>Ga0310786_10001868_pt1 | contig 33428 bp, 53 predicted proteins | sample AusTroGonzalo_MG_FD_203881 | JGI IMG/M metagenome (GOLD analysis project Ga0310786, IMG submission 203881) | Bovine rumen microbial communities from tropical cattle in Woodstock, Queensland, Australia - Gonzalo_03 (v2) (version 2) | ecosystem: Host-associated > Mammals > Digestive system >... | reverse complement strand
GACAGATACCAGCTCGATCATATCGCCAAGATCATCTATGTTATAAACAAAGCGCAGGATGTTCCTAAAGCGACGCGCAAGATATCTAAAGTCTATTTGAAGATCGCCCTTGCGAAAATGGGCAAGCTCAATCTATTTAACGACTGGCTCAAATCCGTAGATATAGATCTTGGAGGCGGAAATTCGATCAACGCATACGATGCGTTCGAATCGTGCCTTGTCGTCGACGAGGGAGACGAACTTTTTGCGCCGTACATCAAGCAGGCTAAACTTGCGTTCGGCCTGTCTGACGCGCAGTATGATGCTCTTATGGAGCAGTGCATATCCAAGTGAGGTAAGCCGCGATGGGCAATACAATAGTCGGAAAACTCATAGGAAGCGAAAAAGCCGGCGCCGTTCAAGGTTTGCAGACCGGCTAGTATGCTATTCTTAAGTTTAGCAACAATCAGATTTCCTGCATACAAAGCGCCACCGTTGACAGCGGCAGTTTGACCGACAGCACACTATCAGCTGTCATCATAGGTCCAAACACTAGTTTTACCAATAGCGGCCATACTACGTACTTCAAGCGGCTCGAGCTTAAGAACGTGTCTTAGGCCCCGCTTACGTCTATTCCGTCTTCAGTGTCGGCCCTTACGGTCAGCTTGAACGGTTTTAACGTAAACGCCAACAATTATCAGTCTCTCTCAAGCGTCTGCATATTCAATGCAGATATGAATACCGTCGCTCAATCTTTGGTTTCGCCTCTTGGATACAGTCTTTCGAGTTCAGGGCTTAGCGTATACGACATGTACGGAAATTGCTCAGTATTTGCTAAAGCTTCATCGCAAGATGTTCCATACGCGTCTGTACGCGACTTAAATAATCATTCTGTAAATTTCAGCACTAATCAAGTCAACGTCAACTAGAATTATATCGACGATGCTTCTATTCAAAGCTATGCATATCATGTTGCTCTTACGAACGCGCGTTCAACCGGATACTGCGAAGTAACATATTAGAACGGCACTAAAATAGAAAGTTTTGATACCTACTATCCGGTTAATACTTTCATATTCGAACAAAGCATAGATTTTTCCGTAATACCAAGCTAGCCCTATAATTTTTCTAAGACCGAATGCACTGAAATCTACTTCAAAAGGAATTCGGTCAATGAAGTTCTCGGGATCATAAACACTTTTGGAATCGGCTATACCAAGACGGGTAACGCATATCCTGTTGTTGTCTACTGTTCAGACGGCGTCATATCTGTAAACGCCAAAGGCGGATCAAGCGGGGGCGGAGGAGGAAATCCTGTTGCGAAAATAGATACATGGACCGGTTTTACGGTTGTGGGTTTCGGCAACGTCAATGGCAGTGTCCGCGCGCTTAAAAAAGTGAGCTGTTCCGTATAGGAAGCTTAGGGATCTTATAGCGGAATAGAGGGTGTAGCGAAAGTAATATGTTACAATAAAGGCTATTATTCATCATATTACACCTATCAGTGGTTTGTGTTCGGCGAGGACATGTTCTCTTATCTTCTGCCCTCTAACATCTATGACATATATTGGACTAATTACGGAACAGACATAAATGGTACTGATTTGGCTGAAATCCACATAAATGCCACGGCAACGTCATCTATGGCTTCTAGCTATCATTGCAGTTTTTATGCGCCGATGGGCAGTCATATATGTTCAAAATATTCTTTCAACAAGATGACCGTTAACGAATTTTTGAATTTCGTTAACATAGGAGCGCTGTATGGATTTGGAATAATCGAATACATGGGCTCTAAAGTAGGAAAATATCCAGTCATATGTTATTGTTCAGATGGAGTCGTGCTTTTCAACGCCGGCGACGGATCGTCTAGCTATTGACATCTGAAAATTGTGTTTAAACGAAGTAAAAAAGGAAGAAGTAGAATTTATGGAAACACTGTTTGACATAATGGACAACGGTCGCAGGATAGTCTCTTTAAGATATACCGACGCAGAGCTTTCTGCAATACAGGAGAGTATTAAGGCCAAGCAGGCAGAGTTGCAGCGCCAGTATGACATAGAGAACGAAAACACCATTCAAGAAGAGCCAGAGCAGAATAATAATCTAAGCGCCGATTGACATGGATGCCGTCATACTATATGTTGACAATTCCGATCCAGTCTGGAAAAGCCAGCTTGAAAGCACGCTTGTCAAGACGCCGAATACTTTCAAGGAGATATCGTCCAGCAAAAGGTATAGGAATTGGAATTTTCTCGAGACGTAGCTGAAGCTTGTCCGCAGAAACATGCCTTTTATAGACAAGGTGTTTCTAGTGGTGTCCAGCAGTTCCCAGATTCCAAGCTTTTGCAAAAACTACGGCGTGACGCCTATTCTCCATGAAGACATCATTCCGAAGAACCATCTTCCGACTTTCAATTCTTCGACGATAGAGCTCTTCATTCCGAAGATAACCGGCCTTGCCGAAGAATTTGTTTATTTCAATGATGACGTTTTTCCGGTAAAGCCGTGTCTTGAAACAGACTTTTTCGTAGACGGAAAGGCGGTCTGCAAACTGCATGCCAAAGATGGGCAGGGTAGTCTGGGGTGTTGGCGGATGTGCGTGCAGAATTCATGGAATCTCGCGAATAAAGCCGTCGGTGTCAATATCAATCCTAATGACGGATGCATGATACCGCAGCATAGCGCCTATACCCTGCTGAAGTCCGACTGCCTCGGCATCATGGACAGATTCGGAAAAGAGATAGACGAAGCCTGCTCGAAGTTCAGGCTCATGTTCAACTATACGATATATTTGTACATTTTCTATCAGTATCTTCTCGGGCATACGGCGGACAAAGCGCATGACTTTAAATACTACCATATCTGGGATATTCCGGAGGAAATAGCGTCTGTCGGTTTCGGCAACAAAATAGTGTGTCTAAACGATATGGGCGACGAGAAGGGTAAAAATTTCGAATCTCGCCGCGCAATGATAAAAAACATGCTGGAAGCGTCTTTATATTGAAAAAAGGAAAGGACAAAAAATGCTGCTTATATCCAACAACTGCATACAGTCATGGCATGCGAAGTTCACAAAGCAGGAGCAGAACTGCCTTTCGCAGACCGTTATGAACGAAGCTGATTTCTTCAAGCTTTTCGAACTTAAAGACAAAATCGATTTTTCAAAAGCGGTTTTTTCCGTAGCGGATTTCAACGATCCGGAGATTGCGACACCAAAGCAAATAGAAGACAAAGCCAGATATGTCGTCGCCGAAATAGACGGCATGAAGATTTGGCTCTTGCACCAGTTGGAGGCCGACCTGGAAAAAGACGTCGACGCGCAGCGCGTATAGTGGATGCGGCGTGTGGAGAGGAATCCAGATTTTGCCAAAAACGCGCTATACGTATTCGGAGATCAGTACGCGACATATTCGGCAAAGGCGGCCCTGCAGATATTGGAACGCCGTATAAACGAGCTTAAGACCAAACGGCTTATCTATATTACGAGGTTTAAAACCGTTTACAATACAGCCGGCAAGATCGGAGCGCCGAATGTGATATTTGAGGGTTCGGCCAAGCTCCGCGATGTCGCGAAGAGGCTTAAGAATATCGGAATAAGGTAAAAATGGACTGGAAAAGCGCGATAGCAACATTCGGAAACACCGGGAGGATGCTCATACTCGGTGGGCGGCGCCTTGTGATGCCAAACAAGACACCGTTCAAGTTCGCGGTCGTATCAGACCTTCATGTAGACAATTCGTCTCAGGGCTCGCAGAACGACTTCAACAACGCGCTGACGAAAATCGTCATGAACGGCGCAGAGCGCGTATTCTGCTGCGGCGACATCGTGACGAACGCATCGTCGTCCAATTTCCAGTATTTCACGTCGACACTCGCCCAGCATCCAGGCGTCAAGTTCGCATCATGCAAAGGAAATCACGACTACAGTCTGGATGGACAGGTATGGTGTGACGGTGTCAAATGCGATTCCCCAAATTACACCGTCGAAGCCGGAGGATGCGTGTTTGTGATGATGTCGATCGATACATCTTCGAACAACGTCTCCTAGCCCTATAGCGCCAATACGCTGCAATGGCTTCAAAACGTTTTGATATAGAATTACGGGCGGCGCGTGTTCGTGTTCATGCACTATCCTATAAATCCAAACGATTCGACGGTATAGTATGCCGGTTTGCGGAAAGGCGGAAGCGGCTATTAGTACGGCTATGCATATGGCTCGTCTTATTCAACATAGCTTTTGAATATTCTCAAATCGCACGGCAATCTGGTGGCATTTAGCGGACATTCGCATTATGCGTTCGACGTTAACAGCTATTATCCCGGAATCGTCAAATACGAATGGACAAATGAAAATAAGCGTGTAAACCTCGTCCATGTTCCGTCGCTTGCCATTCCGCGTGACAAAGACCATCAGACTATCCACTCCGGAGAGCCAGACCAGCAGCCTTCACAGTGCTATATAGTCGAAGTATATGACGACTATGTGTCCGTCAAAGGAATGGAGCTCAATCTGACGCAGAGTCCGTCCGGAGAGTTTCTAGAAGACTATGCGTACGACATTCCGATAGAAGACGCTCCGACTCCGACGGCCGCTAACTATGTTTCATCGAATCTTATCGCCATGTGGGACGGCATCGAAAACGCCGGTTTCGGGGTTCACGATGGTTCTGCGGCGACATGGAAGAACCTTGCGTCGTAGAATGGAACACACGATCTGTCTAGAACAATGGTTTCTTGGAATAGCGATAGCGCAAATTTCGTTAGACAGAGTGTTAATAATGGTACTTTTGATAATAATGTATTTAATACCACAAGCACTTCATTAATACCGGCTTTGGGTAGTGAATGGACATTGGAGTTCATATTATGTCCAGATGCCGGATATTTCAACAACTACTCTGGCGTATTCGGTCAGTATTTTTCATATGGTAGCAAAAAAGGAATTTTCGGTTTACAATATGAAAGTGGTGATCTTAGAACTGCTGTATTTAGTAGTTCCGGCGGAGTGGCATATTATTTCACAAGCAGTACCGTATCTAGATCAATTAATAATATGGTACAAAGCGGTAAAGCATTTTCAATGGCGATGTCTGCTTCATAGCAATAGCTTACAGGCCGAACATTCATCAATGGACAGTGCGTATATCAATTTAACATTGAATCTAACGGCTGTACGCTTAGTTTTGACAGCCGATTCTATTTAGGTGCCGCATGGCATGCTACCGATAGGTTCTTCAGTGGAAAGATCTTTGCCTGCAGAATGTACGCTCGTGCCCTTGATGACGCCGAAGTAGCGGCCAACTATCAGATCGACCAGGTTAGGTTTAATTTCAGTTGACGGAAAAAGAAATGCTAGACATAAGCATATTGACGCCAATCAAAAACGCGAACCCTGCATATTTTGAAGATTATGAAAAACAGATCCTTAAAATAGTAAAGCTCGGTCCGTCGTTCGAATTGATATTCGCTGTGGACAACGAAGAAGATCAGACTTTCCAGCTTGCCAGAGGATTCAAAGAAAAACATCCGGATCTGCCTGTCAAGATAGCGTCTTTAGGCGGGCAGACAGGCATAAGCAGAAGCAGAAACGCCTGCATGGCGGCGGCCGAAGGAAAATTGATCTGGTTCGCCGACTATGACGACGTATTCTGTCTGGACGGTCTGAAAAAGCTTTTTGACGTCGCGCTCGGCCGTGAAGACGTAAACACATTCTGCGGAAAAATAGAACGCCTATTCAACGGAAAGTTGGAAGAGGTAGACCATAGCCTGTACGCATCTTTGGACGGAAAAGTCGTTGACAACAGGGAAACGATTCAGAAAGTGCTGGATTTTCAGAACATCGGTCTAATGCGGTTCGTCTTTCGAAGAAGCTTCGTCGAACAGGCCGGTATCGAGTTCAATCTCAATGTGTCGCCGATGGAAGATGTTGAATTCCTTTACAGATTCTTCAGCAAACATCCAAAATTACTTGTCGTGAACGCGCTTGTCTACAGATATGTAAAGCATGAAACTCTCATCGGCTGGCGCGACAAATGGGACGTGCTCAATCCGCGCAATCCGTCAAGGATCATCGCCTCTCTTGCCAAAAGCTGTTTTCTAGACTCCAGTTTTAAAATCTGACGGCATACTTCAAATGGACAAGCCGAAAATGCCCGATATAAGTATATTGACTCCTGTCAAAAACGTCAATCCAGAATATTTCAAGGATTATGAGAGGCAGATTTCTAAAATCGCCGGGCTTGGCCCGCGGTTCGAGACGGTATTTACGGTCGATAACGAAGAAGACTAGACCTTCCAGCTTGTCAGAGGATTCAAAGAAAGACACCCGGATTTGCAGGCCAAGATAGTGTCTTTAAACAGAAAGCCCGGCATAAGCAACAGCAGAAACGTATGCATGGCTTCTGCGTCAGGCAAATTCATTTGGTTCGCCGACTACGATGATGTGTTCTATGTTGAAGGCCTGAAGAAGATGTTCGACGCGGCTTTGAGCCATGATGACGTGAACACATTTTGTGCTAAGATCGAACGGATTAACTACGAAGGAAAGCTTGACCAGCCAGACCATGAACTTTACAAGAGGCTGGATGGAAAAGTGGTCAGTGACAAGAAAATCATCGCGAAGCTCCTAGATTTTGTCTATATCGGTTTGATGCGGTTTGTGTTTAGACGAGAATTCCTGGAAGCGTCTGGAATCAAGTTCAACCTTAACGTATCGGTGATGGAAGACTTTGAATTTCTATACAGGTTTCTAGCCAAGTATCCAAAAACGCTTGTCATAGATGCTATGGTCTACCGATACATAAAGCATGAAAATAAAAATGCATGGTAGAAAAAATGGAATGCGAGTAATCCGAACAATCCGTCTAAAACTATCGCAAATTTAGCTAAATTTGAATTTTTAAACGATTTGAAGTTTTTAAGAAAATAAGCGTAAATTCAAATTAACTGTTAATTAAAAAAACAACCTCTAAAAAAGGTTGTCTTTTTTAACATAGAAATTATAAAAACGACGGTAAACGTTAATTTGCCGCCATGCAGTAATAAACTATATACAGATATAATATTTTAAAATCTTGTAAAAATTATATCTATCAATCAGTAAAATTATTTTTCATTCTTTTTCGCATTCGTCATCCCAGCGTTCCAGCGTGGCAAGAGCAAATCCCAATTTCGTCGCGGCTTCATTTACCTGATATACGACTTCTTCGTTCCAGCCTTCGGCTTCGCATGCCCATTGCATTTCCTATGAAACAGCTTCAAGCAGATTAAGGCATTTTGCAATCCGTTTTACGCTTTCTTTTACGCGTTTTTCAGACAATTCTATATCGCTTTTCATATTATATATTATACAAAACGGATATTCCGGTAAATATTTTTAAATGGCTATAGACATAGTATATATACTCGGCGACGGCGCCGCGGACAACGGCGACATGCCGCTTAGGTGGTCTCTCCGTTCGCTGGAAAAGTTCGGGACGGGGATAGATCGGATTATAGTCTGCGGGCATATTCCAAATTGGTTGTCTGACGAAGTCGTGAAAATCCCCATTGACAGAAACTCGGAGCATGGCGGCAAAAGCTGGAACATCCTATACGCATACAGAACGGCCATAGAACGCGCCGGAATTTTCAGGCCATTTCTATACTCGTCTGACGATCATTATCTCTGTAGGCCGTCTAACATGCGCCGGTGGCCAAGATACTACAATAAGGGAAAATGGAACGGTCAACTGATATCATATGCAGAATATATCAGACAGTACAATCAACTGCCGATCAGATATCAGGTAAGTCTTTTTAAAACCTACGAAATACTTAGAGAAAACGGCCTTTCTTGCCGTCGCGCATGCGTACATTTGAACACCTGGGCGGATCCGGAAGACATATATTCGGCAATAGACCTTGCCGAAAAATACGAAACGCGTACTATAGACGGATTTGAACCGACTTGTCTTATAAACGCATTTTACGAAAAACGTATGGCTGAAAAAGGCGTTGTATCTACGTTCAGGCCGTATATACATGACGATAAGGTTAACACTGTCGAAGACTGCCTTGAAAAAATCAAGCTTAACGTTCCAGGCTTCTCTACGTCGCAAAAAGCCGAAACCGATCCAGTCGTTATCGAATGGATGAACGGATTTTACGACCGGCCTAGCCGATGGGAAAATAAAAACGGCCTAGATTCTAATCTAGGCCGTTAAAAAATCCACGAAGAAAGAAACTCGCACGAATGGATTTACATTCTCATTGGGAACCTGCCTACTCTTCCTTATCCGCACTGCGCTAGCAACGTTGCTGCGGACCTCGGTTTTCAGCCAGTGACATTCGCGTCGGACTACTCACGCTAATTTTCGCCCTCGGCTTGCCGCATGTCTTATGCCCCACCGCCGCGGGACCGGACATCCGACGTCTAGTCAAAGTTTATGTCATATCTTATCCCTGACCCTTGCGGGCAATGCTAACCGACTCTGGGCTTCCTTTCTTCGCGGAAAAACTGTTTCTGCGCTGCTTTCTCAGTGTCTGGCGCTCGGACCTCGACATCATGGAATCGTCGCGCTTTTTTATTATACCGCATGAATGTTCTGACGATATAAGCCTGTCCTTATACGGCATCGATTTCCGCACAACGGTTTCATACTTGACGCCGTCGCCAAGCTGCACCCTGGCGATCTTGCCGCAAGTCTTAAAGAAATCCGCGAATGTCGGGTTCAGATCTACGACCGAAACATTTTTATTCCATGCCTTTACGCAGAAAAGCGCGTTCCGATACAGCCATTTATCCCATGTCTTGGTCTTGCCCCTATTGCACGCTATGCGGTACCGGAGATCGACTTCTACCGGACAGTTCTTGGAGTTAAGACGGAAGACTTTTACGTCATATCCGGCCGGGACATGGCACTTATTAAAACACCCGTTCCATATATTCTGCGCCATAAGCGACTCCGCCTTCATGTCGAAGATAACGTCATAATACGTCCGACGCATCTCCTCGACGGACATGCCTTTATGGTAGAGGTCCTTCTCGAAGGACTTGAACCATTCAGAGAATTTCTTGTCGTCGCTCTGGTATGACGTACTGTCTCTGAGCCACAGCTCTGTGGCCTTTTTAACCTGCCATTCGCGAAATCCTTCATTAAGGCTGACAAAATACCTCGACCATCCCATCGAAAACGAATTCTCGACATGGCCGTACATGTCGTTAGGATTATCTTTATTTACGGCGAAAACGCCGTAATATCTGCGGTCGCATATAGGAATTTGATCTGTTCTGGCATTTTCCATAAACAGATTATACCATGTTGATGTCGAGCGTATACTGGCGGAGCTTCTCTTTGCGCGGTTCGGCATCCCCGGTCAGCCATAAGTCCACCTCGGCGAACGCCCCGTCGTCGGCCGTCAGCTCGTACAGGAAACCGCCTACCCCGCCGTTGTTGTCCATAAGCCACTTCATGTCCGCGCGCTCGACGGAGCCCAGTCCCTTCTGGTACTGGATCTTTAATTTCGAATTTCGGTTGCGGCTCTCCCACTCCTTGAACGTATCAAGATCGAAGAAGTACTCCTTGATTTGGTCCTTCGAATCCTTGATTATGACAAGCGGCGTTTGGAGCTTGCATATCCTGCCCTCGTTGAACAGGTTGGGAGCGAACTTCTTAAACCAGCCTATCAGCATGCTCGACAGATGTATGCCGTCCAAGTCTTGGTCTGTCGCTATCACTACGCGCTCAAACTGCATGTTCTGCGAACCGCCGTCCTTTGTTATATCGAGGCCGAGCAGGTTCATGACGTCCTTGAACTCCTAGTTTGCGGCGATCTTTTGTATGGAATTGTCCAGTGTGTTGATCGGCAGGCCGCGCAGCGCGTAGAACCCGTTGCCCTCCCGTCCAAGACATGAACATAGGGCGCTCTGCGCCGACGCTCCCTCGCACAGGAACAGGTTGCACTGCGAGCCGACCGGGCTCATGTATTTGTCGGACTTGACCTTGACCTTCTTGACAGCCTTCAGCTCCTGCCGCGCCTTCAGCTCCTCCTTAATCTTGAACGTCTCGACGATCGGGCCAACTATCGAGTCCTCCTTCAGCACGCGCTTCGCGAACGCGTCGAAGTCGATCTTTCCGCCGAGGTGCCGGCCTACGTCGCCGGGCGGGTTGGCGAGGCTTTCCTTCGTCTGCGCGTCGAACTCCGGGTTTTTGAAGCCCGTCAGGATTACGGCCAGACACAGCTTGTTCTTTACGTCGCCGGGACGTATCGTCTTATACTTCTTGATCAGCTTGTCCCTGACCCTCGACGTTATCTCGTAGGAGATGTAGTTGACGTGTTCCCCGCCGCGGAACGTGTCGATGCCGTTGACCTGCGAGAACGACTTGAACTCGTCGTACTCGTTGGGGAACGCTATTACCGTCGCATTCTCGGTAGACGCCAAGACGTACTTGTCGGAGAACATCTCCGCGAATTTCTTCTCGTTGACTTTGACCGGCTTCTGATTGAAATAGAATTTAATGTCCGGATACGCTATCGACAGCGTGACGAGGCGCTGGTATACGAGATTTATATGTTCGTCTGTTATTTCTTCGAGATTGAAGCGCGCCAGGTCGGGCTCGCAATATACTCTAACGCCCGACTTTCCGGACGAAGGCTTGACAGGCTTGGCCTTGACTACCGACATGTTGTCGCGGCACTCTATCGTCTGCTGTTTCTTCCCGTCGTCCGAATGTCCGATGAACAGACGGCTAAAGATATTTGAACAGCTCGCGCCGACTCCGTTGGTTCCTATTTTGTTTCTGCTGTCGCCGAACGACGTGCCCGACTTCAGCTTAGTCCACGCCGCGACGACGCACGTGCCGTTCGGAGAATGGTCGTCCGAGCCGTCCGGAGGCCTGCACGGAATGCCGATGCCGTTGTCGACCACCTCGACGGATTTCCTGTCGATGTTGACCTGGATCTTATTGGCCTTCTGGAAATTGGTGTCGATCGCGACGTCTATTGAATTGTCAAGGAGCTCCGAGATGTACTTGAGCAGCGCCGGTACAAACTTTATCTTCCCGAACCTGAACCGGCCGGTGCTTTCGTCATAGAGCCACATCTCCTTTTCGGTAAGCGCAGTCTGGCCGAGATACATGCCGGGCCTGCACAGCACGTGCTCTCTGTCGTCCAAGACCTTGAATTCGCGTTTATTTTCAGCTTCGCTCATGATATCATATATTACCCCAGATAAACAGACTTAAATCAAAAGTCTTTTTCCAGAATCCACCGCTATGGGCATTTTTCCTTTATTTCGGCCAGCGATACCAAAGAATTCCCGTTTTCTTTATCTTTTAAACAACAGTTGTCAAATATGTCTGTACAGCTATTGACTACGGCCTACGCCTATACAACTAAAAACTAATCCAGTCTTGTACTTTTTCTGTCATTTAGCCTGAACGCGAAAAAAGCCAAGCCATCATATTCTTTGAAGAATTTAACGCAACCTTCTCCGAGTGAATAGTTGCCAGTTCCAAAATTTCCGTCTTCGACGTCTTTGACATCAAACCGGAGCAGTCGTATTTTGCCATCGGGACAATGGGCATCACCCGCTACGTCGGTATGGCCAGAAATATCAAATACTCCGTTTACTTGCTATCGCCACAACATTTTATATGGAAAATCCGGATTATGGCTGTCAAGCGCCTAGCAGAAAAGCGGTTCACTTTCTGTTCGGGCCCGTTCAAACTCTTTTAGATTATTTGCCATATTAATGTATTTCCGGCAGCTTGTAGAATATGAAGTCGACTGGAGAATACCCGGCGTAATAATCGAACAGATCCCTCATCACGCGCCAATCTCCGCCGCCGAGTCCGCATCCGATTCCATATGGGACCCTTGCCGTCCATATGTCGTTTATGCTGTATCTCGTTTCGAGTTGGAGTATAAGCTCCGGTAATGCTTTTTCCCATGCCTTATAATCTGTCTGCCTGCACTCTTTGCCAATGCCGTTCTGACCGAACACCGAACATATTTTCAAATCCCGGTCCGGAACGTCGTATGTATGGAACGTTCCTAAAAGCGTTTTCGGATTGCCGGCTTTGCAATATTCGGCATAGCTTTCAAACCATCCTGGAAACCTGTTCTTGATTTCTTGCGCGAATCCGGCGCCTGCCGCGCCGATGCAGTTCGTCTGATGCAGAATCACGCTTCGCGGTTCAACACTCTTAAATAAATCGCCGTCGATAATCCGTACCATGTCAGTCCTCTCCGTCTTCTTCGTCGTTCATCCATTTCGGTCTGTAGTCGATGCCGTTTCTATGCAGAAGATCCAGCATTTCGCCGCAGCTGTTTATAGATCTTATCACCATTGTAAAAAACGTATCGAAATCCGGCCCGAACGCATTTAAACAAGCTCCGTCCGATGCAAGCTTCGACAAATTCAACATAAGTTCAGTCATAAACGCCTTATATGCGTCTCTGTCCTCCATGTCGATTCCATATGCGTCCATAAGCGCATTCTAAAGTATGCCGGTCGGCGTGTCGCAGCGTTTCTTTTCCGCCATCAGACGCCTTATTTCGCGCGGCACAGGTTTTACAATAAGTTCCGACGCGAATTCATCGCTGTTTTTCTGTTTTCTCATCTTTATTATTATATTTATTCAAAATCTCCAACAACATACTTGACAAATGATTATTTATGCCTTTTTCGCGTTCAAACTTTTTAAACGCCGCGGGAAGTCTTTCGTCTATTTCATTCAACTTAAAGTCCGCATGCACGGTATCCAAATAAGACGCCATGCTCCAGATATTTCCATGTTCATACGGCTGTTTAAACTCGATTTCATATAGACATATTTTCATCGAAATGTCTATATATTCAACGGCAAAGGATATTCCAAATGTCGGCATATAATTGTCGCAGTCTATGCGATAGGACAATAATATATACTTGCCGTTTTTTAAACCATACAGGAAATCTTCATATCTGATTTTACCCAATGCGTCTATAAAAGGCTCTCCGAACGATACCTGACATAGCAGATCGCGTTCTTCCTCGCTGATGTCCGGATTGAATAACTTATCCAGCAACTGGTCTGTCATATATGTCTTCTCGTTCTATATCCAGCCATGTCTTCTGCCGGCACGGATAAAAATCTTATGACTTTTTCGGCCGTCTCGGCTGTCAGTCCCTTATCGTATTCGCATTTGAAAAAATGACCGCCGAACATGTCCATACCGTAGTCGATATCGTCGAGTATTGCGAAATTGCCGGCTGTTCCGACGTTATCCGATCTGAGCCACATCATTATTTCTTCATGCCTGCGGGACGACATCTTCTTCGGCGTACTCCCTACCACGTAAGGCTTCAGCCCGCCTTCGTCCTCGAGCCATTTCAATGGATTCTTCCAGCCGTACCAGGTGTCTTCGTTGAACAGCCGCCAGTCGGTAGACCATACAACCGCCGGGTTTTCAATTCCGCAGATAATTGACTTCAGCGCCTTTACATTGTCTGCGCACAATGGAACTCCGTCGGCTATAAACCATCCGTCCGGGTATTCCCCGTCGTACGCCGTTTCGGCTTTCCTCGAATGGTTGCAGACGCTGTCGATGTCGAGGAAAATTACGTTATATCCGTTTTCAGCCATCTATTAAAGTCCGTCTGCGCTCATAATTTTTCTTTTTGCAGAATTTTACGCAAACGCTTCTCCGAGATTTTCCCGGATTTTATAAGTTCGCGTATAAGAGATTCGCTTTTCACAAGTTCGGCCGACGCGCGAGATATATTGCGCCTGCAGTCTTCGACGATATCCTTGACTATCTTGTTTTTTAGTTTTTTGACGGATTCAGGCGTCGCCTGAACAAGCATATTGCCTTTGCTCAGCTTTACGCGCCCGTTGTCTATGTCTCGCATCAGTTCGCGTCCGTTGACGACCATTTGAGAATTGTCATTATGCTTAAACCACCGGCGCATTCCGTACATACTGGTATATACTGGAACATTCTGCGCCTTGACAAGCCTTTCAATCTCGGCGCATGCGTTTTTATATATCTAGATAACGGCTTTTGTCAATTCTCTGTTAGTCATAAATAAATTTTACAGACTGTCGGCTTTGTCGAATGAATTTCCAACTCTATATTCATATTTTACCATGGGCCCAAAAATTCCTGTTTAACGTCGACTGCCGGCGTGTTCTCAAACGGATTGGAATATCCTCCCGACATGAACAGCCTCGTGTCGTACATGCCTTCGCCGCAGTCTCCGGCCACAGCGAATATAAACGTTTCGCCAGCCTTCATCCTCGCTTCTATGCCGTTCAAAAATGAAGAAAGATATTCGTCGGATGCGGCCAGTTCGGTCTTGAACTTCACTTTATATCCAACCTTCATGAAATCCCGCGTATTGTTGACGGTGTTTTTCGTTATGAGAAATATCTCCGGTTCGTCCGATGGAATCTTTTCAGTCGCTTTGCATTTGACGTATTCTATAATGCGTTTTACTCTCGCTTTAGGCGATTTGCCCGAACTTCCTGCATATACGGCCGGATTTCTTATGCTTCTAACCATTGTATGTCGCGGAACAGCGCGCCAGCTTGGAAGCTCATCATCGTATTCGTATACTATCGTATTTTCGTCTATCTGCGTTACCGACTCGTCCGGCGCCATGCTGTTTTTCCGCGCGAGGAGTTCATTAAACGGCGTATATTCGTCGGATTCGCCACGCTTTATCATACGATGGTCGTATTGTTCGCCGCGCCGCCAAATTTCTCTGACTTTGCCGACGACAGGCCTTCCTAAGTACAGACATTCCATCAGCATTCCGCTTCTCAGCGCGGCCTCGTTCACATATCTAGTACTGTCGAACGCGCCTTTGTTCCTATAGCCTTCATTGCATTTTTCGCATACGGCTTTGACAAACAGATCGAACGGGTATTTTTTAAAATCTAACGCGACTATATAGCTCGAACTGGAACTATTACTTATGAAATCGTGTCTTATTTTCATATTTTGTCGCAGTCTTCACTTCCAGTATTGTTTGATGTATTTTTAACAAAAACACCGTCTTTATCGAATATTTTATTATTTTTAATATAGCCATATCCGGTTTTTTTCGCGCATTGCTCGCATATGTATTTAATCCATCCTATTGTTTGGCATCTCGGAGAATATTTTGTTCCTATTTCTATACCGCATTCTTCGCATGTCGAATGGCATTCTTTTTCCGCTTCGTTTACAAACGAATCTATAAAATTAGTCAGGCATTCCGTTCCAACCCGTTGTCTTGTTAAATTCGCCATGTATGTTCTATGCATAAAATTAGAAAACAGCTCGCATGCGTTTCCCAGCCGGAATATGAACTTATTACGCGATGGAATTCTTTTCGTTATCGCATAGTTATGAATTTTACGCATTATGCATTTGAAATCCTCGTCCGGCGTTTCTATTACTGTATATCCGGGAAAAACGTCATCTTCTGGACCGGTCTCTTTGATATACGTTTTTGTCGACGCCGGCTTTACTATAATAGATTTCATTTTAAAATCGCAGTTCTGCATTATTGCGTCTTTTATCCGCAATAGAAATCCGCACAGAAATTTTATAACGTATGGAGGGTCTTTAACTATGGTATAGTAAAATCTCAAGCCTCCTAATTTTTCCTTTATCTAATCGGCTTCGGCATGTACTCTGAAATTCCGTATGAATATCCTGTTCATGCATTCTATTTTATACGACAGCTTTGCGATCGCTTCTGTCCATCCAATACCGCATTCCCAGGCCGGCGCTTTATTGGAATACAAAATACGGCAGTTTTTTTTCGCGTTTTTCTTATTTTCGATACGGCGATCGACTATTGTTGGCGTCAGTCCTTCAGACATCTCGGTTTTCCTCCGTATACGCGATCAGAGCCGCCATGAATTTCTCATTGTCGGTCATGCTCATGAAGTTTTGCTCGCTGTCTAGCGCGTCTGGATTGCATCCGAGCCGTTCGAAAAAAAGGTAAAGCAGCTTGAGTTCCAGCCTCTCATATCCGTCGTCGACCGAGAATTCGATGTCTTCTATCTTGTCGACGACGCCGGCGAGTCTTTCGATATCCAAATTGGAAAAACGCAACGGTATCGAATCATACGGTACCGCTTCCGGATTCGTTTCACCGCAATATATGCCGTGGTTTACGGCTTTGCCTTCATATTCATCGTAAAGCGCGGCGGTTACATCCTGCCAGTTTTTGTTTTTAACATGGATTCTAATACTTATTTGATCTTCGATTTTCCACGGCACTTCGTATTTTTCGCATATCTGGCATAGGCTTTTCACAGCGGTCTGCAGATCCGGCCTATGCAATATGAATGAAGAAGACGAACTATTGCTGACAAAATCAGATCGTATTTTCATTTCCACCGCTCCGCTTCAAATACATGTCTCTTCCATTTTCAGGACAGAACTAAAACCGCTTCGGCGCATATACAGGTCTTGCCTTCCGTCATAGGATCTCCGCATATAATACTTCCGCCATTTTGTCGGAATTAAACTGCGTATTCCATCCGCCGAATCCATAAATGGCGGTATTGCTACAGCCGTCGCCGCCGTTGTTCTGCGTAATTTTGAATATGCGTTCGCCGGCATCCAGTCTTTTTTCCAGCGCGTCGAGGTCTTCCCATTCGTCGAACTTTATCTTCGCGCTGTTGGCGAGCAGCGCTCTTGTATTCCAAATTGTCTCTTTCGAGATGAAATACATATCTTTGTTTATAATTCGCCATATTTCGCAACCGACTTCCGGTTCTGAAATCTTTTTCATAAAGCGCATTATATTGGCGGCGGCGCGGGTTTTATCTTCAGGCTTTTCATTGTTTGCAGTTATAAATGGATAATGCATGGTAAGATTTTGCATTTCAAGCGATGGAAAACCGATTCCTTCCGCGTATATTGGATATGAATATGCGATTTCGTCTTCTGACATGCTTATAAGCTTTCTGTCCGCGTATTTTTCAAAATTTCCGGCCAGAACCGAACATTTCATCTGCTCAAACGTATTGAGTTTAAATTCATAGTCTTCTTCTGATTCGGCCGGCATGCGCGCCGAAGAAACTTCCTCTTTGACAAGAAGGGTGCCGAGGAACAGCAGCTCAGACGCGCGGAGATGGTAGTTGAGAACTGCCCGGTTGAGCTCATCCTGTTTCTGGCTGAATTCCACCCCGTTCGGCTCTGCGTGCCTTAAACACCTTCGGGCCGTCTGCTCGACGAAGTTGTTCAGTGAAAATCCGGCCGGCAGCGCTATTACGAAACTGCAGCTCGAGCTGTTGCTTACAAAATCATTTCTAGTCTTCATTTTTTGGTTCCCATTCTTTGATGCCGGCGTCTGCCTTGAGATTAAGCCATGCCGCCAGCATATGCCGGTGGCAGAATTTCTCGGGCGTTTCGTAACACAGCAGATATACATTAGAATCGCCGGCGAATCCCTTTATTTCTGACAATATACCAGCCGGATCTAGCCTGTTTAGCACAGTCGATCTGTATTTTTCGCCGTACCACGCCTTGGACTCGTCGGATTCATAGCAGCCTTTGAACTTTTCATGCCATTCGTTCCACCATGTCCAGCGCGGCGCGGCTTTTCTTAGCCAGCGGAAATTCTATACGGCAGACCGCCACGCCGGCAACCCGCCGCATACCGCAACAAAGACCGCAGACGGATCTGCGGCCTGAATCGCTTTCATCTTTCTGAAATAGCTGGTGTATATTATCTGTACAGCGCGATTTCCAGATAGGCTTCGGTCTGTCCGCCTATATAAGACGGATCCTCGCAGCTGAAGTTGTTGTATTCGGCCGGAATGTAGTACCTGAACTTGATTTCGTCCGAGCCGACCTGCTTCAGCAGCGCCTCGGCGCGGTTGTCGAGAGTCTGTCCGCAGATCTTCTTGAAAAGCGCCTTGCGCCACTTGTAGTACGCGATGATCTGCTTAAGGCATTCTGCCTTTATTTCGCGGCCGTTTTCCTCGTAGCCGAATTCCTTCTTTATGTTCTTTTCGGTTATGGCGTAGTCCGGGACATCGAGTTCATCTTTGAGGATCGCCTGAAACAGCGTCGCGTCCAGATCGGTGTATTCGTCGCTGTTCTTGCTGAATATTTCCCGGTTGTCCTTGACTTCATCGGCCCGCCAGTACTGTATACGCAAAGTTCCGCATCTCTTTATGCCGTATGTCATTTCAGTTGTACCTTTCGTTATTGTAACCGCCTATGCAGGAATACATGATTTCGCATAGGTTCGGAAGAAGCCTTTCGGGCGGATATTCGCTGGGGTAGTCGCCTTTGCATTGCGCGGCCATCGCCAGCTCCGCGTCTATTTTACGCAGCGTATCGGCCATGTTCCGCGCGTCGTCGAACAGCGATTGATAGCAGATATTCGGGACCATTTCCTGGTCTATATCAACGGCTTTCGGCCCGATGGTGCCTTTCAGTATCCGCACGGCTGTGCACGCGTTGACCGCGTCGAGCCCTCTGCCGGTCTTAATCTCGCAGTCTACGACATGGTCTTCAAGCATTGTTCCCTTATAGCAGGAAATTTCATCGTCTATTACGACATAAGATTCCGGCTTGGGGCTTGATCCGAGGTATTCGAGGATTTCATCCGCGCGGGTACAGTTCCCGAAATGGCGCATTGCGGTAGTGCCTTCCATATCGGGCGTCTTACCTATTACCGCACCTTCTACGCCGAGTTTCTTCTCTAGAACATTGATCCACGGCGCTTCTTCCGATATCCACGGCTCTTTCTCGAATTTCCTCCATACGGACGATATAACGATCTTGGCGTCCGGGCAGCATGTCAATATATAACGCAGCCCGTTGACGCATTCGTCGTCAAGCCCGAACCGGCTCTGCTCGTCTTTCCCGAAATGCTGCCGGTTCAGGCATCCGTCTATGTTTAGAAAAATCAACTTCATATATAGATTATGCCGTGTCCGGGTTTTACATCAGGTGCCAGTTCCCCTCGTAGTCCATTTCACATTTTCCGCCGCAATACCGGCATTTTCCGGTTTTTATTTTCGCGGCGGGATCGTCTATCTTGCAATCATGCCATCCGAACAGACCGCATCCGATCGACTTCCTGCATATAGTGGCGCCTAGCAGTATCAGCAGAAATTCTACCAATACTACGGCTAATATAACATATATGAATACATCTTCCATTCTCATCCCTCATGCATTATCGCATTGCATTCAAGCATGTCATTATAGACGTCTTCCCATGTGGCGCCTTTATCCGTCGCCGTAAAGTATTTGCGGTCTTTATGTTCTTTGCTGGTCTTCCACCAATGTTTGTCTGGAACCTTCCAATATTCCATAAAATTCGGATCTGACAGGTTTACCCTGCCTTTTTCGACAAAATACTTAATGAGAATCTCGAAGAATCTTTTCGAAGAATACGCTTCCGATTCGAACTTGGCGTTTCCATCGTCGGCCATGCCGTCTATGTCGTATATACGGTTGTCGTCGAAATGCAACATCAGCGTACAGTCCTTACTATGCAGGACTTCTTTCATTGTCTTGACTCTGAGTTTCTTTTTAACAATTTTGACAAATTCTGCACTATTTTTAACAGTTTTATACCTGAGTTTACAGGGTGTACAGCTGTAGCTGTATGCGGTTTCTTTCAGGTTTTCAGCCGTTCCATTTAAGACGTCGTTTATTCCTAAAAAATCGCATTTATTCTGTAATATATCGACAAACTGCATCCATGCGTCATATTTGCCCACATTCGGCGCGAACCAGTCTTCGAAATGCGAATCCCATTGTCTATAGCAGGCTTTTCTGTCGGTTCCGCTAGTCATATCGTATATGCACCAATATTCAAGACCCTTTTCATGCAATTTTGCGAGACAGTCCTCAAAATATTCCGTATCGCGCGATTCTGCAATGTTCTGCATGTATTTCGCGATTTCATTCTTCATGTCGAGATTCAAACGTTCATGTCCGCCGTATAAATCTATCAATGCATCATCTATGTCGCGTTTTGTTATACCGAAATACTTGAAAAAACCGACATCGCATAAAATGAACGAACTAGAACTGGAATTACTGACAAAATCATTTCTCGCTTTCACTGTTTTTCTCCTTTTCGGCTTTTTCTAACAGCTTCAGCGCATGCCTTACTATCGCCTTAAATTTATAGTTCACCACGTAGAAATTATCAGTGTCTACGATTTCTTCAAGCCACAGACAGTCTTCCCGTTTAATGCCGTATCTGCGCGCGATCTCTATATGCATGTCGTGGAGGTCTTTATTTTTTGATTTCCAATATTCGACATTTTTGTTTATGTCGACAGGCATCCACCTATGCTCTGTTCCCAGTACTTCTACGAGTGTCGCGAGCCTAGTTTCGAGATATTCTTCTACCAGCATTTCACGCGTATAGTCTTTGTATTCCTCTCTGACGTTCATATCAAGATCCGGATTTCCTTTATTTAAGGTACTGGTTAACAAGCGCGGTTCCATGGCGGTTGGCGCGGCACTCCGGACAGTGGAACTCGTCAAGACCGACGAACTTTACGCTTTCAGCCGGATCAAGGTAAAAACGCATAGGCCGTTCAGCCGGCATGTCCAAACTGTATACGGTTTTGTCCGCGGCGACCGTGACCGCCGCCGAACGGACCAGCCTTATCTCTATCTTGCTTTCCGCCGGCAATACCAGATTGTTAACGCCGAGCGTAGGCGCGATGAACGCGAACCCCATGCCGTCAATGAACAGCGTCCTGGCGATTGACGAAAAGTATCCGGTTGCGCCGAACGCGGTGCTGCATATAATGCCGTCGGCTATGACGTTTTGCAAAAACCGCCTGCTGTTGACATATATATCCATGCGGAGCGCGGATGTCACATCCTCGCTTTTTACCTGTATTTCCGAAATCGCCTTATACTTAAACAACGGGCTTTCACTCTGCGGGCAATCGCATATGATCTGCCTATAGGAAACAACTCTGTCGAAATCGACGCAGGAAAAAAGCCGGGCATGTTTTTCGCACCGGCCGTAATCGCGCACGGGATATATCGCCTTGCCTGACGCTTTGGCCTCGCGCCATGTCTTCAATATTTCGCCGTCTCCTCCATAGGACACGGCGATTTCCGGATGACGGTCCTGGAAACTTTTAATTGCTTCTATGTCGCCAATATAATTCATAATTTGATTATACCGGAGATAGATTAAGCGTGTCTAGAAAGAATCTCAGCCGCCACGAGGCAGTCTTTGGCCGTAAAGCCCGTTTCCGGATCTGTATTTATATACTTGTCTTTGAATAGACAGGATGTCGTATATCCTTCTAATACGCACATGTCGTCCAATGCGACGAAAGACTCGATGTCGTTCCGCGCGGACAGCCAGAACTCCGCCAATGCCGCTTTGCCGAGATGCCTTATCGGCGGAAGATTCTCGAGATATGCGCCGCCGAGGGATGGTAGGAATTTCGGCAGCGGGTTATGCACTTCGCCGTATACGGGATGGTACCATATCGAAAATTCGCCGTCCGGCGCAAATTTTCGCCAATTGGACGACACTACTACTTTGGCGCCGGTCTCATTTAACAGCCTAAACAAATGTCTGACGCATGCCGGCGTCGCGCCGTATTGATTCTATCCGTGCGTCATATAGCTGCCCGGCGTTCCGTTCTTTGCCGTAACGACACCGTCAAAATCTAGAAACACAATCTTCATACCGTCAGCAGTCGAAAAAGAAAAGAAATACGGTCTGCTCCATATCAAACATCTTGCAATATACGGAATATGGCGAAACAGTTTGCTGTGCCGGACGGTATATCGATGTAAAATGTTTTATATTGCAGCATAGCTCATTTACATGCATTAACATTGGACCATGTTCGTCGAACCATTCTGCGTACATTTTCCGCAGCGTTTCCATCTGTTTCGCCGTTTTTTTCCCAGGACCAAGCAGTTCTTTCCAGTCGGCGCACGCTTCTGAATCTTTTTCAAGGTATTTTAGCGGATCCGACAGCCTGGCGATGAAATCCTCTATGTCCCGAGCCAGTTCAGGTATCGTAAACCATACGAAGCCGTAAAATCCGGCCGCCTTGCAGTATTCGTCGAAATCCGTATTCTTTAGGAATTCAGGCATGCCGTATTTAGCCGACGGGAGAATTTCATAATCTCCGCGCCCGGAACCGAACAGCGAAAACAAGTCATAATTCCGACTGCCGACCAATTCGTCGAAAAGCGTATATTCAGGATTCCATGAACAGACTTCATGCGCGTTTACATATTTCCCGTCCCTGCGTTTAAGATATATCCTCTAATGTATGTCCTCGCCCATACTATCGCCTTTATTTGACGGGTTTACGTATAATGCAACTGAGTTCTTTGCCGTTCAGCGTAGGCTTGCTGTCAAGAACCGCGATTCCGTCGAACCGTATGAGAAGTTTTTTCATAAGGCTTTTCGCGTAGTCCATGTTCGAAAGTTCGCGTCTTCCTCTGAACCGCAGCGAAAGTTTGACACGGTCTCCTTCATTAAGGAAGTCTTTAGCCTGCTCTATCATCCGTTCATAGTCAGCCGTGTCTGTGGTAAGGTGCATCTGAAGGCATTTCAGCTCGGCGGTATTCGCTCTTGCCAGTTTCTTCGCCAGCTTTTCACGGCGTTTCATTTCATATACGTACTTTCCGTATTCGCATATTTTCGTTGTTGAAATTCCCGATCGCGGATCATAACCTACTTCAACAAGGTCTAGTCCTTTGCCTTGCGCGTATTCGATCGCGTCGCGTGTATCCATTATGACCGGAGCTTTGCCGTCTTCTAATATTCGGCATTGGCTTGCTTTTATTTTCCAGTTATGCCTTATAAAACGCTCTTTAGATTCTTTCCGCACCGGTTTGCCGGATTTTTCCTGCTGCATGTCCATGCGATATGCGCTTATCCTTTTTTAATTAAAAAATCTTTTGACATACAATTAAATTATACCGTCAATTTTCATTCGCGGTTTTTATCTTTTTGAACTCGTACTATGACCGGCAATACCCTTTCAGACATTTCAACATATATTCGGCCTACGCTTTTGAAAAAGATCTGTTAAAATGTTTTTTATGAAGGCGTATCGCGTAGTTCCAAGCCATCAGCTCGCATTCAAATATATTGAACGGTTTCTCGGTCCGGCGTTCTACTTTTATATGTCCGATCTCGTGCAAAATGATCGCCAGCTTAATTTTCGATGACGAATATTTTTTAGAAAGATGTATTTCGTTCAAGGTAGGATAGCATAGACCGTCGTCTTTTCCAAGCTCAGGATCGACAAGCAATTTTATCCTAAACTTTTGGCAGTAGTCGGATATGAACGCATCTACTTTTGTCTTTCGCATTTTTCCAGTCTAAGTCCGGTATTCGTTGAAATGCAGGTCTTCTAATATTATTATTTACATTTTCAGTAATTATCGAATAAAACTTAGAAAAATGACTTAATCCCAACACATTCTGCCGATTTTCTTCCAATGATCGCAATAAAGGTTCCAATACTTTTCTTCAAGCTCATAGCATTTAACGTAATCTATTTCGCCGTCCGTCCCGGGCATGACAGGCAGCGAGTCGCTATATTCTTTTTCGATCGCCTTCATTCCCGGATCAGAATCGTCTATAACTCCATATCCAGAATAATATTCGTATAGCCTGATATATAACAGCAGTTTTTCCAGATCGTTTTTCCAGTCCGCTACTGCAATTTCCAGCTCTTCGTTTGTCGACTGCATTTTACTTGCCTGCTCAAGCGTCAGCGTCTGTCCGTTTTTCGACCGCGTCTTCACTATTGCGCCCGATACATAACAAGTAGGGCAGCCGCGCAGGTTTTCGATAAGCCGCGGGATATTGAATTTAAGTTTTCGCAGCGTCATGCCCGATATGTTCCAGTAGTCGGCCAGTTCTTCGCCGTGCCTGTTCCGCATATCGTAATGTCCAAACCAAAACGCGATGTCATACAACGCGTTTTTCACTTCGTCTGTTTTTCTGCATATGAACCGAAACCAGCCGCAGATCCTATCCCATACGGTGTTCTCGCGGTTCAATCCGCATAAATCTGAAAAACTTGTTCCGACAAGATATTTGCCGTCGTCCTGTATAACGATATGGTTGTTTATTTCACGGTAGAAATATTCGATTTCGGCGGACGGCGCGATAAGTTGCTGTTTCTGCCTGAACATTTCCAATTCTTCGAACGCTTCGGCTTTCGATTTCGCCCAAAATACGAAATCTCGTATAGTTTTCTTGCCGTCCTTATGGAATATCTCAAACTGGGCCTGTCCCGTATGAGAAGACCGCCATTTGTCATATTCCGCCTTTGTCATCAGCTTCGCCATTTGAAAATCTCTTTTAGTATAAATGCTTAGACGGCTTTAAACCGCTGGCTACTGTTTTTTTCCGCGTTTCGCTTTTTCTTCGTCAGAAAACGGTTCTTCGACGATTTCCCAGGAGTCCGTATCGACGAATAAATTCATATTGAAGTTAAAATCGTGTCCGTATTTGACGTATCCGCGCGCATTATTCACAACAATGAGTTTTCGTCCTTCGCCGCATTCAAGGCTGAAATGCCTATATTCCTTCTCAACCGCGTGTATATGCCCGCAACAGTAGCATTTGACCGAAGCGTGCGATTTAAGCCATGCCTTCCAATCGCTTGCATACGACGCCCAGTTGAATTCGCGTATAGACCATATACTATCCTCTACATATCCGTTATGCCCGAAAAAATCCGCTATAAGCGGATGGTGCGTTATAAGTACGACCGGAAGCGGATTCGGAGACGCCTCGTTTTTAGAAAGCTCTTTTTCAAATGCCTTGATTGCGTTGGCGAACCATATTTCATAGTCTTTCGGCGTCATGCGAATCAATGACGGCTCGTTGTCGTATCCGGCCGGCCATTCCTTTCGGGTATAGCCGTACTTGTAGTCATTCATATTGTATTCGGAACACGCCCTATTCAATTCACGGCGGCCTTCCGGATTCCAATATTTATCGCTGATTCCCATGTCCGTATAGCAGCAGCTTCCGAGAAACATAATCCCGTCTACGACCTTTTTTACCGCGCCGGTCTCCGCGTCCAAATACGACACTTCTCCGTCGGCGGGAAATTTGTCGGCGAGGATTTTCCTCAATTCGTCCATGGTACGGCGCTGCGCCGCCGGCAGTTCGTAATGATTGCAATATGGCAGGTGGTTTCCGGATACGAAAACTCCGCGCCGGACATTGGCCTTGATCCATTCTATCGTGGTTTCCGGCCCGCCTGACGTGTCTCCGCACAATACTGTAAATACATTACGGCCGTTTTCCGGTATTTCGAACGGATAACGGTCATTGTAGTCTACGTGCAGGTCGCTTAAAACTCTAAACTTCATCTATTATATTTTACCGTGATGTCATAGCGCCAGCCGGAGGTCCATAGATGAAGACTATCACAACTGCTCAAGCACTTTCTTCACTTGGCCCTCTAGCTCAAAGAGACTATTATGGTTCTCAAGCACATAGTCTGCATTCTCAGCCCGAATTTCTGGTGCTGTCTGCATATCTATCCTTGCAAGCGCTTCATCTCTAGTGTAACCTTTCTTGACTAAGCGATCTATCTGCTCATCTTTTCGCGAGACAACAAATATTGTCTTGCCAAACAGCTGGTTGAATCTACTAGCTCGGTCTTCAAATAGCAATGGGACTTCAACCAAGATCTTTCGGCTTGGACAGATTCTCCAGTCTTCACAGAATCTCTTGATGTAGCTTGCTATTGCGGGAAAGGCTATCGCTTCAAGCTTTGTTCTAGCTTCTTCGCTCTTGAACACAATGCTTGCTATAGACTTAGCGGGATCTAGAGAGTCAACATCACCATATGGACTTAGCGCTTTCTTGATCTCTTCTAGCTTGTTTGGATTCTTTAGCACCATCTCTCTGTTTATAGCATCGCAGTCTATGACCGTCCACCCATACCTGTCAAACATATCTAGGACAGTTGACTTGCCACATGCAATGCCGCCACCAAGAGCGATTATCTTTGTGCTAGCTCTCTTCAGAAGCTTCATAGTGCTTGGAGAAGTGAACCTCTCTGCAGTCTCATACTTGCCTAGCTTCACTAGCTCTCTGATCATTGAAGATGACACAAATGACAGCTCAGGCTTGCAAGACAGATAGATTGTCTCAACATCTCCATCAAGCATTCGGTTCACAGCGCCCATGTCCATTTCATAAATCAAGTCTTGCTCATTTCTCAGACCTCTGACTATGAAGTTGCATCCAAGTCTCTTTGCATCATCAACAAGAGCTCCAGATATTGGCTGGATATCAAAGTTCACTACTCCATCACTCTCCAAGTCTTCTGTGATTGCTTGGACTCTCTGCTCGAATGTGAGAAGATGCCCAACTTTGCTAGAAGTCTTTGGAATAAGAACATAGATGAAGCTGAACATCCTACTAGCTCGTTTCACTATGTCTCGATGGCCGACTGTTATTGGATCTCCAGTCAAAGACACTATGCATTGCTTAGTGTTCATTGCTCTTTCTTCTTCCTCTTCTCCGCTCTTTTGTCTCTCGAGCTTTGCTAATAGAGACAGAGATCTTTCAATCAGCGGCTTGAAAGATCTTGCAGTGCAGTACAGATTAGTGTCATCTACAATGTTCTCAAGCTCATATCAGACAAAGCCTTCGGCGGTGGCGCGCAGAATCATTTCTTCGCGCGAACCTGCGACCGCCGTTTCGCGAAGCTCGAGCGCCCGGTCGGAATCCCATTTGCTGAGGCTATTGTCAGACAACGCGTCGAACCCGCGCTTGACGCCGCGCCAGTACGCGTCGATGAACGCCTTGCGCACGCACAGTATGTCTTTGACCGAATCGCCCCAGACTGAGTGGTATTTGTCAAACCCGCACCCGGAATTATAGTCGTCTATGACAAGCTTGTATTCCATCAGGCCGCCAAGGTATCCTTCAACTTTTACGCGTTCCTGAAACTTCCTGTTAAACTTCCGCTCAAGGAACCGTTTTATGATGTCGACCTCTATCTCGGCGGAAAGGCCGTTGAAAACGGATCCGGCGTGCGGCTGTTCCTGCCGGGGCTTTTCGGTTTTCTAAATCATGCCGAAAATCTTTCTTATGGCCGACTTAATCCAATTCATATATCGGACATGATCTGCACGCCGGGTGTTCGCAGAACCTGCACTTTTTCACTTCGTCGCCGTTCCACCATTCGGTCGCCGACCCGTAAGCCAGGACGTCGACGGGCTTTATGAAGTCGGTGTTTTCCGCGAACGAACAGCTCCAGTACTGCCCGAATACGTTGATGTAGGACGACAGCTTGCTCGACTCGCACGGCTCACAGCTCGAGCACAGTTCCGGCCGGCCGAGTTTCGTCAAGATCTCCATGACCGGCGTCGCCGAGCACGAGTCAAACCCGAAGCTGATTTTGTTGTCCAGGCAGAACCTGACCAGCTCCTCGTACGTCGAAAGCGGGATCTTGCAGTCCATCTTCGCGGCGCGGCCTTTCGGCTTGATGCGCAGCAGGACGACCGAGCGCAGCCCGTCCACCTTTTTATCCGCCACATCCCTAAGCACTTCACGCAGATGCGGCATGTTGTCCTTGCTGACGACTATGTGCATGTTGACATGGAGATCTCGCTTGAAGTTCTCTCTAGCGTAATCGTGCAGCTCCTTGATCGTCTTGTAGCAGAGCTCTTTCGCGCCGGTGTAGCACGACACGGCGACGGCGCCGCACCATCTGCACAGGACGTCCTTCATGCGTTCGTCCATGTCCGCGCCGACGGTGGTGACGTTGGGGACGATTCCGATTTCCCTGCAGTACGCGAACATCCTCTCCATGTCGGGGTTGGTCTTCAGCCCGGTGATGCCGAACGCGATCTGGGACAGGTTCTTCGGGAACGAGTCGACAATCCGCTTGAATGTGTCGAAAGACATGTTCGTAGGCGCGGCGTTTGTATTGTTCTTATACCAGTATCTGCAGTTCGTAGAGCCCGGCACCGGAACACAGCCATTCTGAGAGATTTCCAGATCAAGGATTTCCGGTCCGAGGCCGCAGTACGCCGGATCGTCTTCGGCCTTCGCGCCGAACCTGCAGTTGAAGCCGTCTAGCTTGCTGAAGAAACAGCGGTAGTCTTTCCTGTCGTTGACGGTGAATTTCCACCCCGGCGCGTCGAGCACGGTCCAGCCCGTTCCGTCCGCCTCATACCTGTATACGGCCGGCGGCGTTTTCCCTCCGGCAGCCATCCTCGCCGAAATGCCGATAAACGCCATGGGATTTTCTCTGGTAAGAAGCTTAAGCGTCTCCGCGACGATTTTCGCAGCCTCTTTCTTATCGTCTGTCTTGCCGCTGTTTTCCATAATGTAATTATACCTTATCGTCCTGTTTCCTAAGTATGAGCATAAAATATAAATAATCGCCGAAATCTACGGCCGTTCCGCGTTCTTTACCGTATATGATCCTGTCGTAAGATTCGATCTTATACTCATTTTTGCCCGAATTGGCCTTTTTCCATTCGCCGATCTTCGTTATCGCCTCGTCATGCGAACAACATTCGGCGATTTTTTTCAGCTTTTCTCCGAACATGTGTCGGGTAAGCCAGACTTCGAATTTTCCGTCGTTCATTTTGAATCTTCCTTCCGTTCCGGCTTTTCTCCGGAGAAAAGCGCTTCGGCTTTATTTTTAATTTCGATTAGCGGCATGCCGAGTGAAAACCCGACGATATGCGAACGAACAACAGTCATTCCGCCGTTCGCATCGAGTGTCCGTTTTTTTTCAGGTATTTTCGAAATTTCCTCCGGCGTCAGCGTCTTTTCATAGACTTCGCGCCTGAAAAACGCGCCGAGCCTATACTCTTCCGGAAGCGCATAGTAGTCAACACCTTTTTCCGCCAGCATCTGGATTTTCTCGTCGCCGTTCTTGCCGTGTATCTGCCTGTCGGAAAAATACTTTAACGCTAGCAGCGTTATGGAATTCTTCACGGCATCCATACTGCGCCACATTACCATGTTTGCGGCCTCTTCCAGCGTCGGCAGGTTGAGGACGCGGCAGTCGAACGTCGGCAGGCGTCCAGACGTCTTTTCGCCGAGCCCGTTTTCGAACGCGGCTTTAATAAAGGCGCCTGTAAACATCGACGCGAGCACCGACTGCAGCTTAAACAGTCTGGTGCCGAACGGAATTTTCGTATCGTCCAGCCATACGAAACTGGCCTCGTCAGACTGCGTCATGCCCACGACGGCGCCGGTTTCCTTTACAAGATATGCCGTCGCGGCCTTCATAGCCGAAGCGTAACGCATGTCGAACGGTTTGTCTAGCCCGCGGCACCACATATGCCCGGCGCGCATGTCGACCCGCGCGTAAATGGGAAGTTTTTCAATGAGTTTGACCTCCGTCGTTACTGCCTCGTACGTTTTCAGACGATCCGACATGGACCTTTGGTTGGCCTTGCCCTTCGAAAACTTCTTCATGTCACAGCCTCCACATAGTCTTTATGTATTTCTCCATCTTTGGCAACCTTTCAATATAGTCCTTTACATCGTCCGGCGAAAGCGCCCGGCCAAAATGGCGCATCGAGAACGCGTCTGGATCATGCGTCCTCTCGCAGAACGCGTCCAGCCAGCGTTTGTCCGGAATGCGCTTCATGTCTATCAGCCAGTTTTTGATCGTGAAAGGATGCCGTATGACGTCTTCAGGCTCCGCGAAGTCCTTTACGAGGCTTTCCTCAAACGTCTTGTCGCAGTATAGCCATATCTGTGTCGACCCGTATTTCGGCAAGGTTGCGCACACTCCGAGTATGTCGCCTTTGTCTTTCTCCCGGCACTTGACGGCGAACCTGCCGTTGGGCATCCATCCGCCGTCCTTATACCAGCCCGATTCCGCGCACTTGCCGAGCAGCGCGTTGTATGCGTCCCTGTACGACGATTTATCGACATACACCGGCGCTCCGGCCGCGAATCTAAGCATGGCTTCGCCTATTGCCTTCGATGAAACTCTTACCCGTATTTTCGATATAGGCGAAAATTTGAAATACCCTGTTAGTGTCAGATGCATGCCTGTGATTTTACCTCGGTCAGTATACCGGCTTTCTCGGGGGCGGAGGCTTCTCGATGCCCCACCAGTAATGGTAGGGTGTCCCGGGCGGCGCCGTATTTTCGAGCAGGTCGAAAAACGGCCTGGTCTCGTCGAGAACGTCCTGTACAACCAGCCCGATGTCTTTCACGTCACGCAGATCGCGGCCTGTCTCTACGATTTTCAGAAGGCGTTCTTCGTCGTCTTTGTACGATCCGATTTCGGAACTGAGCCAGTAGTTGGGGTTAAATCCATTCTCCCAAATGCCGGGCGACTGGTTGCAGATACTGAAATGCAGCACGTCGCAGCCTCTCGGCTTCGCTATGGTCATGGCGCAGATGTCGTCGAATTTAACGTGTTCCGAGTATATCAGCTTATGATAGCTTTCGTTATATTCGGATATATCTATTCTGAGTTGGTAGTGGAACTTGCCTCTGTGCCATTTCGCGTCCCGCTTCCAGACGCGTTCCACCAACGACCAGTTTCGGCCGTATACTTCCCCGTCGGCGACCAGTTCTTCGCTGAAATCACCGCAGACGCTGTTTTTGCGTATGTAGTTAAACTGTCGGCATACTGTCATACGGTGATTATACCGCGGCAGTATGTTTTCATATTGCAAAGCCTGACGTCTTTAATACGGTTTTTCAAACAAGCACTTCTCAGGCAAAACGGTTGGCATCAGATTTTCAGTTATAAAACGTTTTGCGATCGGGAAAAAAATATCAGCCAGCTTTTCCGTGTCATTTATGCATACCATCTCGGCTTTATCGTCTACGGCGCTTTTCCAGATTTTTTTCAATGTCTTGTCCAGCCTGATTTTGATGAAAAAAGATTTAGAATACACATCCGAACGCTAAATCTTTCTGTATCTGTCATCGTATTTCAACGCGTCTATGAACATCCATGAACTGCAGCAGTTCTTTCTTGTCCTGAATTTGCCGTCTCCAAGCATGGCATACAGGTCATTTTCGTATCTTCTCAGCAGATCGGCTTCAAGGCTTTTGCATCTCAACTCAGGCAAATGCGTATACTTGAATCCGTAAGGCGGAAATTCAGAAGCGCCGCCGAAATAGATTTTCGACAGCAGTCTATAGCCGTTCTTCAGCATCATATCCCAATCATTATCGCTTTCCAGTATTTTTTTATACTGCTAGTCAGTCTCGTGTGTCTGATAGTCTCTTACTGGAAGGCTGTCTTTGACGAAATAGTCTTTGGGCACCGGCCGAAGGAAAAAGAAATCGTCGTTGCATGTTATGAAATGTTCGGAAAGGCCGCGTATTTTAGCATAGAACATCTCTATCGTATTGACATTGAAAGTGGGCAAAAACCGCTTAGGGATATATTCGTCATGGAAGACGACTCTCAGTTTTGGATGGTCCAAATTCAGCCATTTTGGAAGATGCGTCTCGTCTTTGACTATCAAGAATACCTTGTTTACCCAAGCCGTATTCTTTTCGACGCCCCTGAACCAGTAGTTCAAAAATCCCCAGTCGCGCCATCTGCAGTTTCCGGACTGTCCTCCTTCGACTGAACAGGCTTCGGATTTCGACATCCACCCATTACGCTCCTGTATGAAGCCCGGCGCGTCTTCTTTGACATACGTCACAACTATGTCCACTTTGTTCTGGTCTTCCATCCACTGTCTTCCTATTTCCATTTTCAGTTCGGTGTCGCTTACCGGCTTCCATCCGTCTTCCGTTCTCGGCAATGTCATAACTTCGCATCCGAACCTGCGGAACTGGTCAAACTGCCCGTCCCAATCGTCTCCCATCACAAGAATCTCAGCTTTGTACTTCTATATATCGTCCGCTTTCTATTCCCAGTTTTCTTCAGGAATTATCTAATCTATGTATTTCAGGCTTTCAAGCATGCATTTTCTCTGCCTGTAGTCGAATGTGCAAGGCGGCTTATGCTTGAGATTTTCATGGAAATCGTCAGTTGAAAGACCTACTATCAGCTTTCCATTCTCTCCGGCTAGATCTTTTGCCCTTCTCAGAAAATTGACATGCCCATAATGGAGAAGGTCATATGTCCCGTACGTCAGAACTATCATTCATTTTCTCCATCACTTCCGCGAATGTCGGAAAGCCGTCGTCTTCAAGCAGGGTCTCATCGGTGTAGTAATGTCTTGTCCCGTCTTTCTCAAATGCATACTGGTTGCTCAACGAGGTCAAGCTGGCCGGCATTGTAAGATGATCCACGTCTCCTTTGCGGCTGAACTGGCAGAACAACGGGACTTTAGCCAGAAGCGGATTTGCTTTAATGTATTTGTACGCATGCCTCAAAAGCACTCCGTCGGCATGCGGTTTTATCTCCCGCCTGATGCTCTTCTCCAGCGCGTTCAATGCCAGATCGTATCTTGATCCGTGGAGAACGTACGCCTGCGCCCCGTAGCAGCGGCCGGAATCAAGATGGCTGGTCAACGACGTCACGTCTTTTTTCGACGTATAGCCGAAGGCGATGACGCCGAACTAGTTGATTTCTGAAATAATGCTCTCAATCCACGATCTTGCGTCTTTTCTGGGCCAGGCGTCGTCTTCAAACACAAGAACATATGGCCACCCGGTCGCGGACGCATGCCGTATCGCTTTTGCATGCGCGGCGGATACGGCTTTAGCGTAGTCGTCGTAGGCCGCCTTCGAGTCGGTTCGGAGCGATCCGCCTTCGCGTTTGTATCTGTCTGTTTTCATCAAAGCAGGAAACGGAAGATCTGCAAACATGAACGCCTTCTTTAAGACTTCATATCTTTCCGGCTTACATGAAATGCATATGGAATACTTGAAAAGGTTTTCGATATCTATATTCATAAACAGACTGCGCGTAATTATTTTACAAAGCGGCCTGCCTTAATTTGAAATGGGCCGCTATATAATCTTTGCTCAACGAATCGTGGAAGAACCCGGTCTTGTTCTTGTTCCATTCCTGTTTTGTTTCCGGCATATACGAATACTGGCCGCTGGCCGTAGTTGTTCCAGTCCGAAAAATTCGTTATGTTAAAAACCTTTATTCCGGAAGAACTGCTATTTGACTCTTTCATAATTTTATTTTACCTATAATTTATTTAGTTATTTAAAATTTAAAAATATTTAAAAATAAATAATAAAAGTAAATATAAATTATATCAGCAAGTCATTCTATGAATATGCTGAGTACATATTCGGTATAAGCCATAAACCGAAATATAAAAAACGTTCGTCGAAAGACTTCTTCCTGGCGGAAAGGCTTTTAGGCGCGGCTTAATTGCCAAGTGCTAGTTAATTGACGGATAAGCTTTAAAAAACAATTGAATTTTAACACCATCAGTAAATATTTTTATGTATGATATAATAATAAGTAATATGTGCATAGGTGCGTTTTATTATAAGTATGTATTAAAAAGCGAATATTTTTCTATTTTTATGTATTGCGCTATTCCTAAGCAGCAAC
>Ga0310786_10001867_pt1 | contig 33435 bp, 28 predicted proteins | sample AusTroGonzalo_MG_FD_203881 | JGI IMG/M metagenome (GOLD analysis project Ga0310786, IMG submission 203881) | Bovine rumen microbial communities from tropical cattle in Woodstock, Queensland, Australia - Gonzalo_03 (v2) (version 2) | ecosystem: Host-associated > Mammals > Digestive system >... | reverse complement strand
CCCCCGACTTCCTCCAAGTCTGATCCTCTTTGCCGGAGCGTTGGCATTCTGCCCGCAATAGCACTTCCCGCACCCCCGCTTGGGAAACGCGACTTCCAACCGCCTGTTTTCCGCTTGAAAACGAAGTTTCCTCCACGCGGAGCGGGGGGAGCGCAATGCAGCGTGCCTCCGGACTTTGCCGGACATCGGCCAATCCACCCGTCGCGATCCGGAATGGCAAAATTTTCGTCACAATAATTTTGCCATTCACGAGCCCGTGCGCTACGATGGGAACATGAAGACAAAAAACCCCTTTCTCACCGCCGGATATGCCGGCGACGACACCTTCTGCGACCGCCGCGCCGAAACGGCCCGGATGCTTGCCGCATTCGAAAACGACCGCAACCTGACCCTCGTCGCGCCCCGCCGCTACGGCAAAACCGGTCTCATCCGCCACGTTCTCGCACATCTGCCGGACGATTTCACCGGCATCTACCTCGACATCTTCCCCATGGAAGACCTGTCCGCCTTTTCCGCCGCTTTCGCCGCTGCCGTCGTCGGAGCCCTGGATTCCCCCGTGGACAAGACCCTTTCCGCCTTGGCGCGTTTCTTCAAAAGCTGCCGCCCCGTCGTCACGCCGCAGGAGGACGGCACTCCTCGTTTTTCCTTCGACATCGCCCCTTCCGCCGCCCGTGCGTCCCTCGACGACGCCTTCGCCTACCTCAAGGCAAAAAAACGCCGTGCCGTCATCGCCATCGACGAATTCCAGCAGATTGCCTCCTTCCCCGAGCAGGGCGTCGAGGCCCTCCTCCGCAGCCGCATCCAGTTCGTTCCCTGGGTCCGTTTCGTCTTCGCCGGTTCCCGCCACCACGTCATGAGCGAAATGTTCGGCTCCGCCAAGCGCCCCTTCTACCAGTCCACCGAAATCCTCTCCCTCGGCCCCATCCCCGCGGACGAGTACGAAGCCTTCGCCCGCCGCCATTTCGCCGTGCGCCGCCAAAGTCTCGACGCCGCGGCCTTCCGCGCCCTCTACGACCGCTTCGGGGGCGTGACTTGGTACATCCAGGCCGTCCTCAACAAGATTTGGGAATCCGGGCGTCCCCTCGCTTCCGCCGCCCAAACCGACGAAGCGGTCGACGCGCTCGTCGATGGCGCCGACCTCGTCTTCCACGACCTGTTCCGCAGCCAGAACCCGGCCTCGCGCCATCTCCTGCGCGCCGTTGCCGCCGACGGATGCGTCCCGGCCCCCACCTCGGGAGATTTCCTTGCCCGGCACGGGTTCAAGTCCCATTCCACCGTCCGCGCCGCCCTCAAGGACCTTCTCGACAACGACCTCCTCTATCGCTCCGACGCGGGTATCGTCGTCTACGACCGCCTGTTCGCCCTCTGGCTCGCCCGCCAACCCCGAATCCATGATTGATTCCGAAGCACCCAAGAATGCAGGGCGGCGAAAAGCATTTTCAGCCATTTGCGCTTGAAAATCACGTGAATTCCATTTGGTTGCCTTTGTTCTGGGAGCTATGAATTGCATCCCACAGCCCCATCCGCCGCGGAAAAAGATGTTTCCCTTCGTCCAGGCTTCCGGGGATGATGTCCGCAACCTTCCGCCCCGCTACGCAAGGCTGACCGCCAGTTGCCGCGCCGATTGCCGTCCCCCCCGTTTTTCCCGGGAACGGGGAATCAAGCGCCCATCCAGTCGCCCCAGACGGTGACGTTCCGCTCCGGGACGGCAGGGATGGCGGGGGCATCCACGGGAAGCAGGCGGTAGGAATGCTTCTTTCCGAGAAAACGCAGGACCTCGCCGGCGGACGTCCGGAACATGTCTTTCAACTGGCGCGGGTGGATTTCCAGCAGGAGGTGGGGGTGGTATTCCTCCAGAATCCGCTCCATGCCCCCGAGAACCGACAATTCCGCCCCTTCGACATCGATTTTCACCAAATCCAGCCGATTCCACCCCAATGCCGGCCACAATTCGTCGAAAGGAACCATCTCGACCGTGGCGTCCGCCCCTTCCCCGACCCGGTCGGGATACAATTGCCCCCTGCCCGCCGGTTTCATCATGCCCTGCCCGCGGTGGTCGGAAAGGGCCTGGCGGAACACGCGGACGTTTTCAAACCCGTTCAGCGCGATGTTCCTTTCCAGGAACGGAATCGCTTCCGGGTCGGGTTCGAAAGCGGCCACCGCTCCCTGCGGACCGCACTTGCTCCTGAACAGCATGGAATAGTAGCCGATGTCCGCCCCCACATCCAGGATGTGCCAGTCCGGCCGGATTTTCTCCTGCGCCATGGCCGTCATTTCGGGTTCCCAGATTCCCGTGAAGTAAACGGAGCGCCCGATCACGGACGTGCGCAGGGGGCGGATGCAAATCCGGAAGCCAGGCCCCCTGCAAATCCGGGGACCCGCGGGCAGAATCCGCTGGAGACGCCCGTTGTACAACAGGAACGGGCGCAACGCGGGCCAATGCCGGATGCCCCATCGGCACAACTGGTTTCGGATCGTGTTCATGCTTTTCCCTGGGTTTGGATTCCGCTTCCGGCCGGACGTCCCGGTTCGGTTTGGAACACCTTAGCCGGAGACCACGCCGCATTCAAGACGGGATGTGCGGATGGAAAGAAATCCGCCCGAACCCCATCGTCCCCCCAATCCCGTCAAGCCCGTCAACGGCGACAAGCTCCCCGCCGCCTCCGACGTCGTCCGGAAAGCCAAGCGGCAGGTTCTGCTCCCTCTTCGTCCAAACCTCATCGTCGGCGTGGCGAAAAAGGACTGGTTTGCCTGACCGCGAAAGCACCCTCTACCCGGCAACCGCGCCGCCGGTTCCGTCCCCGCCGCCCGGTGGCGGGTCGCATTTCCGGCCCGTGGCGACAACCTCCGCGGCGCGAGCCAGCAGCACCTCCGGCGGCACTCGCTCCTCCAACCCCCGCGCCATCGTCCGAAACCCCCGGAAACCGTGCAGGTAGCGCACCAGATGCGCGCGGAACGCCAGGCACGCCGTCGTCTCCGCCCCCAGCTTCAGCTCCTTCGGCGACCGCCGCCGGAACAGCTCCACTTCCCGCGCCAGGTGCTCGCGCATCATCGCTTCCAGCGCCTTGGCCGAGGGGAATCCGCCGGGCGGCCTCCCCGCCGCCATTTCCCGCACCTGGCGGAAAAACCACGGATTTCCCAGCGTCGCCCGGCCCACCATCACGCCGTCCACCCCCGTCTGCTCCCGCATCCGGAAAACGTCCGCCGGACGGCCGATCCCCCCGTTGCCGATCACCGGGATTTTCCGCTCCCGCTTCGCTTCGGCGATGGCTTCCCAGTCCGACGGTCCGGAATGCTGCGCCAGCGCCACGCGCCCGTGCAGGAAAATCGCGTCCGCCCCGTTTTCCTCGATGGCCGCGCCTACTTCGCCGATGTTCGTCTCGCCCGCCGCGTAGCCCACGCGCGTCTTCACCGTCAGCGGCATCCGTCCCGCCAGCGCCGCCTTGCACTGCCGGACGATCTCCCCCAGCAGCTCCGGCCGCCGGATCAGCCCCGACCCGTCGCCCCGGTTGCGGATTTTCGGCATCGGGCAACCCGCGTTGATGTCGAGGAAATCGAAACGCCCCAGCTCCGCCACCTGCGCCGCCGCTTCGGCCATCACGCCGGGGTCCGAGCCGTAAATCTGCGCGCCCGCCGGATGCTCGTCCCCCGCCCACGTTTCAAGGAAGCGCGATGTACGCACATGCCCGATCATCAGGCCGTAGGCGTTCGTCATTTCGCTCACCACGCCGCCGCAGCCCTGCTCCATGCAGAGCGACCGGAACGCCGCGTCGCTGTAGCCCGCCATCGGCGCGAGGAACACGGGGAACTCCACCGCCAGCCCCCCGATTTTCAACACGGGAAACGCCTCATTCATCCGCACCCGGCTTCCTTCTCATGCTTTTCTTCTCCCCGTGCCGCCGCTTCTCCTCCACCTGGATTGCCCGCTGCCGCGCTGATTTCCGGCGCTTCTGGCGGCGTATTTTCTCCCGCCGCCGCTGCGCCTCGCTCTTTTCCGCACGCGTCTTTTCCGCCACCTTTTCGCACAGCATCCGCCGCGCGAAAAACCGGTTCATCGCCTGCGACCGCTCCCGTGCGCACCGCACCTCGATGCCCAGCCCCCTGTGCCGCAGCACTACCGTGGACGACGTCTTGTTGATCTTCTGCCCGCCCGCCCCGCCGCCGCGGACGAATTCCTCCTCCACGTCCTCCTCCCGGATGCCCAGGCGCTCCATCCGCGCCCGCAGTTCCGCCTCCGTCGCCGCCGAAACCGGAAAGCTCACCGCCCCGTCTCCCGCGCCAATAGCGCCTTCACCGCCGAGAAATCGTGCATCCGCAGGTGCGTCGCCCCCCGCCGCCACGCCGCCACCGCCACCCGCGCCGACGCCTCCTCCACCGGCAGCTCCGGATGCAGGTGCCGCACGATGCGCTTCCGCGACACCCCCACCAGCACCGGAAGTCCCGTCGCCGCCAGCTCCGGCACCCCTTCCTCCAGCAACCAACGGTCCTCTTCCCGCGTCGTGCCGAATCCCACCCCGGGGTCCAGCATCACCCGCGCACCCTCCCCCAGCGCCGCCAGCTGCCGCCGGAAAAACGCGGCCATTTCCCTAGGTGCCACCCCCGCCGGACGCATCAGGATGACTGGCAACCCGCTCTCCCGCGCCACCTCCAGCATCTCCGGATTCCGCAACCCCTCCACGTCGTTGACGATTCCCGCTCCCGCCCGGATTGCCGCCCGCATCACCCCCGCCTTCCGCGTATCCACCGAAAGCGGCAGCCCCGTCGCCCCCCGCACCGCCTCCAGCACCGGCAGCAGCCGCCGCAGCTCCTCCGCCTCCCCCACCGGCATGTGCCCCGGCCGCGTCGACTCCGCCCCGATATCCAGGAACGCCGCCCCCGTCGCTTCCAGCTCCCGCGCCCGCGCCGCAGCCGCCGCGGGCGCGAGAAAGCGTCCGCCGTCCGAAAACGAATCCGGCGTTGCATTGATGATGCCGACCAGGGAAGGCGCGTCCATGCCCCTATTCATGCCCCATCCCGTCCCCGATTGCGATGGAAATCTCCCGACCCCGGAACTTGACATCCGCGTCCCCCCGCGTCAAGCTCTTGAAATATCGCCGTTTGCGGCGCCTCTCCATGGACACGCCCTCCGAATCCATTTCTGACACCACCCTGCCCTTTTCCGCGAAAGGGAAACGCCTCGGCGTGTTCGTCATTTCGTACAACGCCGAAAAGCTCATCGCGGAAACCCTTTCGCGCATTCCCGACGAAATCTGGCGCGCCGTCGAGGTCGTCTACGTCGTCGACGACTGCTCCACCGACGAAACCACCCGCACCGCGCTTGCCTACCCCGATCCGTACGGGAAGTTGCGCGTCTTCCGCAACCGCACCAACCGGCGGTACGGCGGCAACCAGAAGTTCGGCTACCAGTACGCCATCGACAACGGCCTCGACGCGGTCGTCATGCTCCACGGCGACGCGCAGTACGCCCCCGAAATGCTCCCCGACCTCTTCCGCGCCCTCGTGGAGGAGGACGCCGACGTCGTCATCGGCTCGCGCATGATCAACCGGCGGGACGCGCTCAAAGGCGGCATGCCGAAGTACAAGTTCGTCGCCAACATCTTCCTCACCGGCTTCGAGAACCTCCTGAGCGGGATGCACCTCTCCGAGTTCCACTCCGGCTACCGCGGCTATTCCACCCGCTTCCTCCGCCGCATCCCGCTTTGGGAAAACAGCGACGAATGGCACTTCGACACCCACATCCTCTTCCAGGCGAAGCAGGCGGAAGCGAAAATCGCCGAACTCCCCATCCCCACCCGCTACGGCTCCGAGACCTGCCACGTCAACGGCGTGGCGTACGGCCTCAACTGCATCGCCTCCGCCCTCCTCTTCCGCCTGCACCTCTGGCACGTCCTCCGCATCGACCGCTACGACATCGTCCCCCGCACCCTCGCCGACGCCCGCAAGCTCTCCGACCCGTATTCCTCCCACTCCCTCGTCCTCCGCCGCCTCTCCCGCCTCCCTCTCGCGGGCAAGCGCGTCCTCGACCTCGGCTTCGGCTGCGCCGCCATCGCCTCCGTCCTCCGCGAAAAGGGCGCCTGGCTCGACGGCATCGACCGCGACCCGCGCGCCATCGCCGAATCCGGGCACCTTTTCGAGCACGCCGCCCTCGCCGACCTGAACCGCCCCGAAGCCTTCCCCTTCCCCGGCAAGTACGACATCGTCCTCGCCGCCGACATCCTCCAGTTCCTCGTCGATCCGGAGGACTTCCTCTCGCGCCTGAAGGCCCACCTCGTCAAGGGCGGCATCCTTGCGGTGGCGCTGCCCAACTTCCTGAACATCCAGCCGCGCCTCAGAATCCTCTTCGGCTCCTTCCCGCTCCACCACCGCGGGATCCTGGAAAAGCGCGCCCTCCACTTCTACTCCCTTTCCGGGATGAAGCGCCTCCTCGTCCGCGCCGGGTGGCAGGTCGTGGACCGCGACGTCACCTCCCTGCCGCTCCCCCTGCTCGTGCCCGCCCTCCGACGCAAGTGCTTCCGGCCCGTACTCTGGTGCCTGCGGGGCCTCACAAAACTGCTGCCCGGCCTCTTCGCCTACCAGGGCCTCCTCTTCGCCCGCAACCCCAACGAATCCGACCTGCTGTGATTGCCACTTCCCGTTCCCGCGCCCTTCCCATCCCCGCCGTCCTTTTTCTCGCCGCGGCACTGCTTTGCGGACTCTTCTTCCTCGCGGCCCGCACCCGCTCGGGCCTCCGCATGGGCGGCTGGTCCGACGCCTCGCGCCAATGGGAAGTCTGCCAATACGTCCGCGCCCGCATCAATCCATACGAATTGGCCGACCGCATCCTGCGCGACACGTTCGGTCCCGCCACCGGCCCGGATCGCTTGCTCCTCCGCGAAAAACGCATCTACTCCATCTCCTCCGCGCAATGGGATGAATCGACCCCCGGACTTCTCCCCGGCCATCCTCCGCCCGAAGCCACCTATCCGCCATCCACCCTTGCCGTCCTGCTGCCCCTTATCGGATTTCTGCCGCAAACCGCGCTCCTTCCGATATACACCTCCGTCAACCTGCTCTTCCTTTCGGTGCTACTCCTGTTTTTGGCGCAATGGACACGGGCTTCGACCGGACTTTCCGCATCCGGCGCATGGCTCCTCGCCTCCGCGGTCTGCCTCTGCTGGCCGCCGTTGGTCTTCGCCGTCCAGAACGGCCAGGCCGGCATTCCGGTCCTGCTGTGCGCCTTGGCGTTCGCCCGTCTTTTTCCCCGCCGCCCCGTTCTGGCGGGCGTGTTGTTGATGCTGGCGCTGGTCAAACCGTCCATGGCCCTCCTGTTCGCGTTCATTCCGCTGGTCCACTGGCGGTGGCGCCCGCTCTGGACGGTGTTTTTCCTCGGCGTGGCATTAACCCTGTTGCCCTGCCTTTGGTTGCGCGAATGGCCTTGGATCGTGCTCGCCCAATGGATGGATCTGTGCCGCTATGTCCTCCAAGGCGCCTTTTCGTTGCAGGAAGTCTTCAACGCCCTCGCCATCGAAAACACCGTCTGGAGCACGCTCGCAATCCTGCTTCTGTGGGGCGGCGTCCTCGCGTGGTGTGTCTGGTGCCGCCGTGCCCGGTGGGAATGGCTCTTCGCCTTTCTGGCCCTCGCCAACCTCGCCTGGACCTACCACGAACGCCACGACTTCGTCCTGCTCGCCTTCCCCTGCCTCCTGTTCGCTGCCGACATCGTGGCAGCCCGACATCGCATCCTTTCCTGGATTGGCTTGATTCTCTGCATCCTGCTGGGCACGGCGCTTTCCGACTTCTTCTACGTGCCCGACGCTCCGTGGGCCCGCCTCGTCCGCTGGTCGGGGCGCGGCGCGCTGCTGGCGCTCTGGCCCGTCGTCATGGCGCGCCTGCGTCAATCGGCCCTGGCCGGCGACGCCCCTTCCAGCGTCGCATAGCCGATCGAAAGCGCAAACGGCGCATGCTCTCCCTTCGCCGCCAATTCGAACCTTTTTGGCTCCCCCGCGGCGAATGCCAGCGCCACGCGCGCCGGCAAACGCACGTCTTCTTCCAATCCCTCCCCAGTGGCGGACGGCCGCTTCAACAGGATTTCCGTCCCCCGGCTGGCCCCGAGTCCCACGTCCTGGGGCAGCAGATAAAAGGTGAAACGGCACGCCTCCGTTTCTGGAACCGGCAACGCGATTGCCCCCCACGACGCACCGGCTTCCGGCTTGGCGAATTTGATTTCGAACGGCGCGAGCGTCCTGCTCCGCGGGACCGCCTCCCCGCCGGAGATGGTGGCTTTCCGCATGTCCCACACCGCGCAATCCGCCAGGAAAGGCCGCACGGCGTGGATGCCACCAACCCATGCCGCGGAAAGGACCAGCCACATGGCCGCCGGCACCGGCAAGGCCCGCAGCAAGGCCCCCCGTCCGTCCCTTTCCCCGGCTGCCGCCTTCCGTTCCGCTTTCCCGTCCCGCACCGCCTGCCGCCGCGCCAGGAAAACGGCCGCCGCCAAAAACAGGAACGAGTGGATATAGGCGGAATACCGTGCATCCGCCTCGCCGAAAACGACATACGCGCCCGCCAGCACCGCAAACGGAACAGCAAACGGAATCAATTCCCGCCGCCGGCCGGAGGCCAGCAGCAAAAAGACCCCGCACGCGGCGCACGGCAGCAGGCAGAACAGGAAGGCGTTTCGGGCCCCGATGTGCAGATACAGCGCCGGCCGCCGTCCCGGCGCCAGCAGCAATTCCTCGAAAGAGGAAGCGAAGCCCGCCATGAAGTATTTCGCCGCCTTGACGGGAAGCAGCGAAAAGGCGACGTCCCCCGGGTTGTAGAACGCCTGGCTGGCCAGGATGCGGAAAACCATCTTCTTTTTGAGTTCAACCGGCGTCAGGCAGTCCACCTGCTCGTAGTCGCCGTAGTACTGCCCGCCCGATTCCAAACACCACCCGCGCAGCGTCCAGGCCGGAATGCCGCTGTCGTAATGATGCAGATCCGAGGCCTCGATCCGCCGGTCCAGCGGCCCGACCAGCAATTCCCCCGCCAGCAACGGCACCGCCAGCAACGCCACCGCGCCGAATGCCGTTTCCCGCACCGTGGCGCGCCGTGCCAACGCCACCAGCGCCAGGGTTGCCGCCGCCGCGCCGAGGAACACGGAATCGATCCCCCCTTCCAGCCGCATCAGCGGCAGCAGCGCTGCTGCCGCCGCCGCCAGCCCGGCCTTTTCCGCCCGCCGCCGCCCGCACCGGTGCCACTCCACCAGGATCCACGCCCCCGCCGTGAAATAGCAACTCCCGACGATGTGGTGCGCCAGGTCCAGATGCGTGAAAATCCGCCACGGCATCAACACGTGGAACGCCAGCGCGATGGCGGCGGCACGCGCCCCGAAGAGCGACATCCCCAGACGCCACGTCAGCCACGCCGCCAGCAGCATCACGGCGGCATGGAACAGTTGCACCCCCGTCCGGAACCCGTCCGCCCCGGACACCCGCCGGATCAGGTTGTACCACGGCTCGGCCCGGCGCGCCCACACCCGGTAATCATACGAATCGCTCATCGCGGACAGCACCTCCGGCGCGTATCCCCCCCCGGCGACGGCCTCCACCTGCCGGCACAGCAGCGTCGCATCCCCTCGCCACGCGATCCGCCCGCCGATTCCGGCGACCTGCGCCAGCAGGACGGCGCCGTAGATGCCGATCACCGCTGCCGCATGCCGTCCCGGCGACAAGCGCCTGGCCGACATCCGCATCCCCCAGGCGCACACCGCCGCGACCGCCAGGTAAAGCGCCATTCCCGCCGCGACCCACCCTCCACCGGCGGCCAGGCGCCCCGCCAGCCGGACTCCCGCCGCGGCCAAAGCCGCCAGCATGCACAGTCCCATGCCGAACAGGATGAAGCCGACGATGGCGTCCGCCGCCCGGCCGCACCTGTCCGCCCCGTTTTCCGCCGCCTTGCGGACGGACATGCCTTCCGCCGCCATCCTATCGCCCCGGAACCGCGGGCCCCGTGTCGTCCGCGATGAAATACAGCGGCCTCTTTTTCGTTTCCTCGAAAATGCGGCTGATGTATTGCCCCACCACGCCGATGCCACACAACTGGATGCCGCCCATCAACAGGATCAGGCCCGCCAGCGTCACCCACCCGCGTGGATAATACCCGAGCCCCAGCGCCCAGTTCGCCACGATGCACGCGAAATACAACAGGCCCAGCAAGGCAAAAAAGAAACCCAGGTTCACGAACAACCTCAACGGCTCGCCCGAAAACGACGCCAGCCCGTCGACGGCCAGCTTCACCAGATGGTACGCCTCGTATTTCGACTTGCCCGAATGCCGCGACGCGCGCTCGTACGGAACCGAAGTCTGCCGGAAGCCCGTCCAGCTCGTCATCGCCCGGATGAAACGGTGCCGCTCCCGCATCTGCCCCAGCGCTTCGACCACCTTCCGGTCCAGCAAGCGGAAATCCCCGCTGTCCAGCGGCATGTGGATGCGCGTCAACCGGCAGAAAATCCGGTAGAACACCGCCGCCGTCGCCTTTTTCAGGATGGACTCCCCTTCCCGCCGGGTCCGCACGGCATACACCACTTCGTTCCCTTCGTGCCACTTGTCCAGCAATGCCGGAATCACCTCCGGCGGATCCTGCAGGTCCGCATCCATCACGATGGCCGCATCCCGTTCCGCGTGGTCGAGCCCCGCCGTGATGGCCACCTGGTGCCCGAAATCCCGCGCCAGCTGGATCAGCCGCACGCGCGGATCCTCGCGCGATTTCCGCCGCACCCAATCCGTCGAACCATCGTGGCTGCCGTCATCCACCAAAATCAGTTCCCAGGCTTCCGGCCGATCCTTCATGGTCGCGACGATGCGATCATACAGCAACGGAAGGTTTTCCTGTTCGTCGAGGAACGGCGCGATGATGGAAACGGTCTGGCGCGAAGCGTTCATACCGTTCCAATGTATGGGAAGCGCCCCCCTTTGTGCAAGGGGAAAGCCTCGCACCGGGAATCCGGACGCGCCGCCGCCCGCCCGGAATATGGACCGGACGCCCCTTGCAACGGATTTCCGCGCCGGCTCCGGGAATGCAAACGGATTTTTACGTTGAAAATCGGGAACGCTTTCCCCATCCTCTTCTCCATGAGCGCCTCTCCCTCCCCCCGAAAGTCCAGCGGACGCCCCAGCAAGTTCGACGAGCCCAGCCGGCCCGTCACCATGACCCTGCCCCTGCGCATCCTTTCGATGCTCGAAACCGTCGACGCCGACCGGGCGAAGGCCATCGCCCGTTGCGTCGAAACGATTCTCGGCTCCCCCGACCGCCCCCCCGTCGAAACCCACACGACCCCCTCCGGGCGTTCCCTCGTCCTCGTATCGGACAGCCGCTACCTGCGGGACATCCCCTGGCTCAACCTCGTCGAAATCTCCCCCGGCCGCAACCTCCTCTCCCTCCAGCCCGGCATTTCCATCGAGAAATTCGAAGTCACCCTCGGCGATCTCCTCGTCTGCATCCCCAAAACCGAAACCGCCGAACGCGAGCTCGTCCACGACCTCCTCGAATGCCTCCGCGAACCGCGCCGCAAGCAGGCCGTCGCCACCGAAAAAATACTCGTCATCACCCCCTCCGCCTGACGCACCCGCGTTTCCCGGCCTTGCCCGGAACGGCGGCATCCCGTAGGATGGCGGCATGGGCAAACGTTTCCTGCTCATCCTGTGGTTTCTTTCCCTCGCGCCCGCGGCGGCCGTCCCGGCGCGCGCCGCCTGCTACGGCCTTGCCGTCGGCATCGACCATTACGACACGCCGGGAAACGATCTTTCGTATTGTTGCGCCGATGCCATCGGCGTCCGCAACGCCCTCCTCTCCCACGGCGGCGGCTGGACCGAATCCGGCTTCGCCATCCTCACCAACGCTGCCGCCAACCGCTCCGCCATCCGCAATGCCTTTTCGAACCTCGCCGCGAAGGCCGTTTCCGGCGACACGGTCGTCTATTACCAGTCTTCCCACGGCGGAAACGCCACCGACGACCCGACATCCGTCTATCTTCTTGTTTACGACACAAAATACACCGACGTCCAGCTTGCCGAAGACCTCTCCCTCTTCCGTTCCGGCGTCAAGGTGATCGTCGCCGTCGATGCCTGCCATTCCGGAGGACTGTTCACCGACGACGTTTCTTCTCAGTCCCGTTCCGCCGTATCCTTGAAATCGCCGTCCGCCGTTTCCGCGAAATCCCGCCCCGCCGCCTGGAATCTCGCCGCCAGCGTCACCGCCCGGATGGAGGCCTCCCGCGCCGCCACCGCCGCCAAAAATTCCCGTTCCGCCGCTTCTTCCATCGCCCCGGAAGAAATCGGCTGGCTCACCGCCTGTACCTACTACCAGTTGTCCTACGAAACCGACGCCATCGGCCACGGTTTCTTCACCTATTACCTCCTCGCCGCCTTCGATTCCGGCGACGCCGACGGCGACGGAAAACTCGACTTCCGCGAAATGTTCGATTTTGCCGTCTGCCGCGTTCCCTTCTACGGCCAACTCCCGCAGTCCGCCAACCCCGACCGCCTCGCCGCCGCCGTCGCCGCCGCCACCGGCGTCGCCCCGCTCCCCGCCGGCGACGCCTGGGACTACGCCGACAACCATCCGGCCTTCGGCCCCACCCCAATCTCCATCTCCGGCGACGGACAAACCCACGGCCCCCACACCCTCCGCGCGGTGGTCGACGAATCCGATGTCTTCGCCTTTTCCGCCTCCGCCCTCCGCCCCGTCACCTTCTCGTCCACCGGCGGCACCGCCCTCTCCGCCAACCTCTACGACGCCCGTTTCCGCCCCATCCGCCGCGCGACCGGAACCACCGGCACCGGCGATTTCCGCCTCGTCTTCAAGCCCGCCGAAGACGGCATCTTCTACCTCCAGGTCTGCTCCTCCGCCGCCAACGACGCCTACACCCTCCACTACCGCAAATCCCCCGACGCCTCCGACACCTTCCCGACCCTCCATCCCCCCTGCACCAATGCCATCGGCTACCTCGCCCAAGGCAAAACCGCCGAATACCGCGTCGTCATCCCCGAAGGTTGCACCCTTTTCTCCCTCCGCCTCTCCGGCACTTCCGGCGATGCCGACCTCTACCTCGGACAGGGGTTCATCCCCGACGCCCAGCTGGGGGAATACACCAAATGCAGCCAGAACACCACTTGTTCCGAAGTCATCACCTGCAGCTACCCCGACCCCGGCGAATGGTTCGTCTCCGTCCACGCCTACAGGGCCGCCTTCGGCCTGCAACTCGCCGCCACCGCCACTCCCCGCTCCCCCTTCGAAACCGTCCCCGCCATCCTCTCCGATCTCGACCCCGGCACCGGCACCGCGACCGCCATCGTCCTCTACCCCGACCACGCCCCGACGCCCGCCACCCTCCCCGTCTATTCCACGACCAACCTCGCCGCCTCCGGCTGGACCTTCAAGACGAACGCCCCCCTCTCCGGCTCCCTCCTCGTCTTTCCCCTCCCCGACGCCCCCGCCGAATACCTCGCCATCGGCCAGCCCCCCGACTCCGACGCCGACCCCTGACCGCCCTCCCTCCCCGGCGGTTTTTGCCCGGGCAACCGTTTTGCCGTCCCTTCCCTCCTGCTGCCCCCTTCATGGTGCAAGATCAAGGAAAATATGTCTGTTTTCAGCTATTTTTCCTAAATCTTGCATTTGCCAAACCCCGGCAAAATCCCGTTTCGGACCTTGAATGCGGCGCACGTGCAACGGAGCGCCGCAAGGCAAGGAGCTGCTGGCTTTTGCCAAGCATCGGCAAAACGCCGGAACCTCGCGCGCACCCGCGCGCGCTACGCCCGTTTCGTTTCTACTTGCCCGTCCGCCCCCCGGCACCTATCATGCGCCCCCGAAAAAACCGCCCCCCTCCGGAGGCGGCCCCCTTTTCCACCCCCATCGAAAGACCCCTTCCCATGACCATGATGATTTCCAAATTCAACCGCCTCATCAGCTCCCGCATCCTCTGGGGCGTCATCCTCGTCATCATCATCCTTTCCTTCGTCGTCTGGGGCATGCGCTGGCCCTCCGACATCGCCAAGATGGAAGCCGCCAACGCCGCCGGCGAACTCGACGGACAAAAGGTCCCCACCTCCGAATACCAGGCCGCCTACTCCGCCACCTACCTCGCCCACGTCCTCCGCTACGGCCGCAACGGCCTCGGCACCCCCGAAGCCGACGCCCGCCTCCGCCACGGCACCTGGCAGCGCGTCGCCTCCCTCCGCGCCGCCAACCGCCTCGGACTCACCGTTTCCCAGGACGAAATCCTTGCCTCCATCCGCAATTCCTTCTCCGACGGCCAAGGCAACTACCTCCCCGACCAGTACCAGTACTTCGCCACCCAGACCCTCCCCTCCCTCGGCTTCTCCGAAGGCCAGTTCGAGATGTTCATCCGCCAGGAACTCCTCCTCTCCAAGCTCGGAATCCTCGTCGGCGGCCAGGCCCTGGTTTCCCCGCTCGAAACCCGCCGCATGTACGGCATCCTCTTCGATTCCTACCAAATCCAGTACGCCCGCATCACCCCCGCCGACCTCCCCGCCGAGCCCGTCGCCGGCGAATCCGACGCCCGTGCCCTCTACGACGCCGCCCCCGAAGCCTTCGAACTCCCCGAAATGCGCGAAATCGCCGCCGTCGCCTTCCCCTACGCCAACTACGCCTCCGACGACCCCGTACCCGACGGCGAAATCCAGGACTACTACGACATCCACGTCCGGGACTACACCACCACCGTCACCAACGAAGCCGGCGAAACCTCCACCCGCATCGCCGACCTCGCCGAAGTCCGCGACGGCATCTCCGCCATCCTCGCCCAGGCCCGCGCCCGCGAAGCCGCCGAAGCCGCCGCCAGCGCTTTCGCCTACTCCCTCATCCCCGACAACGACGGCAACATCCCCGATTTCGACGCCGTCGCCGCCGACGCCGGCCTCTCCGTCACCGCCCTCGAACCCTTCGCCGCCGACGCCAACCCCATCCCCGACGCCGGCTACCCCGCCGTCCGCACCGCCTTCGAGCTCGTCCTCAACCCCTACGACCGCGTCTCCGCCCCCGTCAACGGCGCCGAAGCCTCCCACGTTCTCTACCTCCGCCGCATCCTCGCCCCCCGCGTCCCCGACTTCGACGAATGCCACGACCAGGCCCTCGCCGCCGCCCTCGACAAGGCCCGCTCCGACGCCCTCGACGCCCGCGCCGCCGAAATCTCCGCCGCCGCTTCCGAATCCCTCGCCCAAGGCAAGACCTTCGCCGACGCCCTCGAGTCCTTCGGCCTCTCCCCCGTCACCCCCGCCCCCTTCACCGGCCTCTCCGCCAGCAGCGCCGGCGACCCCGAACTCCAGACCATCGTCCAGAACGTCGTCTCCTGCAACCAGGGCGAAATCTCCAAGCCCATCCCCGTCCCCGAAGGCCGCATCCTCGCCTGCGTCCAGACCCTCACCCCCGCCGACCCCGCCGACTACGAAACCTACCGCGCCCAGATCAACCGCGACGTCCGCGGCATGCGCGCCATGTCCCTCTTCTCCGCCTGGCAGGAGGATCTCCTCTCCCCCGAACGCTTCCGCGATTTCCGCGACGCCGCCTCCATCGACGACGGCGACGACGGCGCGGACGCCCCCGCCGCCCCCCGCGACCCCTCCGCCCCCACCGCCGAAGACTACGGCTCCGTCCTTTAAAACACAGCAAAACCAACCCAAACCAAAGGAAACCCCATGATCGTCACCACCAAACAGCTCTTCGCCCACGCCTACGGCAAATACGCCATCGGCGCCTACAACATCAACAACCTCGAACAGACCATGGGCCTCTTCGAAGGCAACGTCCGTTCCAAGGCCCCTTTCATCGTCCAGCTCTCCAAGGGCGCCCGCTCCTACACCCACAAGAAGATGCTCGAAGCCATGATGAAGACCGCCGACGAGATCTTCCCCGAAGCCATCTTCGCCGTCCATCTCGACCACGGCGACGAGCCCACCTGCATGGACTGCATCGACTCCGGCGTCTACTCCTCCGTCATGATCGACGCCTCCGCCTACCCCTACGAAGAAAACGTCGCCATCACCAAGCGCGTGGTCGACTACGCCCACTCCAAGGGCATCGTCGTCGAAGCCGAACTCGGCCAGCTCAAGGGCGTCGAAGAAGACGTCCAGGCCGCCGAACACGTCTACACCAAGCCCGAAGAAGTCGAAGACTTCGTCTCCAAGACCGGTTGCGACTCCCTCGCCTGCGCCATCGGCACCTCCCACGGCGCCTTCAAGTTCTCCGGCGACCAGAAACTCCGCTACGACATCCTCGAAGAAGTCCAGCGCCGCCTCCCCGGCTTCCCCCTCGTCATGCACGGCTCCTCCTCCGTCCCCCCCGGCGAAGTCGCCCGCATCAACGCCGCCGGCGGCGCCATCAAGGGCGCCAAGGGTGTCGACGCCACCCAGTTCCTCGGCGCCGCCAAACGCGGCGTGACGAAGATCAACATCGACACCGACGGCCGCCTCGTCTGGACCCGCGTCCACCGCGAGCTCTTCCGCGACAAGCCCGCCGAGTTCGACCTCCGCAAACCCGGCAAGATCTTCATGAAGGAATACGCCGACTTCATCTACGAAAAGAACTGCCTCCTCGGCTCCGCCTACCAGGAAGACTCCGTCCGCGAGTTCCTCAAGGCCAACCCCTAGTTCTTTTCCCCTCCCCCGGCGCCGCGCCCCCTGCGGCGCCGTTTTTTTTGCCCCCGCCGCCCGGCGTTTCACCCGGCGCTGGCCGGAATCAAACGAAATTCCCCGAGACGCGCCCGCAATTCCTCGATTTTCCGTCCCATCGACTCGCGCGTGGATTTCGCCATGGCAAACGCCTCGCGGAAATCGTCCGCCAGCACCTCCTTCCGCGCCTTCTTCGCATTCCCGCCGGAAGCGCGCGCGGCGAACCACCGCTCGAACGCCAGTTCGATGCCCGTTTTCACCACGCCTTCCAGATCCGCCCCGGAAAAACCGCGCGCCGCCGCATCCCGCGCCAGCGCCGCGATTTCCTTCTCCGCCAGCGCGTGGCCCCTGCGGCGGAGCTGCTGCCGCAGGATTTCCGCCGCTTCCTCCGCGTTCGGGAAATCGACGAAAAACAGCTCGTCAAAGCGTCCCCGCCGCATGAGCTCCGGCGGCAGTCCGAGGATGTCGTTCGCCGTTGCGATGGCATAAACGGGTGAAGAACGCTCGTTCATCCACGTCAGGAAACTCCCGAACAGGCGCGTTGCCACGCCGTTGTCGGCGTCCTTCCCGACCCCGGCGAACGCCTTTTCGATTTCGTCGATCCAGAGGACGCACGGCGCCTGCGCCTCGGCCAGCGCGAGCGCTTCCCGGAGATTCCGCTCGCTGTCCCCGTTGTACTTGCCCATGAGCCGTCCGGTGTCCAGCCGCAGCAGCGGCAGGCCGAACTGCTTCGCCGCCGCTTTCGCCGCGAGGCTCTTCCCGCAGCCGGGCATTCCGGCGATCAGCACGCCCTTGGGCACGTCGACCCCGAACGCCCGCGCCTCTTCCGGGTGGGCGAAAATCCGCGCCACGTGCGCGAGATAGCCGCGGAGTTCCCGCATCCCGCCCGCCTCGCACGCCTCCTCCGGCAGTTCCACCGGTTCGAGCAACCCGTCGCGGCGGAGCGCCGCCGTCTTTTCCGCGAGGACGCCCCGCGCATCCAGCTTCCCGTGCCGGGCGTGCGCCAGGCGCAGGAGCGGCGGAATCGCGCACCCCGGAAGCCCCTGCAGGGCGTGGAGGACGGCCTCGCGCGCGTCTTTCGCCACGCGCACGCCGCCGCTTTTTTCGAACGCCGCGAGCATCTTCCCGATTTCCTCCCTCCCGGGCAACGGCACCCGCACGACGCACGACAACCCGCCGAGTTCCGGTCCGAACGCCACATGCCGCCCCACCGCCAGGAGGCAGGTTTCGCCCTCCGTTCCGCCGTTTTCCCGCAGGATTTCCTTGATCCACGCCTCTACCGCGGGATGCTCCAGCTCGCCGCCGGCGTCCTGCAGCACAAGGATGGCCTTGTGCCCCTCGTTCTCCCACGTGCTCAGGCAATCGACCAGCGGTCCGGCACCGTCCCCGCCACCGAACGGATTGTCCCCGCGCTCCGTGCGTCGGAAGACGATCTGTCCCCAGCCGCACCGCCGCGCCGCCGCGTCGATGGCCTTTTCCGCCGCCGCGTCGTCCGCCGTTTCGACGCCGACCAACCGGTATCCCGCCTCCAGCCGCAGCGCCAGTTCGTCAGCCGCATCCGTCCGTTTTCCTTCGGTTTTCGCCGATTTTTCCTTGATCTTCATGTTTGGTCCTTCCGTTTTCCGTTTTTCTTCACGCAAACCAGTTCACCGGATTCAACACCCGGAACAACCCGCGGAAAAAGCGGCCGATTCCCTTGCAGACCGCCTTTGCCCCTTCGTAGATTGCCTGCCCGACCGCGCTTCCCGCGATGCCCCCCACCACCCCGCCGATCACCCCGCCGATCGCCATCCCCACCGGGCCGAACGCCGCGCCGATCGCCGCGCCTGCCGTCGCGCCCTTCCCCGCCAGCGCCAGCGACCCGACCAGCGCGCAATTCGTGCGCCCCGCTTCGTCCAGCGCCGTCCGCCCGTCGATTTCCCCCGAACCGAGCCGGGCGAGGATCTTGACGTTCTCCACCGCCGCGCACGCCGCGTTCGCGATGACGTTCGCCCGTGCCGTCTTGAGCGCCGCGCCAAGCACCCCCTTCCGCGCCGCCACGAGCAGCCCGCCCGCTGCCGCCGCCGTCCCCGCCGCCGCCGCGCCGCTTTTCGCGGCGCTTTCGGCGAATTCCGCCAAATCCTCCTCCAGCGGCTTGTTTTCCCGTCCCGCGGCGGCGTTCCAGACGCGGCGTCCGAGAATCCGCGCCCCCTGGAACCCGATGGCCAGCCCCCCGGCCACCGCCGCCTTCGCGGCGATGTGCTTGCACACCACCCGCCCCGGCGCGTCGTTCCAGTCGTATTCCTTCACCTTCCCTTGCTGCTGGGCCTCCTCCTTCATCCGCACCGCTTCTTCCTTGGTCAGCGGCTTCGATTCCGCCCCGCCCGCCCGCACCCGGTCCGTCGCGCCGGGCACGTCGCCCGCCTGGTCCGCCGGGGCGAGTTTCTGCTGGTCCGGATAGCGGTCGCCGAACTGCGCCTCCGTTGATTTCGCGTCCGCCCCGTACTTCGACTGGTAGCGCCCCACCACCCGCCCCTTCGCATCCGTCACCAGGATGTCCGCCGAATTCAGCTCGTGGGAGGCCGGCATTTCCGCGTGCAACCCCGTTTCCTTGGCCGCCGCGTCGATTTCGAACGTCCCGGCGTGGTGCGCCTCGGCGAGGTTCCCTTCCAGCGTCGGCGCCGCGTTGACCTGCGGATTCCCCGCCGCGAGGCTGCCCTTCGTGTACGCCTGCCGCGCCATCATCTCGTTCGCCTTCCCCAACGCGCGATCGATGTCCGCCGCGTAGCGCCCGACGTCCGCCGTCCCGCCCGCCGCGGCGCCCCGCGCAATCGCCTGCCGCAGGAAATCCGCCCGCGTCCCGCCCGCCGCCTCCGTCTCCGCCAGTTCCCGCTTCGCCGATCGGAATCCCTCCACGCCGCCGACCGTTTCCCGGGCGAGCGCCCGGCGTTCCGCCTCGTCCCGCCACAGCTCCGGATACGCCGCGAACTCGCGGTCCAGCCATTCCGCCACCGGCATTCCTTCCGGTTTCTCCCGGAAATCCCGCCGGAATTTCGCGAGGATTTCCGCCGCCGTTTTCTTCCGTTCCGTCACCATTTCCTCCGTTTCCTCGCGAAAACCGCGATGCTCTTGTCGTCGCCCCCGCGCAGGTCCGCCAGCCAGCGCGACCCCGTCAGGTACTTCCGCAGCGACGGCCCGTCCAGCTCCCCGCCCCCGCAGTCGTCGATCATCCGCGCCACGACCGGCGCAGGCCGCCCCGCCGCGGCGTCGATCATGTTCGTCTCCGGCCCGTCGCTCATGGCCAGCACCCCGTCCAGCGGCTCCGTCGCCGCCACCGCCGTCAGGTGCGCGTCGCGCTCCACCGTGTCCGCCTCCAGGAACTCCGTCTCGTTCGCGTGCCGCCCCTTCTGCGGCGGGAAGACCAGGCGGCACGCCCCGTCGCGCGTCTTGGCGCAGAGGGCCCCGTCCCCCACCTGCACGAATCCCGTCCGCGCGCGCCCCGCCACCGCCGCCGCCACCGTGAAGGCGTACTCCCCCGCCCCGCCGCCCCCCTCCCGCGCCGCTTCCTCCCGCGCCGCCGCCAGCGCCCGCAGGATCCAGCCCGCCGCGTACCGCCACATCTCCTCCGCGTACGCCCCGCCCGTCCCCGGCCGGTCCAGGCACTCCGCCAGCAGCGGCTCCATCGCCGCCACCGCCACCCGGAACGCCCGGACCGCCGCGCGCGCCCCCTCGTCCGCCTTCGCCGCCGACCCCGCCCCGTCGCACACCACCGCCGCCGGACGCCGCCCCCGCCCGGCCACCGCCGCGCTCGCGTCCTGCAGCGGCTGGTCCCGCCGCACGTGGTCCAACCCGATGACGCTCGCCCCGACCGCCTCCCACTCCGCCCTCCAGTCCGCCGCCGCCTTCACCGCGCCGGCCCTCCCAGGTACCTCGCCCACCCGCCGATTCCTCGCAACCGCACGTTTTCCCCGCTGCCCGGACTCCCCACCGAAACGTCGTGCATCGACGCGCTCAGCCAGCAGAAAAACGCGCTGAACTTCAGCCCCTGCAAGCGCACCACGCCCGGCTCCTTCGCCGAGAGTTCGGCCAGCGTCTCCTTGTTGATGGAGTCCCCGACGCCCACGCACAAATACGTCAGTTCGCCCGCCATCGCCCGCGCCTTGAAGCGCTCCGCGGGTTCCCGCCATCCCTTGTCCGGCACAGGCTCGCCGTCGGTCAGGACGATGACCCAGGGCTTGTAGTGCGGAATGCCCTTCGCCCGGTACAACGCTTCCCGCTCCGCCAGGAGCTTCTCCGCCAGTTCCAGCGCCGCCCCCGTCGCCGTCAGCCCTTCCGCCTTGAACGGGGGCAGGTCGTCCGGATAGTCGAACACGGAGGCGAACCCGTGCTCCAGCCGCGCCTCCGAAGCGAAGGTCGCAAGGGCGATTTCCGCCGACACGGACGCCGCGTCGTCATCCCGGATTTCGTCGAAAAACCGCTGGAGCCCCCGGTTGAGTTCGTCGATCGGTTCGCCTTCCATGGACCCGCTGCAGTCCAGCAGGACGACGACGGGCACGCGCGCCGCGGGGTTGCGGACATCGAGATCGGAATCGTAGTCTTTCATGCTGTTTTCTCCTGTTTTCGTTGGTTACGGACGGTTTCCGGAAGAAGGGAACGGCATTCGGCGCGCGCTTCCCCGTTGCGGGAAGCCCGGTCCCCCGTACGGACCGTTGGCATAAGCCGGCCTCCCCTGCGATTGCCACCCGGCATGGCGCGGCACGAACGGTTTTCCATGCCCGCGGAAGCCGCCGCCGGGCGGCCCCGCGAACGCCGCCGCCGGGTCCCTCCGCGGTTTCGGCCCCGCCGGGGAGAGCGAGTTCCGCTCCGGCATCCGGCCGCACTCGAAGATGAATTTGTCCACCTCCAGCGCGAGCACGTCGAGCGGCGTCCGGGCGGCGGGATTCGCGTGCCCGTCGCGGAAGGTCCTGATAAAGGCGTACTGGAGCGTGTCGGGAAACCAGCTCCACAGCGCGTACCACTGCGGCGACTGGTGGCAGCCCGCCCTTTTCCCCAGGGGACAATAGCCCCTGCGGATGTTTTCCTCCGGCGTTCCCACGGTCGCCCCGTCCAGCGTCTCTCCCTCGAAGGTGTACGGGTGCTGCCCCAGCATCAACAGCTGGAACGCCAGCACCGCCGCCGAAAACCGCCCCTGTTCCGGCGTCCGCGGCGCGTTGGCCAGCGCCGGGTTCGACAGGATTTCCGGCGCCGTGCAATCCGGAAAATGCATTTCGCTGCAATGCATCGTCCCGTCCGGCCCGCGGAAAGAGAACGAGTCCGTGTCCAGGAAAACCACGCGGCCGTCCGGCCCCGCCACGAAATTGCACGGATTGGCGTCCGCCACCTGCACACCCTGCGTTTCGAGGAAGTGCACCGTTTCGAGGAAGTTTTTCGCCACCACCGCCAGTTCCCGGCGCCCCCACTCCGGAAAACGGCGCGCCACCGCCGCCGCCCCGCCAAAGAGCGACCGGAACGGCTTGTACCCCTCGGGCACCCGGCGCATCGCGTAGCCGATCGGGTTTTTCTTTTCGTCGCGGATCGGCCCCAGCGGCCATGCCAGCCGCGGGTCGCGCGCGAAGCGCCCCGCCATCTGCACCATCGCCTCGACACGCTGGATGATTTTATCCCGCTCCGCCGCGTCCGCCATGTCCACCGGGTTGAAGAGTTTGACGCAGAACTGCGGCGCGTTCGCGATTTCGTAGACGCCTCCGCCCGCGCCCGCCCCGAGTTGCTGTTCCTCCCCCAGTTCCAGCGCCACCCCGTCGTCGTCGTAGACCTTCGTGTGCGCGGAGGTGGGATCCTGGATGTTGGAAAGATTTTCGAATGTGAGTTTCTTCATGGGTTTTTCCTTCGAGTTTTGGGGTTGATGGTTGATTGTCGATTGTCGGTTTTCACACAATGTAAGTGGCTGGATCGTCGGCGACGGGAATCCGCACTTCGCCGCTCGCGCCCAGCAGGAGGTCGCCCTTCGCGCCGCAGATGCCGCGGATGAACCGCGCCGGTTCCCGCGCGACCCAGCCGAAAGCGTCCGAATCCGCGCCTGTTTCCGCCCTGTACAAGTCGTTCGTGATGACCAACCCATCCGGTTCGGCAGCCGCCTCCCGCAGGATGAAAACGTCCGCCTTGATCGGCTTGCCGTCGGGACCCGCGCCCGCGGGAGACTGCTTGAAAACTTCGGGCTCATCTTGAAGAAGCCGGTCCAGCACGTCGGCATCGTGCGGCAGGCGCCGTTTGAGCGCCCACCGGAAATTCGCGTCGAACAGGCAGATGCAGCGCACACCGTTCGCCTGCAGATACCGGACGGCGGCCAGTGGTTGCGCCAACCGGGGCTGTCCCCTCGGACGGCCCCACCCCGCCACGTTCGAGCCGTCAACGACCGCGAACCGGCCCGTCCACGGACATCCCGCCGCCGGACCGCGCGCTCCGGGAACGCCTGCCGCCGGCGCCTCCGTCCGCAGTGCCTGCGGTTGCCACGCTTGCGGACCGGACGCCGCGCTTCCGCACCGCCCCAGTCCCTTGCGGACGACCCGCACCGCCATCGCGGTCGTCCCCGCCCGCACCGCGATTTCGGTGTCGTCCCCGCCCCGCGCCAATTCCTCGCGGATGGCCCGCACCAATTCTTCCCGGCTCGCCCGGTCCTTTTGTCCGCACACCACTGTCATTTCGCTTCTCCTTCGTGTTTCGCGTGTTTCTCCGTTTGACGGCTAAATCCTTGAATCTTCAATTCTTGTCCGCCCGGACGCTTCGCCGGGACGGAGGCGTGCCCCCCTTCTGGGGGGCACTTGGAAGTAAACAAAGAACGGTGCCTTCTGGCGCCATGAGTAAAAAAGTTCCTCCCCTTCAGGGGCCGAACCAAAAAAGCAACGGCATGGAACCCTTCCCGCGGGAAGGAACAAACCCCGTATTCGTTCATGCTTCCTCCTCCGCCGCGACAACCGAGAACAGCGTGGAGGTTCCAGCACGGCTCCGGCTTTCGGAAAGTGTTCCGCCCCCGGCGTCGCCGCCGGGAAAGACGAGGCAGACATCCCGCGCCCACTCCGCGGGGATGGGTTCCCAAGCGGCTCGCATCTGCGCGATGACCCGCTCGGGAACCCGATGCGGGTTCCCGTAGTTTCCGCGGCACTCGATGATGGAGACCCCGCACCTTTGCTCCCTCGCGAAATTCACGTACGGAGCCATGTGTTTGAGGAGAAAAAAGCAATTGACGACCGCGACATCGAATCCGAGGGCGATGCCCTCCTTTGCCTTCTCCAGGCACCACAGGTGCGCCCCTTCCGCCCGCGCATGGTCGTAGCGATAGACCCCGTTGTGCACGAACCAAAAGTCCGCCTTGAGAATCCAACAGCCAAGCGCCCGCGCATAGGTCGTCTTCCCGCTCCCCGGGAGACCCCGAACCAAATACAGCATCTTCCGCTCCTCCGTTTTCAGGCGCACAAGCTCCGCCAATTCGCCTTTTCGGCCCACCGGGAGCGAGCCACTCTCCTCACGGCCCCAAGGCCGACCCCGCTCCGCCGCCACGCACGCTGCCGCGCATGGCGCCGCGCCAGATCCCGCGCCTTGTCCGCTTGACGGCGTTCCGCCCGGGAAATTCGCTTCGCCCGCTTCCGGTCCGTCGCGACGTACAGGTCTTCGAGCGCGCTGTATCCTTCGGGCGCACCGCGGTCCGCGAGCTGCGCGAAAACCCGGGCCGCCCGCTCCCCTTCGCCCCTGCGCAGGAGGCACTCGCCTTGCGCCAGCACCGCCGCCGTGGACTCGCTCGTCTCCTCCTCGCCGTCCTCCACGTCCACGTCGATGGAAATCGGCTCGAGCAAGCCGTCAACGCCGAAAAAGATTGTTCCGCTCTCCTCCTTGAAGAAAAAAGGACGCACCCTTTCCGTGCCGATGATGTCAGGGAAGAAGAGGCCCTTGTCCGTGAACCGGTCCCTCGTCACGATGACAGAACCGGGCAGTTCCCGGCAGGTCTCGAGCAAGGGCCAGTCGGCCTCGCCTTCGACCAACGCGACGTGAGCCTCGCGGACAAAGCGACGAAGCGCATCCACTTGTCCTTCCGTGGCTTGCAACTTCGCCGTCCAAGTGTACCCCTCGCGTTCCCAGAAAAACCGTGCCCGCCACCCTTGCGCCTCGGCTCCGTTGCGGATTGCCGCGAGTTTCCGCGCCGCTCGTTCCGGTCCCAAAGCGCCGAGAACATTGCCCACATCGCAAAGGACCCACCGGACTCCTTTGCCGAACGGGACAGGAACGACCGTCCGTCCCGACAACGCCGACTCCGTGGGCTCCAAGCTCAAGTGCCGCGTCGACGGGTAATACGCAACCACCCGCGCCTCGAAAATCGAGCCGGTAGCAATCCGGGCAAGCGCCTGCCGGCGCTTCTCGCCCCTGCCGAACCCCTTCGTCGCGACGATGGCGGAGGCCACGCCCTCCACCGCCAGCACGATGCCCTCGGTCCGGGCCATGCGGACCCGTCCCGTGATGATGTCCCCCCGCTTGAATATTCCCCTGTTGATACTTGTTGTTTTCGGTTTCATCTACTTCTGACTGCCGCAAGCCCTGCGGCGGGGCCCCTTGCTTTCGGATCTCCCCCGGGGACGGGAAAATCCATGCAAATGAAAATAAGTAACCAACCCTCCGCCTCGCGGCGGCCAGCCAGTAGTAGAATTAAAAAAATTAATATTCGAGCGCCGCCCGAAAGAATCCGGCGTCACTCTTCACTAAAAAAATCTTGCACGAAAACTCGCGGGCTTTTTACACCCTATGCTTCCGGCCAGTCAAACATTTTTTTCAAAATTCGAAAAACCCGAAAAACAAAAGGGATTTTGCCCTGTCTCGGCCCAAAACGCCCATTCCATGCTTCTGTTTTTTCCTCCCGTTTCGCCGAAATGAAGAGGCGCCCCCTACTCTCGGGTCCGCGTCAGCGGACCTTCACAAGCAGGAGGAACAAGAGCGGCATCAAGCCCGCCTGCAGGAGCATGAAGCGCATGAGCACCTGCGGGTTGCTCCACTTCCGGTTGACTTTGCATTCGTCGTGCAACGGAAAGCGGACGGCGCGCAAACGGCGCGCGAGCCAACAGGGACGAACGCCGGATCCGGGATTTGCGCCGGTGTCGAGTCCCAGTTTCGCGAGAGCGCGCAGGAGAACGATTTTCACGAGCCCCGTGCCGCCGTTCGCGAGGACGACGGGAGCCACGACGAGCACGAGAAACGGATTGCCCGCGGCGAGCGCCGCGACGCCGACGAGCAACCCGAGCGCACGGGAACCGGCGTCGCCCATCAGGACCTGGCTCGGAAAGGCGTTGTACCAGAGGTAGCCCGCCGTTCCGCCGGCGACTGTCGCGCACAGGATGGCCCAGCGGGCACCCTCCGGATTGTGCGGAACGAGCAAATACTGCGCGACTTCCCTGTGGCCGACCACGCCGTAGAGGAACGCCGCCATGCCAAGGAGCGACATCAGCGTGAGCGTCCCGGCGAGGCCGTCGACGCCGTCCGAGCAATTCGTGGCGTTCATCGTGAGCCAGAGAATCGGGACGGCGAGCATGATGTAGACGCTCCAGTGCAGCGTCACCGGGTCCTTCCAGAACGGGAACCACACCGTGGCGTCGTGGAAACGGCAGAGGAACGCGGCGGTGGCCAGCGCGACCGCGGCGTCGAGCAGTCCCTTCTTGAGCCGCCCCCAGGGCTTCGTTGCCTTGTCGTCGAGAAAGCCCGTGACCATCGCCGCGAAAAGGCACCCGACGACGCCCCACTGCGGGTTGACGAACAGGTACCACCTTGCGGGCGACGCGGCGGCGGCGCGGACGGACTGCCGGAATTCCTCCGCGGTCGCGGCCGTGTCGATGCCCGGCAAGGCCCACGGCAGGACGAGCAGCAGCACTGGCAGGACGAGCATCATCATCGGGAAGCCCGCGCCCGTCGGTTTTCCGGCGGAAGCCTGCCCGTCCTTGACGAACGCCTTGCCCCGGTCGCGCGGCAGGCGGCCCCAATGGCGGGGAAGTCCGCGCCAGACGGCGAGCGCGGCGAGCATGGCGCCCGCGCAAAGCAGGAACAGGTGGGAGCCCATGAGGCGCAAGGGTCCCCACCACGCGGAAAGAAATTTGAGATGAAACAACATGTCGGATGCGCGTAAGGGAAATTCAATGCAGGTTTTTCGTCGTCGCGTTGTCCATGTGGGAGCCGATGAATCCGATGATGATCCGCCGCGTGTCGTCGTCGAAGTCGAAGTAGACGCGGATGAGATGGGGTTCTTTCGTGCCGAGTCCGACATGCGTCCACATTTCGTAAACTTTCCCCTCGAATTCGAAACGGCGCAACGCGGCGAGCTTCGCGTCCTTCCTCGTCTTCGATCCTTCCGACCGCGAATAACGCAATCCCGTCTTGTCCTCGAACGCCTTTTCCAGATTGGCCACCTTGTCGACGTACTTCATGCGGAAAAGCGTGTTGTCGAGATGCCAGAGGATCCGCCAGAGATTGCCGAAATCCTCGAACTGCTCGTACGTCAGGGCCGGCTCCCAAGCACCATCGTTGAACCCGAGATGGGGAAAGACGCCCGCCGTCAGGGCCCATGCCTTGAGGCCTTCCATCGAATCCGGGAATTCGACGGGCAACCGGATGCCCTCCTCGGCGCTTTGCCGTCCCTTGGCTTCATGGGTGGCCCGGAGATTGAAAATTTCCGCGTTTTTCTCCTTCGCAAGGTCTTCCTTTTCCTCTTCGAGCTCGAGGCACCGCATTTGCAAGTCTTCGATTTGCGCGGCCAGTTCCCCGTTTTTCCGGTTCTCCGCCTCGTATTGCTGCATCGCGCCGTTGGCGAACTCCTGCCATTCCCCGTTTTCCGCCAGCTCGGCCTTTTTCCCTTCCAGCTCCTTCCTGAGCCGGAAGAACTTTTCCCCGTGGATCATGTTCCGGAGGTCCGCCAGGGTCGCGACGGCCCCGGGCTCGACGACCGTGCAATGGGCCAACTGGGCGCGGACGGCCCTCTCGCGGACCGTCCTGGCCCGGTCCGGATTGTCGAGGGAATAGGAAACATGGGCGCTCAGCCGCGTCCCGAAACGGGCGAACGGAAGCAGGATCCGGCATTGGCGGAATCCAACGCGGTAGCATGCGAGCGGTTGCAGGAGTTGATGGTCGCAGGGCACGATGAACACGAGGCTTTTCCCCTGCAGGTCGAAGCCCAGTCTCCGCGCTTCGGCCTCGGCATCCATGGATTTGCCGACAATCAGCACGACGGAAATCCGGCGGGCCGGATCCGCGATGAAATCGGCGGCCTTTTTGACCGCTTCTTCCGTGTCCAGGGATTGGAAAAGCGTCCCCGGATCGATTTCGCCGCCCCCGCACGAAATCTTGCAGGATTGGAAAGCCATGAAAACGTCCCGGATGAACCGGGGTACCGTCGGCATCGGCACCGGAAGGTTGTCCGCAAGCGCCAGATCGGTCGACACCCTGTACGCCACGAGAACCGAAACCACCACCCTCTTTTCCCCCGTGAATTGGTGCAACCCGATGCGGGTCGTCCACGAAAGGCCGCGGATGTCCCTGTCGACATGGCCGTATTCCAGCACCCAGGCCCTGCCGGACTCGAAATAGCCGGTCTCGGAAACGAATTGCGAACGTTTCGATCTTGCGCTTCCCTTGAGGAAAAACTCCTTCGGGGGAATTTGCATGCCGTAATCTTCGCGCCCGGACTGTTTGCGCCGTTTGTTCTCCTTGTCGATGACCCATTTGAAGGCGAGGGACTGGAGCTGGTTGAAGACGTCCTTTTCGGGAATGCCGTCGGACACGATGCCGAAGCTGGTTTGGTAATGCTGGAATTCCTGTGGCATGGTGCAATCTCCTGCGGGAAAACGGGGTGCGCAGATGGAGGATGAATCGGAACTTTGGCCCGGTCCACGCACCCGGGCAAGGAAAAACACGGGAACGGCGGCGTCAGGCGCGCATCCGGTCGAGGATCATGCCGCCGATGCGGGGTTTGAGGTCGCGGTATTCTTCTGGGCGGACGACGACGACTTCGTCGAAGTCGAACGGCACGACGGGCGTGTCGAGGCGCACGAGCGTGGCCTTTTCCTCGTCCCAGCGGTAGTCGGCGTGCCGGGCGGGATCGGGCACCGCGCCGGGGCGGAGCAGCTCCTCGCAATCGAAGAAACGGGCGATGTGGTCTCGGAGGGCCGCCTCGGGAACTTGGTGCGCACCGGGTTTTTCCTCCGAAACCCGCTGCGCGGCGAGATGGTCCTCCAGCGGGCGCGGCAGGAAATCCAGGAACACGATCCGGTAGCCGGCGGCGCGGGCCGCGTCCGTGTAGGGGCGCGTCTCCCACGGCTGTTCGTCGGTGTTGTCCAGCACGACGAGGCCGATGCCCGCGGCGAGCGACGCCTTGAACGCCTCCAGGTTGCGGTTGTGGTATTCGCCGAGCTTGCGGAGGTCGAAGACATAGCGGTCGCCGACCATGAAATATTCGTCCGTGGAATGGATCCTGACGGAAATTCCGGCGTCTTCCAGCGTCTTGCGGATTTCCCGCGCGAACGAACTCTTCCCCGAACCGGGAACGGCGCGGTTGACGAGGACCGTGCGGCGGACGGCCAGCTTGCCGGGAATCTTCATGTTTGCGTCCTACCAAACCCCATCCCCCTCCACAAGCCTCCGTTCCCGGAAACGCGCAAAGTCAATGCCCCCCCCGGATGCGGCGGTCAGCCGGCCAGCATGGCTTCGATGGCGCGGCGGGCGCGCGAAGCCACGTCATCCGGCACGGTCACGACGGGGGCGCCGTCGCGGAGGGCGTCGCGGACCTTTTCCAGCGTGATGCGCTTCATGTTCGGGCAGAGCAGCCGGGACGAAGCGAGGTAGAAGCGCTTGCCCGGGTTTTCCTGCATCAGGCGGTGCAGGAGGCCTTCCTCGGTGGCGACCAGGAATTCCCGCGCCGGGCTTTCCTTCGCGTAGGCGCACATCTGGCCGGTCGAAAGGACCGCGTCGCAGAGTTCCCGGATGGGGCGCGCGCATTCGGGGTGGCACACGACCGTCGCCCCCGGGTGCTTCGCCTTCGCCACCGCGAGGTCTTCCGGCGTCAGGCGCTGGTGCGTGGGGCAGAATCCTTCCCACAGGATCAGCTTCCGGCCAAGTTTTTCCTCCACGAACGAGCCCAGGTGCCGGTCCGGCACGAAAATCACGTCCTCCCCCGCGAACCGCCGCACGACCTCGACCGCGTTCGACGAGGTGCAGCACGAATCCGACTCCGCCTTCACTTCCGCCGAGGAATTGACGTAGCAGACCACCTTGGCGCCCGGATGCGCCGCCTTCAGGGTCCGCACCTGCTCCGCCGTCACCATGTCCGCCATCGGGCAGCCCGCCTTCGGATCCGGCAGCAGCACCCGCCGGCCCGGATTCAGCACCGCCGCGGTCTCCGCCATGAAATGGACGCCGCAGAAAACGATCGTCTCCGCGTCCACGGTCGTCGCCTTCCGCGCCAGCTCCAGGGAATCGCCCGTGAAGTCGGCCGCGTCCTGCACCTCGGGCCGCTGGTAGTTGTGCGCCAGGATGACCGCCCCCCGCGACCGCTTCAGCCCCCGGATTTCTTCGAGAATGGATTCGTTCATGCCCCGACTTTATCCCCCCCCGCCCCAAAAGCAACCCAAACCCCGCCCGCTCCACGCTGGACTTGCCCCCCGGGATATGCCACTCTTCCCGGCATGGCATTCACCTTTGCCCAGAATCCCCGTTCTTCCGTCCGGCCCCCCGCCCGCATCCGCTGGCGGTGGCGCTGGTTCGGCGACGCCCTCCTGTTCCTCGCCATCTGGGGGTGCGGCACCGCCGTCCTCTTCTTCGCCGGTCCCCAGCACTACACCGGCCTCATCGAAGGCCAGCGCGCCCCCTCCACCGTCATCGCCACCGTCGATTTCGACTGCATCGACCACAACCTCACCGACATGCGCCGCCACCAGGCCGCCGAAATGGCCCCCCCGGTGTTCCGCATCCGCACCGACACGCTCGCCTCCGCCATCCGCACCCAGACCAAGCTCGCCGACCGCGCCATCCAGCTCCACCTCGCCGCCGAAGCTTTCCTCGACCAGGAGCCCCCCGCCGCCCCCAAGCCCGCCGCCGTTGCCCCGGTTCCCGCCGCCGCGGCCGCCGATTCCCCCGATGACGCCGCCCCCGACGCCGCCTCCGAGGCCGCCTCCGAGGCCGCCCCCGGAACGCCGCCCGCCGAACTGCCGCCGCCGGTCTCCGCCGCCCCGTCCGCGCCGCCGTCCCCCCCCGCCGCCGCGACTGCCGCACCCGCCGGGACGCCCGCGGAACCCGGCACCCCCGCCCCCGACGTCTCCCCCGACCTCCTCGAAAAAATCGCGCCCGTCTCCGACGTCATCGCCCAGCCCGGCAAGACCCGCCTCACCCAGAAGGAAATCCAGGCCCGCATCGCCGAAGACCTCAACGCCGTCTCCGACCTCTTCGAAATCGACGTCTCCGGCCAGAACCTCGCCGCCCTGTTCCCCGCCGGACGCGAGAAGGAAGTCCTCGCCGTCATCACCGAAACCCTCCACGCCGTGTGGCGGCGCGGCATCGTCTCCCCCGAAGAACGCGAATCCCGCTTCCAGGGCATCGTCCCCGGCGACAACATCGCCCTCTGGGACGGCGCATCGGCCTTCCAGTCCGTCTCCCTCGACGCCCTGCCCCTCACCGCCGACGCCGCCGACGCCTTCGCCAAAACCGCCAAGGCCGCCCTCGACGACATCCAGATCAAGGCCTCCCTCAAGACCCTCCGCGCCCTCGTCGCCCCCTGGATCCGCCCCAACCTCGACTTCGATTCCCGCAAGACCGCCGAGCGCAAGAAGGCCGCCGCCGCCGAAATCAAGCCCGTCGCCATGTCCGTCCGCACCGGCACCACCCTCATGCAGGAGCATGAAATCGTCACCGCCCAGACCGTCGAAACGGTCACCGCCTACAACCGCCGCCTCGCCGAACTCGAACCCAAGCGCGACCGTCTCCTCCGCCTCGGCGGAAAATCCTTCATCCTGTTCCTCGTCCTCGCCGTCTGCTTCATCTGGGAAAAGGTGACCCGCCCTGTCCACCACGTGTCCGGCGTCGCCCCCGGCCTCCGCCGCCGCTTCTTCGCCTTCCTCGCGTTCTTCGCGCTCCTGTTGATCGGCCTCTCCTATATCCTCTGCATCCATTCCGACGTCCTCTCCCTCTGGATCGTCCCCTACCTCCTCCCCTCCGCCATCGTTTCCATGTTCGCCGCCCTCCTCGCCGGGCCCTCCGCCGCCCTCGCCGGCGCCCTCTGGATGGCCCTCGCCGCCGACACCTTCTACGGCTCCGCCACCACCGACCTCACCCTCCCCGTCCTCGCCTCCTCCATCGCCGCCGTCCTCTCCCTCCGCCACGTCCGCAAGCGCGCCCAGGTCATGCGCGCCGGCTTCTTCTCCGGCCTCGCCGCCGCCGTCGTGGCCGTCGCCATGGCCGTCCTCCACCGCCATCCCGCCCCTACCCTCGGCATCCAGATCGCCGCCGCCGTCGGCGCGGGCCTCGCCTCCTCCGTCATCGTCCTCCTCCTCCTCCCGCTCCTCGAAGCCCTCTTCCGCTGCCCCACCGACATCTCCCTCCTCGAACTCACCGACGCCGGCCACCCCCTCCTCCGCCGCCTCGCCCTCGAAGCCCCCGGCACCTACCACCACTCCCTCATGGTCGCCATCCTCGGCCAGGCCGCCGCCGAAGCCATCGGCGCCAACCCCCTCCTCGTCACCGTCTGCGCCTACTTCCACGACATCGGCAAGCTCGCCAAACCCGAATTCTTCACCGAAAACCAGCGCCCCGGCGAAAACCCCCACGACCAGCTCGCCCCCGCCATGAGCGCCCTGGTCATCCAGTCCCACGTCCGCGAAGGCCTCACCCTCGCCAAGCGCCACAAGCTCCCCCGCCTCGTCCGCGACGCCATCGGCGCCCACCACGGCGACTCCCTCACCTCCTTCTTCTACCAGATCGCCCTCCGCGACCTCCGCGCCGCCAACCTCCCCGAAGACCCCGGCCTCGAAGCCTCCTACCGCTACCCCGGCCCCCGCCCCTTCACCCGCGAACAGGGCATCCTCATGCTCGCCGACACCGTCGAAGCCGCCTCCCGCTCCCTCGACAAACCCACCCCCAAGCGCATCTCCGACCTCGTCGAGCGCCTCGTCGCCGACAAGATGGCCGACCACCAGCTCGACGATTGCCCCCTCACCCTCGCCGAATGCACCCTCGTCCGCGAATCCCTCGTCGCCGGCCTCACCAACATCTTCCACGGGAGAAGCCCCTATCCGAACCAAACTCCAGATCGCAAACCGGCAAACGGCCCTGCGCCCGCACCCGCCGACCCTCCGCCGCCTGCTCCGTAGCCTCCTCGACCTCGCCTTCCCCGCCGACCCTCCCCCCCCCGGCGCCCCCCTCGACGCCTTCCCCCCCGACGCCCTCGTCCTCCACCTCCTCGACGATTCCGCCATGCCCGAAGCCAAGGCCCGCACCTTCGGCCTCCGCCTCCAGACCGACGTCATCACCCTCCGCTACCGCCCCCTCCCCGGCTCCCCCCCCGGCGGCGAAGCCGAAATCCTCGTCAACGCCCAGCGCGCCCGCCGCGAAGGACTCCGCCGACCCGGCGGCCCCCCCGCCGAATTCGCCCTCTACCTCGCCCACGGCATCGACCACCTCGCCGGCAACGACGACGCCCCCCCCCCCCCCGGCGGGGCGCGGGGGGGGGCGGGTTTCGGCGCCCAACCCGCCCGCCACCCCCCCCCCCCCCCCCCCCCCCCCCCACCCCCCCCCCCCCCCGCGG
>Ga0310786_10001866_pt1 | contig 33450 bp, 15 predicted proteins | sample AusTroGonzalo_MG_FD_203881 | JGI IMG/M metagenome (GOLD analysis project Ga0310786, IMG submission 203881) | Bovine rumen microbial communities from tropical cattle in Woodstock, Queensland, Australia - Gonzalo_03 (v2) (version 2) | ecosystem: Host-associated > Mammals > Digestive system >... | reverse complement strand
CGTACAGCCTCACCGACCGCCAGAACGAGCAGATGTGGCAGACGATCGTGTATGTCGTCCTGCGCTCCATCGGCGTCAACGTGAACGGCGAAGTCCAGACGCACGACGGGCGCATCGACATGGTGGTGGACCTGCCGGACGACATCTACATCGTGGAGTTCAAGCTCGACCGCCCGGCGGCCGGGGCGATGGAGCAGATAAAGGGCAAGGACTACGCGGGCAAGTACGCGATGTCCAAGAAGCGCATCACGCTGATCGGCATATCGTTCTCGTCCGAGAAGCGCACGATCGTCGAGGACCTTGTGGAGGAATTTGAGATCCAAGAAAGGAAAAACACGTGAAACACGCAATAAAGATCATGGCCGCAGTCGCGGTATTCGTATTCGCGTTCACGGCGCTTGCCGACACCGAAAAGGTCGGCAACTACACGTGGACGTACCGGAGCTATGGCAGCGACGGGATGGCGATACAGGGCGTCACGCCCAAGCCCACGGGCAACTTGACGATCCCCTCCACCCTCGGCGGCAAGCCGGTGACGAGGTTGGAAGGCACGGCGTTAGAATACAGCACTGAACTGGTGAGCGTGAAAATCCCCGCGAGCGTCACATACATCAGTGAAGACGTTTTTGACGGATGCGAGGCGCTCACGTCGTTCACCGTGGAAGCCGGCAATCCGGCCTACAAGTCCGTTGACGGTTTTTTGCTGACGAAGGACGGCGAGACGCTCGTTTGCGGCATCAACGGTGACGTGACGATTCCCGACGGCGTGGAGGTCATCGCCGAGAGCGCTTTCTGCGCGATGCAAGGATTGACGTCCGTGACGATCCCCGACAGCGTGACGACCATAGTTGGCTATGCGTTCGCGTATTGCTACTCTCTGACGTCCGTGACGATCCCCGACGGCGTGACGACCATTGAAGACGCGTTCAAGTCTTGCAGCAGACTTGCGTACGCGTCGCTTCCGGGGCACCTCAAGGGGAAGATCGACGAGTCGTATGTGTTCAAGTCCTGCCATCCGGACCTAGTGGTCTCCTATCGCGGCATCGACCCGGAATTCACCATCGAAGATGGCGAGCTGACCGATGTGAAGCTGAACGGCGCGACGAGCGTGACGATTCCGGCCAATGTTACGCGCATAGGGGATTCTGCGTTCTACGGTTGCAGCGGTCTTACGAGCGTGACGATACCGGACAGCGTGACGAGCATCGGGGATCGTGCGTTCTCCGGTTGCAGCGGGCTTACGAGCGTGACGATACCGGCCAGCGTGACGGGCATCGGGAGCCATGCGTTCCGCGGTTGCAGCGGTCTGACGTCGTTTACTGTCGGCGATGGCAATGTCAACTACAAGTCGGTAAATGGCTTGTTGTTGTCTAAGGATGGCAAGACGCTTATTGCAGGCGTAAATGGCGACGTGACGATTCCCGACAGCGTGACGACCATCGGTGATTCTGCGTTCTACGGTTGCAGCGGGCTTACGAGCGTGACGATACCTAACAGCGTCAGCTGGATTTCTACATGGGCATTCGATAGTTGCAGCGGGCTTATGTCCATATCGGTTGGTTCTGGAAACACCAACTACAAATCGGTCAATGGCTTGCTCTTGAGCAAAGATGGCAAGACGCTTGTCCATGGCGTCAATGGCAATGTGACGATACCGAACAGCGTGACGACCATCGGTGATTCTGCGTTCTACGGTTGCAGCGGTCTTACGAGCGTGACGATACCGAACAGCGTTACGAGCATCTGGGAATATGCGTTCGCCTACTGCTCCTCCCTGACGAGCGTGACGATTCCTGCGGGCGTGACGAGCATCGGGGATTATGTGTTCGAGGGGTGCTCCTCCCTGACGAGCGTGACGATTCCTGCGGGCGTGACGAGCATCGGGGATTATGTGTTCGAGGGGTGCTCCTCCCTGACGAGCGTGACGATCCCTAACAGCGTGACGAGCATCGGGGAGAGGGTGTTCTGGAACTGTAGCGGCTTGACGAGCGTGACGATCCCTAACAGCGTGACGAGCATCGGGTCTTATGCGTTTTGCAATTGCAGCGGCTTGACGAGCGTGGCGATACCGAGCAGCGTGACGAGCATTGGGGAGGGGGCGTTCTGCAATTGCAGCGGTCTTACGAGCGTGACGATTCCTGCGGGCGTGACGAGCATCGGAGATAGTGTGTTCGCCTACTGCTCCTCCCTGACGAGCGTGATTCTGCCGAAGCGGTTTGAGGGCAATCTTAGTGAGTGGGTGTTCTATGACTGCCCGGATGGCCTGAAAATCACATACAGCGGCGGTTCGTACAAGGTCACCTTCGGCAAGAACGGCGGCACTGGCGGCGACAGCTACGTGACCGCGACGTACGGCGCGGCGATGCCCACGCCCCGCACCGCGCCGACGCTCTCCGGCTGGACGTTCGCTGGCTACTGGGACACGCTCGCCCTCGACGAGAAGGGCAACGCCAAGGGCAAGCAGTACTACGACGCGAACATGAAGAGCGTGAGGAACTGGGACAAGGAGTCCGCGGCGACCCTCTGGGCTAAGTGGACGAACAAGGTGACGCTCGGGAAGAACGGCGGCACCGGCGGCGATAATTATGTCACGTGCACGAAGGGCCAGCCTATGCCGAAGCGCACGATGCCGACGAAAACGGGCTACGTGTTCGACGGCTACTGGACTTCGACCGGCACCGGCGGCGTCAAATACTACAACGCGGACGGCACAAGCGCACGCGCCTGGGACAAGGGCGGCAGCGTCACCCTCTGGGCGAAGTGGGTCGCGGCGGTCCAGGTGAAGGTCACCTTCGGGAAGAACGGCGGCACTGGCGGCGACAACTACGTGACCGCGACTACGGGGAAGGCGATGCCGACGCCGCGCACCGCGCCGACGCTCAAGGGCTGGACGTTCGGCGGCTACTGGGACACGCTCGCATGCGACGAGAAGGGCAACCCGAAGGGCAAGCAGTACTACGACTCGAACATGAAGAGCGTGAGGAACTGGGACAAGACCACGGCCACGACGCTCTGGGCGAAGTGGACGGTAAAAGTGACGCTCGGCAAGAACGGCGGTACCGGCGGCGACAGCGTCGTCACGGTCATAAAGGGCCAGTCCTTCCCGAAGAGGACGATGCCGACGAAGTCCGGCTACAAGTTCGGCGGATACTTCGTGTCGGCGTCGAGCAAGACGGGGCAGTGCTACAACGCGGACGGCACGGGCACTTCGTCGATGAAGTGGACGACCGGCGGAACGCCGACGATCTGGGCTCTCTGGACGAAGACCTCGTCCTGCGTTGAGCTGCCGGCACCAGTCGCGCGCCGCGCCGCATCTGCCGCGCCGAGCGCATCTGCCGCGCCCGCAGTCCCAGAGTCGGCCCCGGTTCCCGCCGGTCTCTGCTCCGGCGTCCTCGCGGATGGCTCCGGTGCGTTCTGGCTCGTTCTTGACGAGGCGGAGGAAGACGCGCCGCGCACGGCATACCTCTATGTTGCCTCGGAAGACGGCACCCTGACGGCTGACTGCACGGCCGAAGAGGCAGGCGGCATTCTTCTCCTGACAACCGAAGACGGGGAGTTTTACGCCTTCGATCCACTCGCGCGTGCTCTAGTCCCCGCGCTCTGTCAATAACTTTCAAACCCTCAAACTTTCAAACCTAGGAAGAAAAACATGAAGGCAAGGGCAATACTGGCTGCAGTCGCGGCGTTCGCGCTCGCGCTCTCGTCCGAGGCCGCGACCGAAAAGGTTGGCGACTACACGTGGACGTATCGCGTCGTCGACGGCGGGGCGGAGATATGGAAGGACGGCGGGGGTGGATACGGCACCGCCGCCGTCTCGCCCGCGCCGAGCGGTACGCTCACGATCCCCTCCACGCTCGGCGGGAAGACCGTCACGTCAATCGGGGAAAGCGCGTTCTACGGCTGCACGGGCATCACGGGCGTGGCGATTCCCGACAGCGTCAAGACGATAGGCGAGTCCGCGTTTTCGGGTTGCACCGGTCTCAGGGGCCTGACGATTCCTGCAGGCGTGGCGACAGTCGATTATTACGCATTCCAGGATTGCGCGGAACTGAAGGTCGTGAAGTATCTCGGCAGCCGTCCGACGGTACGCAACGGAATCTACAACGGCACGCCGTCCGACCTCATGTCGTTCGTCCGTGCGAACGATTCAAGCTGGGATGAGCTGCTTACGGCTGGGATGTTGCAGAGCCGCGCGATCTATGCCGTGGGCACTGCGGTGTCAGGCGATTACGTCTTTTCGTACCGCTACCGCCGCGGCGAGGTGGAGATCGTCAAGTATGAAGACGACGGCAGCCACGCCTCGGCCGTCTCCCCTAAGCCGACGGGTGCGGTCACGGTTCCAGGAACGATCAACAACATGTTTGTCACGCGCATCGGCGAATATGCGTTCTGGGGGTGTGATTCCATGACGAGCGTGATTGTCCAAGGCCCTGTGGAGAGCATTGGGGACTGCGCGTTCGCCGGATGCTCGTCGCTGTTGAAGGCAACGTATTTCTGCAACTGCCCGACGACTGGCGACAACATCTACATCGGCGTGCCGCTGGGGTTCGTCTCGCTGGTGCGGACGGGGACGACTGGATGGGACGCGGCGCTTGCAGCGGGGGTGTGGCAGGACCGCAGGCTCGTTGGCGCAGGCCCTTGGACAAGCGGCGCATGCACGCTCGCTTTCGACGGATGCGTCCTCACCGTGTCCGGCAACGGCAACATGGAGGACTACGACTTCGGGGGCGACGCCAGGCCGTGGTGCGGCGGCCTGAATCGCATAGAGAGAGTCGTCGTGGAAGCCGGGGTGAAGTCCATCGGCGACTGGGCGTTCTATCGCTGCCCGGCACTTGCCACCGTGGAGATCCCGGATGGCGTCACGCGCATCGGCGGCTATGCGTTCAAGGACTGCACGTCGCTGGCTGCGGTGACGATACCCTCCTCGGTGACGAGCATCGGCAATGACGCGTTCCACGGCTGCACCGCGGTGACGGACGTGAATTGCTACGCCGACCCGGCCGCATTGGCATGGGACGAGGCCGGGTGTGACGACTTCAAGGCGGGCAAGGGTACGAAGATACACGTAGGGGCGTCGCAACTTGCGGCCTACCAGGCGAAGTTCGGCTCCACCGTCAACGCCACGTTCGTGGGCGACCTCTTCGACTCGTGGACGAGCGGCGACTGCACAGTCACGCTCGACGCCTCCTATACGCTCCACGTGTCCGGCAGCGGCGCGATGGCGGACTATCCCGCCACGCATCCGCCGTGGTATCCGGTCAAGGACCTCGTCAAGAGGGTCGTCATCGAAAAAGGCGTGACAACTGTCGGAGACTACTCGTTTGTCGGCTGTTCCGCGCTTGCCGACGTGGCGATTCCGTCAAGCGTGACATCGATTGGCAAGGCGGCGTTCAGTTTCTGCAGGGCGCTCGTCGTCGTGACGATCTCGGACGGCGTGACGCTGATTGACGAAGACGCTTTCGCCACGTGTGCGCTCGTCACCCTGGCAATTCCAGCAAGCGTGACGAAAATCGAGAGGAATGCGTTCCGCGGCTGTACGAGGGTGACCGACGTGTACTGTCGTGCCGACCCCAACGCGCTGATGTGGGACGACTACGGCTGCGATGATTTCAAGGCGGACAGGGCAACGAAGATACACGTGAAGTCTTCGCAGTTGGAGGCCTACCAGTCAATCCACGCTGCCTTCGTCAACGCCACCTTCGTCGGCGACCTTACAGACGAAACTTTCAAGGTCACCTTCGGGAAGAACGGCGGCACCGGCGGCGACAACTACGTGACGGCAACGTACAGCAAGGCGATGCCAACGCCGCGCACCGCGCCGAAGCTCTCGGGCTACACGTTCGGCGGCTACTGGGACACTCTCGCCGTTGACGAGAAGGGCAACCCGAAGGGCAAACAGTACTACGACGCGAACATGAAGAGCGTCAGGAACTGGGACAAGAAGGCGGCGACGACGCTCTGGGCGAAGTGGACGAACAAGGTGACCTTCGGTAAGAACGGGGGGACCGGCGGCGACAACTACGTTACCTGCACGAAGGGACAGCCGATGCCTAAGCGGACGATGCCCACGAAGTCGGGCTACGTCTTCGACGGCTACTGGACCTCGACAGGGACTGGCGGCGTCAAGTACTACAACGCGGACGGAACGAGCGCACACGCCTGGGACAAGGGCGGCAGCGTCACCCTCTGGGCGAAGTGGGTTGCGGAGACCAAGGTGAAGGTCACCTTCGGCAAGAACGGCGGCACTGGCGGCGACAACTACGTGACCGCGACTACGGGGAAGGCGATGCCGACGCCGCGCACCGCGCCGACGCTCAAGGGCTGGTCTTTCGGCGGCTACTGGGACACGCTCGCCTGCGACGAGAAGGGCAACCCGAAGGGGAAGCAGTACTACGACTCGAACATGAAGAGCGTGAGGAACTGGGACAAGACCACGGCTACGACTCTTTGGGCGAAGTGGACCGTTCGCGTCACTCTCGGGAAGAACGGGGGGACAGGCGGCGACAGCGTCGTCACCGTCATAAAGGGACAGTCCTTCCCGAAGAGGACTATGCCAGCGAAGTCGGGCTACAAGTTCGGCGGGTACTTCGTTTCCGCGTCCTCGAAGACGGGTCAGTGCTACAACGCAGACGGCACCGGCACGTCCTCGATGAAGTGGTCCACGGGCGGAACGCCTACCATCTGGGCGCTTTGGACGAAGACCTCGTCCTGCGTTGAGCTGCCGGCACCAGTCGCGCTCCGCGCCTCATCTGCCGCGCCGAGCGCATCTGCCGCGCCCGCAGTCGCGGAGCCGGACGAGCTTCCTGCCGGTCTCTGCTCCGGCGTCCTCGCGGATGGCTCCGGTGCGTTCTGGCTCGTTCTTGACGATGCGGAGGAAGACGCGCCGCGCACGGCATACCTCTATGTTGCCTCGGAAGACGGCACCCTGACGGCTGAATGCACGACTGAAGAGGCGGGCGGCGTACTTCTCCTGACGACCGAGGGCGGGGAGTTTTACGTCTTCAATCCACTTGCGAGTACTCTAGTCCCCGCGCTCTGTCAATAACTTTCAAACCCTCAAACTTTCAAACCTAGGAAGAAAAACATGAAGGCAAGGGCAATACTGGCTGCAGTCGCGGCGTTCGCGCTCGCGCTCTCGTCCGAGGCCGCGACCGAAAAGGTTGGCGACTACACGTGGACGTATCGCGTCGTCGACGGCGGGGCGGAGATATGGAAGGACGGCGGGGGTGGATACGGCACCGCCGCCGTCTCGCCCGCGCCGAGCGATAAACTCACGATTCCCGCCACGCTCGGCGGGAAGACCGTCACGGCAATCGGGGAAAGCGCGTTCTACGGCTGCACGAACATCACGGGCGTGGCGATTCCCGACAGCGTCGAGACGATAGGCGAGTCCGCGTTTTCGGGTTGCAGCTCGCTGAAGAGCGTGACGCTTCCCGCAGGCGTGACGACAGTGGACTATTATGCGTTCCAGGACTGTTCGAAGCTGAAGATGGTGACGTATCTCGGCAGCCGCCCGACGATACGCAACGGAATCTACAACGGTACGCCGGATAACTTCATGTCGCTCGTCCCGGTGGACGATCCGAGCTGGGAGGAGCAACTTTCTGAGGGGACGTTGCAGAGCCGCGCAATCTACGGCATGGGCACGGAGACGGTGGGCGGCTACACGTGGTCGTACCGTGTCGTCGGCGGCAGCGTGGAAATCTGGAAGGAAGACCCGAAGTACCCCGGTTCGAGCTATACCGCCGTCTCGCCCGAACCATCAGGGGTGCTGACAATCCCCTCGACGCTCGGCGGAAGGCCCGTCACGGGCATAGGAAATAGCGCGTTTATCCTTTGCCACGACATGACGGGCGTGAAGATGCCCGTCGGCGTGACGAGCATAGGGGGGAGTGCGATCGCCTACTGTGGACTGACGAGCGTGACGATACCCGCTAGTGTGACGAACATCGGAGTTAATGCGTTTTTCCGTTGCGACGACTTGGCGGACATGTACTTTTATGCCGACCCCGCCGCACTGACATGGGGTTACCCCCGTTGCGACGTCAAGGAAGACGGCTCAACAAAGATTCATGTGAGGGAGGCGCAGCTTTCGGCGTACGAGGCGAAGTTCGGCGACGCCGTCAACGCTACCTTCGTCGGCGACCTCCTTGAGATGTGGAAGAGCGGCGACTGCACTGTTACGTTGGACGATGCCGGCACGCTTACCGTGTCCGGCCCCGGCGCGATGGAGTACACAAGTTCAGTCGACATTCCGTGGGCCGACAAGCGCGCTGACATAAAGAAAGTCGTTGTTGAAAGTGGCGTGACGGCAATTGGCGCAAATGCGTTCTACTTATGCCGTTCGCTTGCCGCCGTGACGATTCCCGTGAGCGTGACGTCGATTGGGGAATGGGCGTTTGGCTACTGTGACAAGTTGACAGCCTTGACGATTCCAGCGAAAGTAACCTCAATCGGAACAACCGCATTCTATGGTTGCACGAGTATTACGGACGTGTACTGCCAGCCCAATGCGGCAGATTTGATATGGTACGACTCACGCCGTGACTTCATGAGCGACAAGGAGACGAAAATCCACGTGATGGCGGATCAGCTTTCGGCATACGTGGCGAACTTCGGATCCACGGTCAACGCCACCTTCGTCGGCGACCTCGCAGGCGAAAATTTCAAGGTCACCTTCGGGAAGAACGGAGGGACAGGTGGCGACAACTACGTGACCGCGACATACGGCCAGCCGATGCCCACGCCGCGCACCGCGCCGACGCTCTCCGGCTACACCTTCGGCGGCTACTGGGACACTCTCGCCGTTGACGAGAAGGGCGTTTCGAAGGGCAAGCAGTACTACGACGGCAGCATGAAGAGCGTGAGGAGCTGGGACAAGAAGGCGGCGACTACGCTCTGGGCGAAGTGGACGAACAAAGTGACGTTCGGGAAGAACGGCGGCACGGGCGGCGACAACTACGTTACCTGCACGAAGGGACAGCCGATGCCTAAGCGGACGATGCCCACGAAGTCTGGCTACGTCTTCGACGGCTACTGGACCTCGACAGGGACTGGCGGCGTCAAGTACTACAATGCGGACGGCACGAGCGCACGCGCCTGGGACAAGGGCGGCAGCGTCACCCTCTGGGCGAAGTGGGTCGCGGAGACCAAGGTGAAGGTCACCTTCGGCAAGAACGGCGGCACTGGCGGCGACAACTACGTGACGGCGACTACGGGGAAGCCCATGCCGACCCCGCGCACCGCGCCGACGCTCAAGGGCTGGTCGTTCGGCGGCTATTGGGACACTCTTGCCTGCGACGAGAAGGGCAACCCGAAGGGCAAACAGTACTACAATTCGAAGATGGAGAGCGTGAGAAACTGGGACAAGACGGCGGCTACGACGCTCTGGGCGAAGTGGACGGTAAAGGTCACCCTCGGGAAGAACGGCGGCACCGGCGGCGACAGCACCGTCACGGTCATAAAGGGCCAGCCCTTTCCGAAGAGGACGATGCCCACGAAGTCGGGCTACACGTTCGGCGGGTACTTCGTTTCCGCGTCCTCTAAGACCGGCCAGTGCTACAATCCCGACGGCACGGGCACTGCGTCGATGAAGTGGTCCACGGGCGGAACGCCTACCATCTGGGCGCTTTGGACGAAGACCTCGTCCTGCGTTGAGCTGCCGGCACCAGTCGCGCTCCGCGCCTCATCTGCCGCGCCGAGCGCATCTGCCGCGTCCGCAGTCCCAGAGTCGGCCACGGTTCCCGCCGGTCTCTGCTCCGGCGTCCTCGCGGATGGCTCCGGCGCTTTCTGGCTGATGCTCGACGAGCCAGTTGAGGGCTTTGACCGCACGGCCTACCTCTATGTTGCCTCGGAGGACGGCTCCCTGACGGCTGAATGCACTGTGGAGGAATCCGACGGAATCCTTATCCTGACGATGGAAGACGGCGAGACCTTCGCCGTCGATCCCGTCGCTGGAACCGCGTTTTGCAATTTGCTACAAGCTCTATCTGCCCGATAGAGTTTCTGTAATCACGCTAAAAAAGAAAGGAATAAAATGATGGTTAAGAGATTATTAATGATGGCGTTGGGCTGTTTTGTCGTGTTGACGGCCCCGGGCAGGACGTTCCCTCTTGATTTGCGTGCGCCATCAGAGAGGACGAATGGCCTTTTGAAAAACGTCAAGTGCCAGCGCGTCAGTTTGGATGGAGTGCTCCAAGAAGCGAGCCTTGATGCCGGAACTGCTGATGTGGGCGCGGTTGAAGTTGGCGACACGCTGTCGTTGACGCTGTTTGCCAATGTGTCCATCGACCTTGTGCTCAAGGAGAAGATGCCGTCGCCGCTGGGGGGCGATGCATTTATCGCAGAGGTGTCCGGCTATGAAGGAATCAAGACCGCAGTGGTTTTGCGTACCGCCGACGGGCTTTCCATTGACATTCAGGACTATCGCAACAATAAAGTGTACAAGGTCATATCCACGCCGACGGGCGTCGAGGTGCAGGAGATAGAGGTGGCTGGCTGTGGGGTATGCGGGTGTGACGTCGAGGAACAGTTCGCGCCGAATGACGCCCTTGGCGGTGCGCCCAACAGGGTAGCCGCCAATGTCGAAGTGCCGGCCGATACCTGCGTCGACATCCTTGTCGCCTTCGACTTGAACGCGGCTACATGGGCAAAGACAAGCGGTGGCGGGGTGACGAACTTCGCGCAGACTGCTGTGCAGAAGATGAACACGGCCCTCGCCAACACCGGGTTGGACAGCAGTTTTCGCTTCCGCCTCGTGGGTGTGGCGACGCTTTCCGTGTCGGCAAGCACCGTGCATGACGGATTGGAGGCCATCAAGGACAACAGGACAGGGTGGTATGAAGTGAAGACCGCTCGCGATGCGGTCGGCGCGGACATCGTCACCACGCTGGTCGACACCGGGTCTGCGTACGGCATAAACGGCGTTGGCACGTCGCTGCACAGCGGGATGTCGCCGTCGTCGTTTGCCGAAAATGCGTACAACGTCTGCGCAATCCGCGCTGTGGCGATCTCCCACACGATGACGCATGAAGTCGGGCACAACATGGGCGCAGGGCACAGCGACGTCCAGGTGTCCCAGCCCGGGCCGCAGCTTTATCCGTATTCCTCCGGCTACTATTTTATCGCGAATGACGAGCCCTACTGCACGATCATGGCGTATAACGGCGAGAACCCCAGCGGCGAGTTCTCGACCCAGGTGCCGTTCTTCTCCTCACCGAGCTACTCGTACGAGGGAGTGGCGGTAGGCGACTCCACGCACGACAACACCAGTACGCTCGCCAGCACGTACGCGGCGGCGTCGGTGTGGCGCGCCCAGAAGGTTCCCACGTCGTACGACGTCAATTTCACGCCTGCGTCCGGCACGCTGATCGACGGCTCCCTTTCCGTGACGCTTTCGACCGGCAAGTCCGGCACGTCGATCCGGTACACGCTTGACGGCAGTACGCCCACGCTGTCGTCTCCGCTTTACTCGGGCCCGATCACGTTCACTGGCACGAAGACCATCAAGGCGATCTCGGTCACGGACGGCAAGGCGTCCATGCCGTACGAGGCGTCGTACTATTCCAGGAGCGACATTGGGTATGCAATGGGGCTTACTGACCTCAAGTGGAGCATGTCCGTGCCCAGTACGTCGACCCTTGGCGTCCAGACGGAGGAGACGCTCGACGGCGTCGCGCTGGGCGCGAGTGTAAAGGCAGGGGACGTCTGCACTTTCTCGGCTACAATCGTCGGGCCGGCCACGATCACGTGGAGGAGCAAGTGGGACGGCGACTACTTCGTCCGCGTCACGTGCGATGGCAGCGAGGTGTTCAGGGAGGTCTCGGGTGGCTATATGTATGACTGGCCAGAAGAGACGTATTCGACAGACATTCCCTCCGGCTCGCACAAGGTTCAGTTCAGTCTTGGCGCCAGCATGAGCTCCGGCTACGAGTTCTTCTCCGACATATCTTGGTATTGGTTCGACAACTTCCAGCTCCACTACGTCCAGAAGCCGACGTTCACGCCGGCGACCACCGACAGCGCCGCCACGGCAGCGACGTTCACGGGCGAGCAGATGGTCACGCTCCAGGCTCCGACCGCCAACTGCAAGATCTATTACACGCTTGACGGTTCCGATCCAAACGGGAATGGCGGCATGCTCTACGAGGGCCCGTTTTTCATAAATGACAACACCTTGGTGAAGGCGGTCGCGGTCCAGCCGGGCAAGGGGACCAGCGGCGTCGCTTCCGGCCTGTATATGTCGCATCGCGCCGTCCACGCCGGCGAGTGGACCCTTTGGGGCGAGGGCGCATACGAAGCGGCGAAGTCCGGACGTGCGGTCGCGGAGCTTTACTGGGACCTTAAGTGGTGCGGCTGGAGCCAGGAGCTGGAGCCGGTAATCACCGGCGCCCCGTTTACTACGTGGGCTGCGGCGAACGGCATTTACCTTCTGGCCGATTCCTGGGGCAACATACAGGAGGGTACGGGCGGCCGTTTCTGGAAGAACGGGTACTATTTTGAAACCGATCTGTATGATGAGCTTCTCAACGTGTCCTTCCCTACGTTCCTGCTTGTGTCCGGCAACGGCACCTGCCTGGGCGCGATGCTCGCCCGCAACGACAATGAGCACAACGTGAACGGGATCTACTACCGCGACACGCCGGAGTCGCTGATCGCCAGCTTCGCGTCGATCCTCGGCCTTCCCGCCCCGCTGGCCGCGCCCGTCGCGTCAGTGACGGACGCAAGCGGCAAGACCTATCCTTTCCCGGTCACGCTTTCGAACCCAAACGGGTCCGGCACCATCTACTACACGCTTGACGGCACGGCGCCGACGCGCGAGAAAGGAACGCGCTACACAGGCGCGATTTCCATACCGGCTTCCGGCACGACGCTCAAGGCAGTCGTGTGGCCGGACGGCGCGAGCGCCGTCTCGGGAGTGCCTCTTGCCATCACGTACCAATCCCTCAGCGATTTTATCGGAATAGACGGCGTCACGTGGCAGAACGACGCTTCGCGGCCGTGGATAGTGACAAAGACCTCGTCCGGCATTAAATTCGACGGGCTCAAGGACAAGAGCCTGACATCCGGATCAGTGCTTTCGACCATCAAGGCCAGCGTCACGGGGCCTGGTATGGTCAAGTTCAAGTATTCGGTAAAGACAAGGGGCGGGTCGAGGTTCAAGTTCGCGGTTGGCGAGGACATGGTTGTGGATTCGAACTATGCCTACAACAAGGGCATCACGTACCGGATCGACTCCGCAGGCCCGACGGAGCTGTCGTGGACGTATCAGTACGGCTACCTCGATGAAGCCGAAAACTATTCCTGCGACTTCAAGGATTTCGAGTGGATCCCGTTCGCCGCACCGCAATCCCCGAGCGGCCTGAAGGCATCCCAGGGAACATACGACTACGGCACTTTCCTCAGCTGGAAGGCATCCTCCAACGCGGGGTCGTACGCCGTCTACCGCGCCGACGTTAACGACTCCTCCACCGCAAAGCAGATCGGCACGGCGGAGAATTGCCAGTATTGGGACACGTCGGCCACTCCGGGGTGGACCTACTGGTACTGGGTCCAGGCCGAGAACGACTACGGCCTGAGCGGATTCTCGTCAGGGGTTTCCGGAAGGAAGAAGGGCGCGTCGACGACGCAAAGCAAGGTTACGTTCGGGAAGAACGGCGGCACGGGCGGCGACAACTACGTGACGGCCACTTACGGGAAGGCGATGCCGACCCCCCGCACGGCGCCGACAAAGGCGGGCTATGTCTTCGATGGATACTGGACGACGACAGGCTCGGGCGGCGTGTGCTACTACGACGGGAACATGAAGAGCGTCCGGAACTGGGACAAGAACGGGGACGTGACGCTGTGGGCGAAGTGGCACACGGCAGCGGTCGTGAAGGTTACGCTTGGGAAGAACGGCGGCACGGGCGGCGACAGCTACGTGACCTGCACGGAGGGCAAGCCGATGCCCACTCCCCGCACGGCGCCGACGCTCTCGGGCTGGACGTTCTCGGGCTACTGGGACACGCTTTCCGTGGACGAGAAGGGCAACGCCAAGGGCAAGCAGTACTACGACGCGAGCATGAAGAGCGTCAGGAACTTCGACAAGGCGACCGCAATCACGCTCTGGGCGAAGTGGACGAACAAGGTGACGTTCGGCAAGAACGGCGGCACCGGTGGCGACAGCTACGTCACCTGCACGAAGGGCCAGCCGATGCCGAAGCGCACGATGCCGACGAAGTCGGGCTACATCTTCGACGGCTACTGGACCTCGACCGGCACGGGCGGCGTCAAATACTACAACGCTGACGGCACGAGCGCGCGCACGTGGGACAAGGCGGGGAACGTCACCTTGTGGGCCAAGTGGATGAAGGTGGTCTCCGTGAAGGTGACGCTCGGGAAGAACGGCGGCACCGGCGGCGACAACTATGTTACTGCGACAACGGGCAAGCCCATGCCGACGCCGCGCACGGCGCCGAAGCTCTCGGGCTGGACGTTCGCGGGCTACTGGGACACGCTCGCCTGCGACGCCAAGGGCAACCCCCTCGGCAAGCAGTATTACGACTCGAACATGAAGAGCGTGAGGAACTGGGACAAGACCGAGCCCGTCACCCTCTGGGCGAAGTGGACTGTCCGCGTGACGCTCGGGAAGAACGGCGGCACCGGCGGCGACAGCGTCGTCACGGTCATAAAGGGCCAGTCCTTCCCGAAGAGGACGATGCCGACGAAGTCCGGCTACAAGTTCGGCGGATACTTCGTGTCGGCGTCGAGCAAGACGGGCCAGTGCTACAACGCGGACGGTACGGGAACCTCTACGATGAAGTGGACGACGGGCGGCACGCCTACCATCTGGGCGCTCTGGACGAAGACCTCGTCCTGCGTTGAGCTTCCGGCACCAGTCGCGCGCCGCGCCGCATCTGCCGCGCCGAGTGCATCTGCCGCGCCCGCAGTCCAAGAGTCGGACAAGCTTCCGGCGGGTCTCTACTCCGGCGTCCTCGCGGACGGCACCGGTGCGTTCTGGCTCGTTCTTGACGAGGCGGAGGAAGACGCGCCGCGCACTGCCTTCCTCTACATCGCCTCGGAAGACGGCTCTCTGACGGCTGAATGCAAAGTCCAAGAGGCAGGCGGCGTACTTCTCCTGACAACCGAGGACGGAGCGGTTTACGCCTTCGATCCGAAAGCGGGCATGCACATGGTTTGTTGTAATTGTAACTGAAACGGAGTGAAACAACATGAAAACGAAAAACATAATTGTTCTTGCGTCCATTGGCTTTGCACTAGCACTGCAGGCGGTGGAAGTCACATCCGGGCAGGCGCAGACCGCAGCGCGAAACTGGGTCAAGCGCAGCCCTGCGCGAATGGGCGCGACATTCAAGTCGTTGAACGCCGAGCCAGCCGAAACGGCGCGCGACGGGTCCGGACGCGCCATCTACCATGTGGTGAACTTCGATGGCGGTGGGTTCGTGGTCACGGCAGGCGACACGCGCCTTACGCCTGTCGTGGCGTTTTCCGCAGAAGGGCGGTTTATAGCCGACGAGGCGAACCCTCTCTATGTGCTGCTGCAGGGCGACCAATCGGCGGCGGTATCCGTCGTGAACAAATGCGAGCCGCAGAAGGCGTCGGCCGTGATCGGCACTGGCGGCGTCAAGGTGAGCTCGCTCGTGGAGTCGCGCAGTGCCAGGGCCTTCGCCGCAGCCGAGTCGGAGTGGAGGTCGCTTTTGGCGGACGACTCCATAAACGGCGTCCCGATAGCGCGCTCTTCGGAGCAGGAGGTCTCCGATGTGCGCGTCGACAAGCTTGTCCAGTCGCATTGGGACCAATCGACGTGGGGAAATGACTGGGATCAGCCCAATGTGTACAACTACTACACACCGAACAACTACGTGTGTGGATGCGTCGCCACTACTGGCGCGCAGATTATGCATTACTGGCGCCACCCGTCCATTTCCGTCGCCATGTTCTCGAACGAGTGTCTGATCGACGGCAACATAGAGTTGATGTCTTCCATTGCAGGCGCGTTCGACTGGGACAATATGCCCCTGTGTCATGTAACGACGCCGACTATCACCGACGCCCAGCGGCAGGCGATTGGAAAACTGACGTACAACGTCGGCGTTGCGGTCGGCATGAACTGGACTTCTGGCGCGTCGTCGTCATCGCAGTCCAAGTTGATTCCAGCCCTGAAGGGACGATTTGGGTACCAGTCGGGCGTATTTGTTTATTATAATCTAGACGTTGGCGGGAGCGGCGGCTTGGGCAGCTTCAGAAACGCGCTTTACTCCAATCTCGACGCGGGAATGCCGGTAACAGTGTCAATCAGCGACCATGGCTCTTCGGGGCACTCGGCAATCGCGGACGGATACGGCTACACCTCGGGGACGCTCTACACCCACCTGAACATGGGATGGTCCGGCTACAGTGAGGCATGGTACAACCTTATCAACGAGGAGATATATGCCGCTGACGACGACATGACCTTCACGCGGGTGGATGGCATAGGGTTCAACATCCATCCAACGGAAACCGGCGATGTCGTTTCCGGTCGGGTGCTTACGACGTCCGGCAGGCCTGTCTCCGGCGCCGAAGTGTACCTTTACGACGGTTCTGAGACCCTCGTTGCGGCCACGAAGTCCAACTCGAAGGGCATTTATTCCTTCAGGATCGCGTCAATTGGAAAGTATTCAATCATAGCCGAGAAGAGGATGGATACCTCGGATCCAGTCTACTATACCAACACCGGCCTTAGCTCAAGCGGGACGTACGGGTACGACGGTGGATCCGGGAACAGATGGGGCGTGGACATTACGCTTGCCACGGCAGACGCCGGAGACGAGTGGGATCCTGTCGACGACACGGCGGACGGCGGCACCCTGCTGAAACCGACGGCTGTGGAGCAGACCCATGGTGAGCATACTGTCTCGATGACTGACCTCAACGACTTCTTCCGCGTCTCGATGACTTCCGGGAAGGCGTACAGCTTCCAGTCAACTTCTTCCGACATGGAGCTGGATCTCTACACCTCGCCGGATCTGTCCAACCGCGTAGCCCATAAGACCAATGGCGCGAAGATGGAGTATACGCCCACCGCCTCAGGGATGCACTACCTGCGTGTGAGGCGCTTCGCCACCGCCTCCGCCACATATTCGCTCAAGTATTCGTGCGAATCCAAGCAGGCGACGTACCTTAGGGTGGAAGGGTATTATCCCGACGTCAACTGCACATTGTCCGCTGATGCCGTTAATTTTGCGTCCAAGGTGGAGTGCGACGGCGAATGGACGGTCAGTGTGGATGATACGTCGTGGGGAGTCAACCTGACGACAACCAGCGGTTCCGGCAACGGCTACTTTTATTTCAACGTTCCGAAGAACACCGGCTACAACCGCAAATGCGTATTCACCGTAAAGGCCGGTTCGCTTACGGCCCGCAAGCACCTGACGCAGTACGGACCCAAGGGCGAGAAGCAGACCGTCAAGGTGACCTTTGGAAAGAACGGCGGCACGGGAGGCGACAACTACGTGACGGCTACTTACGGCGCGGCGATGCCGACCCCGCGCACCGCGCCGAAGCTCTCCGGCTGGACGTTCGCGGGCTACTGGGATACGCTCGCCCTCGACGAGAAGGGCAACCCGAAGGGCAAGCAGTACTACGACGCGAACATGAAGAGCGTCCGCGCCTGGGACAAGACGTCCGCGACGACTCTCTGGGCGAAATGGACGAACAAGGTGACACTCGGTAAGAACGGCGGAACGGGCGGCGACAACTACGTCACCTGCACGAAGGGTCAGCCGATGCCGAAGCGCACGATGCCCACGAAGTCGGGCTACGTCTTCGACGGCTACTGGACCTCGACAGGGACTGGCGGCGTCAAGTACTACAACGCGGACGGGACGAGCGCGCACGCCTGGGACAAGTCGGGTAGCGTCACACTCTGGGCGAAGTGGGTCGCGGCTGTCTCCGTGAAGGTGACGTTCGGGAAGAACGGCGGCACTGGCGGTGACAACTACGTTACCGCGACTACGGGGAAGGCGATGCCGACCCCGCGCACCGCGCCAAAGCGCACGGGCTGGTCGTTCGGCGGCTACTGGGACACGCTCGCGCAGGACGCGAACGGCAACCCGCTCGGCAAGCAGTACTACAATTCGAAGATGGAGAGCGTCCGCGCCTGGGACAAGACGTCCGCCACGACGCTATGGGCGAAGTGGACCGTGCGCGTGAAGCTTGGGAAGAACGGCGGCACTGGCGGCGACGACTACGTGACCGTGACGTACAACCAGCCGTTCCCGAAGAGGAAGATGCCGACGAAGTCTGCCTACAAGTTCAGCGGGTACTTCGTTTCCGCGTCCTCTAAGACCGGCCAGTGCTACAATCCCGACGGCTCGGGCACGGCGTCGATGAAGTGGACGACCGGCGGCAGCCCGACCATCTGGGCGCTCTGGACGAAGGCCGCCGGCTGTGTGGAACTGCCTCCGCCCGTTGCGACGCGCCCCGTTGCCACGCCGGGTGCCCCTGCCGCGCCTGCGATCCCTGCGCCGGTCGAGCTTCCGGCGGGGCTCTACTCCGGCGTCCTTGCCGATGGTTCTGGCTCGTTCTTGTTGATGCTCGACGAAGCGGTGGAAGGTTGCGACCGTACGGCCTACCTTTATGTCGTTTCGGAGGACGGCGCCTTTACGGCGGAGTGCGCAGCAGAAGAGGCGGGCGGCGCTGTCGTGCTGACGGCTGACGACGGCTCGTTGCTCATCGTTGACCTCGATGACGGAATTGCATCCAGGCTTTGAAGTCAAGGGTGAACCATGGCGGGGAATTGTAGCGTGGCGAGGATGGCTTCCCTTCTTGCGGCACTGGCCATTGTGCCAGTGCTGCAGGCGGTAGAAATAACATCCGACCAGGCGCGAACTGCGGCGAGAAACTGGGTCAAGCGCAGTCCCGCGCGGATGGGCGCGACGTTTCGGTCGTCGAATGTAGAAAGTTCGGAGACATTTCGTGACAGTTCCGGCCGCCCGATATGCCATGCGGTTAACTTCAAGGACGGCGGATTTGTCATCACGTCCGCCGATACGGAGATTAACCCCGTAATAGCCTTCTCGGATTCTGGCGCACTTGATGTTTCGGACGACAACCCTTTCCTGGAGATTCTCAAGGCGGATATGCGCGGACGTGTCCTTGCCGCAGACGACGCAGCCCGCTCTTTTCCCTCTGGCAGTCGTTTGCCGGTGAGCAAATGCCACGAGACGGCCTGGTCAGAGCTCATTGCCTTGGGTGATGGCGATAGGGATTCAAAACGGGACGACGAGCCGGAAGATCCAGCTGCCGGTGTCGGCGAACTGGACGACGTGCGCGTTGCCCCGATGATCAGGTCGGAATGGAACCAGAGTGGGACATGGAACGGCAATTACATATACAATATGTACACGCCAAACCACTATTTCTGCGGATGCACTGCGACCGCCGTGGCCCAGGTGATGAGATATTGGGAGTATCCAAGGACGTATCTCTCAAAGCGTACGGTGGAATGCAAGGTTGATGGTGTGCCGGCGAACTATACTACCATAGGCGGGACATACAACTGGAGCGACATGCCGTTGACCGGTGCCGACATCACCAGCGTCAGCCAATGCGAAATGATCGGACGGCTGACGTACGATGTCGGTGTCATTTCCGGAATGGACTGGAAAAAGAGCGGCAGCGGAGCAGGGATGTTGGCGGCGGCCAATGGCCTTGTCGGCTATTTTGAATATGCCAACGCGGATGCCGTCAACGCAGGTGCGGCCACCGGCAACTTGGCGGGGTCGGGCTATGCAAACGGAGTGTTGGGAAGCCTCGACGCGGGCATGCCTGCGGTGTTGGCAGTGTATAAGCGGGAGGGCGACGACTACACATACGGCCACTCGGTGGTGGCAGACGGCTATGGCTACAGCGGGAACTACATGTACTTGCATATCAATGTAGGGTATTCCAGAAAAGACTGGAACATATGGTACAATATGTTCGGCGAGGCGGTTGTCGCGGGAAGTCATGAATGGGACTACGTCTGGACTAGCATTGTAAACATCCATCCGACAGTCGCAGGGCATGTCGTGTCCGGCCGGGTTCTCTCATCCGCCGGCGTGCCGTTGTCGGGCGCGACAGTAAGGCTCTACAATTCCTCCAGCATCCAGGTTGCATCCACTGCGACCAACGCCAAGGGCATCTATTCGTTCAGGATTTCCACCTCGGGGCAATATGCCGTCACGGCTTCGAAAGGATCGGTTACCTCGCCGTCGGTATCCGTGGACATGTTGGATTTGCCTGTTGGGGGGTCGTATGAGCGAGGGGGCGACACTGGGAATAAATGGGGGGTTGACCTGACGCTTGAAGTCAACGACGAGTGGGACCCAGGCGACGACACTGCGTCTGGCGGAACGTGGCTCGCCCCGGCCACGGCGGTGCAGATCCACGGGCAGCACACGCTTTCCTCTACAGATCTTTGCGACTTCTTCCGCATTTCGATGACGGCCGGGTGGACATATGTCTTCGAGACCACGGGAGCGGATGACACGTACGGTGAACTTTACAAATCCACTACGGCTGATTCGTCCGGCCGCGTGGTATATAACGACGACGGCGGGGACGGCGGCAACTTCAAGTTGACGTACACGCCGTCCAGTTCAGGAACGTACTATCTGCGCGTCAGGCAATACTCCGGACAAAATGACTCCTACTTCCTGAAATATTCTTGTTCCTCGCCGCAGCCAGCCACGTATCTCAAGGTTGAGGGATGCTACCCCCACGCATACAACACGCTCCCGTCCGACGCCGTGGATCTGGCGGACGCCAGAGTCGACTGCGACGGCGTCTGGTCGGTGAGCCTGGATGATACGTCTTGGGGGGCGACGCTTAAGACGACAGGCGGTTCGGGTGACGGTTATTTCTATTTCAGTGTGCCGCAGAACACGGGCTATAACCGCAGATGCGTGTTTACGGTTTCCAGCGGCTCGTTTGTCGCGTATAAGCACGTAACGCAATATGGCCCGCTCGGTGAACGGCCGACAGGCGTAAAGGTCACCTTCGGAAAGAACGGCGGTACGGGTGGCAGCGACTCTGTCTCTGCGGTCAGTGGCCAGGCGATGCCTGCGGCCTCCGCGCCGACGCTTTCCGGCTGGACGTTCGCGGGCTACTGGGACACGCTCGCCCTCGACGAGAAGGGCAACGCCAAGGGCAAGCAGTACTACGACGCGAGCATGAAGAGCGTCAGGAACTTCGACAAGGCGACCGCAATCACGCTCTGGGCGAAGTGGACGAACAAGGTGACGTTCGGCAAGAACGGCGGCACCGGTGGCGACAGCTACGTCACCTGCACGAAGGGCCAGCCGATGCCGAAGCGCACGATGCCGACGAAGTCGGGCTACATCTTCGACGGCTACTGGACCTCGACCGGCACGGGCGGCGTCAAATACTACAACGCTGACGGCACGAGCGCGCGCACGTGGGACAAGGCGGGGAACGTCACCTTGTGGGCCAAGTGGATGAAGGTGGTCTCCGTGAAGGTGACGCTCGGGAAGAACGGCGGCACCGGCGGCGACAACTATGTTACTGCGACAACGGGCAAGCCCATGCCTACGCCGCGCACCGCGCCGACGCTCAAGGGCTGGTCGTTCGGCGGCTACTGGGACACGCTCGCCTGCGACGAGAAGGGCAACCCGAAGGGGAAGCAGTACTACAATTCGAAGATGGAGAGCGTCCGCGCCTGGGACAAGACTACTGCTACGACCCTCTGGGCGAAGTGGACCGTAAAAGTCACCCTCGGCAAGAACGGCGGCACCGGCGGCGACAGCACCGTCACGGTCATAAAGGGCCAGCCCTTCCCGAAGAGGACGATGCCCACGAAGTCGGGCTACACGTTCGGCGGCTACTTCGTCTCCGCGTCCTCGAAGACGGGCCAATGCTACAACCCAGACGGTACGGGCACGTCCTCGATGAAGTGGTCCACGGGCGGAACGCCTACCATCTGGGCGCTCTGGACGAAGACGGCAAGCTGTGTTGAGCTTCCGCCTGCTGTCGCGCGCCGCGCCGCATCTGCCGCGCCGAGCGCATCTGCCGCGCAAACGGATGCAGAGTCCGCTGTGATTCCCGCAGGCCTCTATTCCGGCGTACTTGCCGACGGCAGTGGTACGTTCTTCCTGCTTCTCGACGAGGCCGAGGAAGGTGGCGCTCGCACGGCCTTCCTCTACATCGCCTCGGAAGACGGCTCTCTGACGGCTGAATGCAAAGTCCAAGAGGCTGGCGGTGTACTCCTCCTGACGACAGAGGATGGAGTGGTTTACGCCTTCGATCAGGTAACGGGCATGCTTGTGCCCGTCACCTGACAGATGCATTGTAAACCGCCGAAATTCTTCATTGCGCGAATTGGGCAATCTGTGGTATCATATTTGCGTTTAGGCGGTGGCAACGCTGCCTCGAAGTTCACATAACGGGTGGGTGATTGAAGCTAAAAGACTATATAGGCGAGGCGACGGCTTACGACAAGAAGCTGATGCTTGAGCGCAAGGACCCGACGAGCTGGCTCAAGAGCGTCAGCGCGTTCGCCAACACTCAGGGCGGCAGGCTGCTCTTTGGCGTGGCGAACGACGGCGTACTTGTCGGCCTTGCTGACGCGCAGGGCGATTCCGAGTTCATCAGCGAGGCAATCAAGGCACAGATGGATCCCGTGCCGGAGATTGACCTCTCGATCAACGAAGAGGACGGCAAGCGATTCGTGGTCGTTGAGATAAAGGCTGGCTTGGAAACGCCGTACTACACGTTCGTGAAGGGCCACCGCGATGCCTTCATCCGCATCGGCAACGAGAGCGTGAGAGCGGACGCGATTCAGCTGAAACGGTTGGTGCTGAAGGGTGCACATCGTTCATGGGACAGCCTGCCGTCCCAATATAAACTGACGGATTTTTCATTTGAGGTGCTTCGGGCCACTTATTTCGAGAAAAGACACAAGTCTTTCCAAGATACGGATTTTGCATCGTTTGGTCTGGTTGGAGAAGGTGGCTGGCTTACGAATGCAGGCGCACTTCTGGCAGATCGTTCCCCGGTTCGTCATTCCCGTGTGTTCTGTACGCGTTGGAAGGGGGTGACTAAGGCTCATGGATTGATGGAAGCGTTGTCCGACCATGAGTATTCCGGCGGTCTTATCTCGCTTCTGCGTTCGGCAAAGGGATTTGTGGACGTGAACACGAGGATGATGTGGCGGAAGACGTCCAATGGTCGTGTGGAGTATCCAGAATATCCTGATGCGGCTGTAGAGGAGGGCATTGTCAATGGCCTTATCCATCGTGATTATCTTGAGCTGGGAAGCGAAGTTCACATAGACATCTTTGACGACCGCATGGAAATCACATCGCCGGGCGGCATGCCGAGTGGAGAACGCGCACAAGAACTTGATTTGCGCAAAGTGATTTCATTGCGGCGCAATCCGGTGATAGCAGACCTTTTTCAGCGACTGGAACTGATGGAACGCCGCGGTAGCGGATTCAAGAAGATACTTGACGCTTATGCGTTTGAATCGGAGAAGCGAGGCGAGTCTATTGCACCTCAACTAGAGTCAACAAATTCCGCATTCTTCCTGACACTTCCAAACCTGAATTATGGGCGCATCATAAATGGTGTGGCTTCATCATCCATAAGCACCGAACGTGATACTGTCATCAAAACTGGCACTATCACCAAAAACATAGATGGCACTATTAGTAAAAACCATAGTCCTGGTGGGGGTAAAACAGCCAAAACATCACCTGAAGTCGGCGAAAACGGTCAGGTTGAGCGGGATGTCGGTAATGACACTGACAGCAATCCTATCAGCAAAACTATCAGCAAAGAATCCTGGGAGATATTGAAGGTCATATCGGAATGCCGTCATATTTCTGCGGAGCAGATAGGTCGTATGCTGGGTCTTTCTGCATCTGGTGTCAGATATCATATCAGGGCATTGACGAGCAAATCCTTGATAAAACGAGTCGGCAGTTCCAAAACCGGCCATTGGGAGGTCGTGAAGTGAGGCGTGGAACCGGCATGAAAGGTTTATCGGACAATTTGAGAAAGGGCAGTAAAATGAAAAAGCGAATCGGAATGTTCTTCGCCGCAGCGATGGCGGCGATTGGCGCGTGGACGGGGTTTGCGGCCACGGAGAACGTGGACGGCATCGATTGGACGTATGATGTAGTAAATGGGGCTGCGAGAATATATGCGGGCAACAAGGTCGCCGCGATTCCGCCTGATACGGCAGGCGATATTACGGTGCCTTCGGAACTTGGCGGCTACACCGTGTCGCGTATCGGAAGCTGGGCGTTCTACGGATGTCACAACTTGACGAGTGTGTTCTTGCCGTCTGGCGTGGAGAGAATCGAGGACAACGCGTTTTACAACTGCTCCATCGAGGAATTGGATATATCTTACGGCGTCACCTCCATAGGTGCGAATGCGTTTTTCCAGACGGGCTTGGAGCGTGTGTGGCTGCCGAATTCCGTTGAAAGCATCGGAACGGCGGCGTTCGCCTCGTGTACGTCCCTGAGGGATGTGGAGATAACCGGCTCGCTGACCGCCATTCCGCCGCAGCTTTTCAACGGCTGCAGTGCCCTGGAGATTCTGAAATTTCCGGATAGCGTCACGACCATCGGGGCGCAGGCGTTCAAGAAGTGCACGTCGCTCACGGAGTTTTCGCTGCCTGATGGCATTGCGAGCATCGGCAACGACGCTTTCGCCGATTCCGGGCTGAAGGCGGTCTATGTCTCCGAGGGGAAGACTGCTGCGGCTAAGAAGGCGGGGCTAAAGCCGGAGTCGGGCGGCTTCAAGATATTGGAGGTCGGCGAACGAATCACATGCACGGAGGGTGGTTTCGACTGGACGTATCGGCCCATTGGCGAGGCGGGCGGGGTTCAGGAGGCGGAGATATTAGGCGTCGACATCCCGCCGGTGGGCGGCCTAACGATTCCGTCCAAGATCGCAGGACTCAGCGTTACGAGGATCGGATCGTGGGCATTCAGCTACTGCGAGACGCTGTCAAGCGTGACGATTCCCAGCACCGTGACGAGGATAGACGAATGTGCGTTCATCGGCTGTACGTTTTTGGAGACTGTGAACCTCCCGTCCGGCTTGACGTTCCTGGGGGACACTGCGTTCTCCGAATGCGACGCACTGAAGAGCATTGCGATTCCGAGCCGACTGGCGACCATCGGGGCTTATTCGTTCTACAGCTGCGATGCGCTGGCGACTGTCACGATCGGAGCTGGAGTAAAGAGAATCGGAAGCGGGGCGTTTTACGACTGCGGCGCCATGAAGAGCATTGTGATCCCGGATAGTGTGACGACCATCGGGAGTTCCGCCTTCTCCTTCTGCATCAACCTCGGAAACGTAAAGATCGGCGCAGGCGTGACATCCATAGATGAGTCTGCTTTCAACGAATGCGACAAGCTGAAGAGCATTGTGATACCAGATGGCGTGACCAAGGTCAAGGACAATGCGTTTTACGGCTGCGACATCCTGGAGAGCGTCAAGATCGGCGGCGGCGTGACCAGGATCGGGATTAGTGCGTTTTCCAGCTGCCCCACCCTGAAGAGCGTTGACATTTCAGGCGGCGTGAAGCTAATCGGGAATTGCGCGTTCTTTGGATGCGCCGCCTTGAAGACGGTGACGTTCAAGGGCGACCTTCCGATTTGCGACGGAACCGGACTGTACGATGAAACCTCCGAGGACCTCGTCACGTACGTTCCGGCAGGCAATTCCACATGGGCTGACGCGCTTGCCGCTGGGACGTGGCAGTACCGCGCGATTCGCGCATCCGGTGCTGCGACCTACAAGGTTACTTTTGGCAAGAACGGCGGCACGGGCGGAGACAACTACGTGACGGCGACGTACGGCTCGGCGATGCCCACTCCCCGCATCGCGCCGACGCTTTCCGGCTGGACGTTCGCGGGCTACTGGGACACGCTCGCCCTCGACGAGAAGGGCAACCCGAAGGGCAAGCAGTACTACGACGCGAACATGAAGAGCGTGAGGAACTGGGACAAGTCGTCCGCGACGACTCTCTGGGCGAAGTGGACGAACAAGGTGACATTCGGGAAGAACGGCGGCACCGGCGGCGACAGCTACGTGACCTGCACCAAGGGCCAGCCCATGCCCAAGCGCACGATGCCCACGAAGTCGGGCTACGTCTTCGACGGCTACTGGACCTCGACGGGGACTGGCGGCGTCAAGTACTACAACGCGGACGGAACGAGCGCACACGCCTGGGACAAGGGCGGAAGCGTCACCCTCTGGGCGAAGTGGGTTGCGGTTGTATCCGTGAAGGTGACGCTCAGCAAGAACGGCGGCACTGGCGGCGACAGCTACGTGACCGCGACGACGGGCAAGCCCATGCCTACGCCGCGCACCGCGCCGACGCTCAAGGGCTGGACGTTCGGCGGCTACTGGGACACGCTCGCCTGCGACGAGAAGGGCAACCCGAAGGGCAAGCAGTACTACAATTCGAAGATGGAGAGCGTGAGGAACTGGGACAAGACGGCGGCTACGACGCTCTGGGCAAAGTGGACGGTGAAAGTGACGCTCGGGAAGAACGGCGGCACTGGCGGCGACAGCACCGTCACGGTCATAAAGGGCCAGCCTTTCCCGAAGAGGACGATGCCCACGAAGTCGGGCTACACGTTCGGCGGGTACTTTGTGTCGGCATCCAGCAAGACAGGCCAGTGCTACAATCCCGACGGCACGGGCACGGCGTCGATGAAGTGGTCCACGGGCGGAACGCCTACCATCTGGGCGCTCTGGACGAAGACGGCAAGCTGTGTTGAGCTTCCGCCCGCTGTCGCGATCCGCGTCGCATCTGCCGCGCCGGGCGCATCCGTCGCGCCTGCAATCGCGGAGCCGGACGAACTTCCGGCGGGTCTCTACTCTGGCGTCCTCGCCGACGGTTCCGGCTCGTTCTGGCTGATGCTTGACGAGCCGGAGGAAGGTTCCGGCCGCACGGCATACCTCTATGTCGCCTCGGAGGACGGCACCATGGCGGCTGAATGCACTGTGGAGGAATCCGACGGACTCCTGATCCTTACGACGGAAGACGGCAAAACCTTCGCCGTCGACCCCTCTGCCGGGATTGCATCATTCTTGTGATATAATATATAACACAACAACTATGAAGGTGATTGATACAGAAATCGAGGGCGTGAAGATTGTCGAGCCGGATGTGTTCGGCGACGCACGCGGATGGTTTTGCGAGCAGTACAATGCCGCGAGGTACAAGGCGGCGGGGATAACTGCCGACTTCGTGCAGGACAACGAGTCCTTTTCGCGCAAGGGCGTCGTGCGCGGCCTCCACTGGCAGGCCGCGCCGCACACCCAGGCGAAGCTCGTGCGCGTCATCCGCGGCGCCGTGTGGGATGTGGCGGTCGATATCAGAAAGGGCTCTCCGACCTTCGGGAAGCACGTTGCCGTCACGCTTACCGCCGAGAACCGGAAGCAGTTTTTCATTCCGCGCGGCTTTGCCCACGGGTTCATCGTGCTGGAGGACGACACGCTTTTTTCCTACAAGTGCGATAACCTCTACTGCGCGACGGCCGACCGCGGCATGCGCTTTGACGATCCTGCGCTCGGCATTGAATGGCCGCAGGTCGACGTGGAGTTGCGGCTTTCTGAGAAGGATCAGCGGCATCCGCTGCTGGCAGACATAGAACCATGGGAGGAAAAGTAATGGCGCGCAAGGGAATCATACTGGCCGGCGGAGCGGGAACACGGCTTCATCCGCTCACAAAAGTCGTCTCAAAGCAACTTCTGCCGGTCTACGACAAGCCGATGGTGTTCTATCCGCTGTCGACGCTTATGCTTGCCGGCATCCGCGAAGTGCTCGTCATTTCAACGCCGCAGGACTTGCCGAACTTCGAACGGCTCCTCGGCGACGGCTCCGACCTTGGCATGAAGTTCTCCTACAAGGTGCAGGAGGTGCCGAACGGGCTCGCGCAGGCGTTTGTCCTCGGGCGCGAGTTCCTCGGCGACGACGACGCCTGCCTCGTCCTCGGCGACAACATCTTCTATGGTGCGGATCTGCCCATGCTTTTGAAGAAGGCCGCGGACCGCAAGGAGCCGACCGTATTCGGCTATCGCGTCTCTGATCCAGAGCGCTACGGTGTCGTCGAGTTCGATGCTGAAGGCCGCGCGGTCTCGCTCGAGGAGAAGCCCGCGAAGCCGAAGTCGAACTATGCAGTCGTCGGTCTTTACTTCTATCCAAACGACGTGGTGAAGAAGGCCGCCGTCTTGAAGCCGTCGGCGCGCGGCGAATACGAAATCACCGACCTCAACCGCATGTATCTCGACGAAGGGCGGCTTTCCGTCGAGACCATGGGCCGCGGTTTCGCATGGCTTGACACCGGCACGCACCAGTCGCTTGCGGATGCCACTAACTTCGTGCGCGCGCTCATCGAGCGCCAGGGGCTTCAAATCTCCTGCATCGAGGAGATCGCATGGTCACGCGGCTGGATCGACGACGCGCAGCTGAGGCGCCTTGCCGAGGGCTACGGGAAGTCCAGCTACGGCGCCTATTTAAAGAATCTCGTTAAGGGCATCTGACATGAAGGTGCTTCTCACGGGCGGGAAGGGCATGCTCGGGCGAACGATCTGCCGCGTGCTTGGAGATCGTTTCGAAATCGTGCCGTCCGACCTTCCGGAGGCGGACATAACGGACGAGGAATGCATCGACCGCGTCATCGCCGACGAGCGGCCGGATGCGGTGATCCACTGTGCGGCAATGACAGCGGTCGACAAGTGCGAAGAGGCGGTCGACTTCGCCTACAAGCTCAACGCACGTGGCACTGCCAATGTCGCCGCCGCGTGCAACAGGAGGGGAGTGCGGCTGATTGCCATCTCGACCGACTATGTCTTCGCGGGAGATTCCGACAGGCCGTATTGCGAATTCGACGCGGCAAACGGAGGCAACACGGTCTACGGGAAAAGCAAGTTTGCGGGAGAGGAGCTTGTTCGTCAGCTTTGCCCCGACCACTGCATCTGCCGTATTAGCTGGCTGTATGGCTTTGGCGGGCCGAGTTTCGTCCACGCCATGATGAACCTTGCCGACGGCTCCCGCCCGGTGCTGAAGGTCGTTGCCGACCAGCATGGCAACCCGACAAGTGCGCTGGCCGTGGCTAGGCAGCTTGGCCACCTTCTTGAAAGACCGAAGCTCCGCGGCACTTTCCACATGACATGCGAAGGCGAGGCGACATGGGCCGAGTTCGCAGAGGAAATCTTCCGCGTCGCGGGTCGGCGTCAGGCAATCCAGCCATGCACTACCGATGAGTTCCCGCGTCCTGCGCCGAGGCCGAAGAATTCGCGCCTGGACAAGATGATGTTTCGGATTTCAGGACTTCCGCCAATGCCGGATTGGCGTGAGGCACTTGCGGAGTTCATGAAGTTGGAGTTCAGTGTTTAGCAAAGGAGTAAAAAAAATGGCCTATTCAAAAAGATGCATCGTGACCGGCGCCGCCGGCTTTATCGGTTCCGCTCTCGCGCGGCTCCTCCTCAAGGAAACCGAGGCGACGGTTCTCGTCGTCGACAAGCTCACCTACGCGGGCGTCCCCGAGTCGCTCAAGGAAGTCGGGCTCGACCCCGAGACGCTCGCCTCGTCCAATCCGCGGCTATCCTTCCTCAAGGCAGACATCTGCGACCAGGAGGCGATGGATCGCGCGTTCACCGAGTTCCGCCCCGATACGATCTTCCACCTCGCGGCGGAGTCACACGTTGATCGCTCGATCGACGGCCCCGGCGAGTTCATCCGCACGAACGTCGTCGGCACCGCGACTCTCCTGCAGGCCGCCCTCAAGTACTGGAAGACGCTCGACGATGCGGCGAAGGCGGCGTTCCGCTTCCAGCACATCTCGACGGACGAAGTATATGGCACGCTCGGCGAGACCGGCTTCTTCACCGAGAAAACGCCATACTCGCCCCATTCGCCGTACTCCGCGTCGAAGGCGTCGAGCGACCATCTCGTCAGGGCGTGGCGCGACACCTACGGGATGCCGACCTTGATTACGAACTGCTCGAACAACTACGGCCCCTACCACTTCCCCGAAAAGCTGATCCCGCTCATTATCCTCAACTGCCTTGACGGGAAGCCTCTCCCGGTCTACGGCAAGGGTGCGAACGTGCGCGACTGGCTCTACGTCGACGACCACGCGCGGGCGCTTCTCCTTGTGAACGAGAAGGGCGTGCCGGGCGAGACGTACAACGTGGGCGGGCACAACGAGCGCACCAACCTCGAAGTTGTGAAGACCGTCTGCGCGATCCTCGACGAGCTGCGGCCCCGCGCAGCGGGGAAGTACGAGGAGCTCATCACCTATGTCGCCGACCGCCCGGGACACGACCTACGCTACGCGATTGACCCGGCGAAGCTTATGGACGAGCTTGGCTGGCGTCCGCGCGAGAATTTCGAGACGGGCATCCGCCGGACGGTGCAGTGGTATCTCGACAACGAGTGGTGGTGGAAGCCCATCCACGAGAAGAAGTATTCGGGCCAGCGCCTCGGCACCGGAAAGTGACGAGATCGTGGCGATTGGCAACACACAGCATGCTGACGAGGCTGTTCCGTCTATAATGCCTCTTGTCACGACAGTTGTCACATCGTTCAACCACGAGGCATATATCCGAAGGGCGGTTGATTCCGCACTAGCGCAGAGCGGACCGTTCAGGCACGAGATTCTGCTTTCCGACGACGGGTCGACGGACGGGACGGCGGCCGTCATGGCGGAATACGCGGCGAAGTTCCCGGAGGTCGTAAAGAATATCTCGTCGAAATCCACCCGGGGCATCTCCGCGAACATGCGGGAGTGCTTCGCGGCGGCGCGCGGCGAATACGTGGCCATTCTCGAGGGCGACGACTACTGGAGCGACGAGCGCAAGCTCTCGGCGCAGATTGACTTTCTTAAAGATCATCCAGCGTCGCCAATGGTGTTCTCCCGCGTCGAGATGTGCGATTCGGACGGTGGCGGCATTCGCCGTGCGCGGATACAGGATGGCCTTCCAGGCCTGCTAAGGGGACGCGACATCTTCAACGCGGGATCGTCCAGCGTCGTGCTTAATTTCTCCAGTTGCCTGTTTCGCCGGACGGCCTTGCAGGACTTGCCGGACATAATCTGGGAGCCCCGGCTGAGCGAGATTGCGCTTTGCTTCCACTTGGAACGGCGCGGGCCAATCGGCTATATCGAAAGGCCAATGTCTGTCTACCGCCAGCGCGACGGCGGCACGTTCGCCGGAGACGGGGCCGTCGGACGGCTTCGCCAGGAGATCGACTGCCGAAAGACCGCGCGGCGCGTGTGCGCCCCGGAGTATGTGGACGACTTCGACCGCGAGATCGCGGAGAAGGAGGACGAGCTGTCGCTCCGCCTGTCGAACGACCGCGGCCCCGGGCACATTTTCCGCGTCGCGGTCCTGAAGCTTCGGTCCGTGGCGAAGTGCCTGCGCGAGAACGGGCTGAAGTACACGCTGCGGCGGATATTCACGGGAAGGCGGCGATGAACATGAAGAAGGTTTCCGTGATAGTTCCTGCGTTCGGTGATACGCCGTTCCTCGCCGACTGCAAGGCGGCGCTTGAGGGACAGACGTTCAAGGACTTCGAGATTGTTGTGTGCGGGGACGGCGCTGGCAATGCGGGTGCCGCAAGAAACATGGGGCTCGTGCGCGCGACAGGGGAATGGGTGTCTTTCGTTGATGCCGACGATCTGCCGTGTCCGGACATGCTCGCCGCCGCCGTCGAGAAGGGCGAAGCCGAGCATGCCGATGTGGTGGTGTTCGCGGCAGAGGAGTTTGACAACCGGACGGGATTCGTGACGCCGCTGCCACTCCGTCTCGGTGCTGGGCTTGGCGACGCGGTGCGGCTCACGTCGTTCGGCAATGCCGTCTGGAACAAGCTCTTCCGTGCGGAATACCTTCGCTCGCGCGGAATTCGATTTCAGGAGATCCCGAGGTCGAACGACCTTGCCTTCACGGTCGAGGCGATGGCCTGCACCGACCGTATCGCCGTGTTGCCGCGGACGCTGTACCGCTACCGCATCAACGCCGGCGGGCTTCAGTCAACAAAGTCAGCCACGCCAGACTGCTGGCGCCTGGCGCTTGCGGAGTGCCGCCAACGGCTTGAGCGGGCCGGTCTTCTTCCGCGCTTTGCAGATGCATTGGCGGCGCTCGAACGGGAGGTCGAGGGCGACAATCTTCCAGGCGGCTGCCTGTCGCCGAAACGTATATTGCACTCAATCCGCCGCAGGGGGCTTCGCGGCTTCCTGCTGCACGCCCTGGGGAGGCTGTTTCGGTGAAGACTGCTTATTTGATCGACCGTGATTCCGTTGGCGGGGGGATGGAGTACATTCGCCGACAGATTGCCGCGCATCCGGGCGACGAGTCGCGGGTGTTCTTCTCCTGTCGCGGCGAATGTGCCGCGGCGAAGATTAATGCCTGGGGTGCGGAAGTGATCCATGTCAACCACCTGAAGGCGCTTCTGCAGCTGTTCCGCAATCCGTTCTCCAGCCCAAGGGGCAAGGTCGTCTTTACCGTCCATGGAATCCACCTTCGCAAGTATGATTTCCTTCCGAAGACGCCGCTGAACCGCCTACGGCGCTGGATGCGCCTTTCGCTCGAGAGATGGCTTTACCGGAAGTGCGACAGGCTTATTGCGTTGACCGAGACAGACGCGGCGGACGTCAATCGACTCTATGGCGGGAATCTGCCTGTCGAAGTGGAGCCGAACTCGGTCGATCCCGCAGAGTTCGCGTCCGACTTCCGTACGCGCTACCGTTTGGACGAGTTCGCGTTCGTCTGCATTGCCAGGTTTGATTTCCAGAAGGGCCAGGACATCCTTGTCGCGGCAGTTGCGTCTGCACAGGCGAGTCTGCGCCTTGCGCGCAAGCGCGTCCTGATGGTCGGCGGGGGGCCGACCCTCGCACAGATAAAGGCGGATGCTTTCGCGCGTGGCGTAGCGGACCTCTTTGAGTTTGCCGGGGAGATTCCCGAAGCTGGCGTCTACATGACATGCGCCCGGCATCTTGTCGCGCCGAGCCGTTGGGAAGGCATGCCCTATCTGCTTTTGGAGGCAGTCGCCCGTGGTCGAAGTGTCATCGCTTCGGATTGCCCTGGCAATCGCGATGTCCTGAAGGACTATCCGAAGGCGGTCTTGTTTCCAGTTGAGGACGCTGCATGCCTTGCGCGACAGTTGGAGGCGGCGAAATGAAGACAGCTCTCCTTCACTACTGGCTCACGAACGTGCGCGGCGGCGAGAAGGTCCTTGCCGCGCTTGGGGAGATGCTGCCGGAGGCGGACATCTTTACCCACGCCTACCGTCCCGAGCGCTTCGGCGAGCCGTCGCGCGAACGGCTATGGGGGCATCGCGTAACGGAAAGTTTCATCGCCCGCCTGCCGTTCGGGCGCAAACATCCGCAGGCGTGCCTGCCGCTTTTCCCCTCGGCGTCGCGTTCGCTGAAACTGGAT
>Ga0310786_10001865_pt1 | contig 33478 bp, 29 predicted proteins | sample AusTroGonzalo_MG_FD_203881 | JGI IMG/M metagenome (GOLD analysis project Ga0310786, IMG submission 203881) | Bovine rumen microbial communities from tropical cattle in Woodstock, Queensland, Australia - Gonzalo_03 (v2) (version 2) | ecosystem: Host-associated > Mammals > Digestive system >... | reverse complement strand
ATAAAATTTCGTATGAACCAAATCCGAAGGCTTTTTTTATTAACTTTTTGCGAAAGAATGTATATTTGCAAAAGCATATGGAATTTAAACTTCAGTCCTCATACGCGCCTTCCGGAGACCAGCCGGAAGCCATTGATCAGCTTTGCAAAGCGCTCGGCCAGGGCGTGCAGGACGTCACCTTGCTGGGTGTCACCGGCTCCGGTAAAACCTTCACCATGGCCAACGTAATCCAGCGTCTGCAGCGCCCGGCCCTTATTTTGAGCCATAACAAGACGCTGGCGGCGCAACTGTACGGTGAATTCAAGGCTTTCTTCCCGGACAATGCCGTAGAGTACTTTGTTTCCTATTACGACTATTATCAGCCGGAGGCCTATATCCCCACGACGGATACCTATATAGAAAAAGACCTCAGCATCAACGATAAAATCGACGAACTGCGCGTCAGCGCAGCATCGGCCCTGATGAGCGGCCGCAGGGACGTCATTGTCATCTCCTCGGTGAGCTGCCTCTACGGTATCGGCAACCCCGACGACTTCCACGACCAGACGGTCACCGTGCGGAAAGGGGAGCAGATGAGCATGACGCGCCTGCTCTATAAGATTGTTGACGCCCTCTACAACCGCACGGAGACGGACTTCAAGCGCGGGTCCTTCCGCGTGCGCGGGGACACCGTGGACATCTTCCTGGGCGGGGCCGATTATGCCGCCCGCATCGAATTCTTCGGCGACGAAGTGGACCGTATCGCCCTCATCGACCCGGTGAGCGGCGCCGTCTTCGAGGAGCTGGACAAGATTGACCTGTACCCCGCCAAGAACTTCGTTACCTCCAAGGAGAAGGGCGCGAAGGCCGTGAGCCAGATCCAGGAGGACCTGGTGAAGCAGGTGGAATACTTCGAATCCATTGGTAAATTCCTGGAAGCCAAGCGCCTGAAACAGCGCGTGGAATATGATATCGAGATGATCAAGGAGATGGGATACTGCCCCGGCGTGGAGAACTACTCCCGCTACTTCGACGGCCGCAGGCCCGGACAGCGCCCCTTCACCCTCATCGACTACTTCCCGGACGACTTCCTGGTGTTCATCGACGAGAGTCACGTGACCCTCCCGCAGATCCGCGCCATGTACGGCGGAGACCACTCCCGCAAGGAGACGCTGGTGGAATATGGCTTCCGCCTGCCCGCCGCCAGCGACAACCGTCCGCTCACCTTCGACGAGTTTGAGGCCGTCACGCACCAGACCGTCTATGTGAGCGCCACCCCGGCCGACTATGAACTGGAGAAGTCCGAAGGCCTGGTGGTAGAGCAGATTGTCCGGCCCACGGGCCTGCTGGACCCGCCCATCGAGGTGCGCCCGACGAAGAACCAGGTAGACGACCTCATGGAGGAGATCCGCCAGCGGGCCGAAAAAGACGAGCGCGTGCTGGTGACCACCCTCACCAAGCGCATGGCCGAGGAACTGGACAGCTACTTCACCCGTAACGGCGTGCGCTGCCGCTACATCCACTCCGACGTAGATACCGCCGACCGCGTGGAAATCATCGAGGACTTCAAGAACGGCCTCTTCGACGTGCTCATCGGCGTGAACCTGTTAAGAGAAGGCCTGGACATCCCCACGGTGTCCCTCGTCGCCATCCTGGACGCCGACAAAGAAGGGTTCCTTCGCAGCGGACGCGCCCTCACGCAGACCGCCGGCCGTGCCGCCCGTAACGTGAACGGCCTTGTTATTATGTATGCCGATTCTGTCACGCAGAGCATGGACGAGACCATCCGCGAAACCGCCCGCCGCCGCGCGAAGCAGCAGGAATACAACAAGCTGCACAATATCACCCCTACGCAGGTGAAGACCCGCGCTAATGTGCTCATGAGCGAGCTCGTCCGCTCCGGCGAGGATACCACCCACGTTTCTGGCTTCCTGAACCCCGTGCTGCAGAACAGCGTCACGGGTCACGTAAGCGCCAAGGACTCCGTCTCACATCCCGAATATGTGCCGTCGGCCTCCGAGCTGGGCAAGGGCGACGTCTCCGTGGGCCTCGGGCATGACGCTCGCCGCGAAGGGACATCGGCCTACGTGGACGGCTACATCGCGGCCGACCTCGCCGCCGTGCTGCAGGACCCCGTCATCCGCTCCATGTCCCGCGAACAGGTGGAAAAGGCTGCCGCCGAAGCCAAGCGCAAGATGCAAAAAGCGGCCGCCGAACTCGATTTCACGGCAGCCGCTAAGTATCGCGACGAAATGTGGGCGCTGGACCAGTACCTTAAAGTCTGGTCACTTTAATCACGTGTTTGAGAATCCGTAACTGCGAAAGCACTTTGTCCAGCTCCAGGTTGGAGGGGACGGAGAGCTTCATGGAGATCTCGTAGGTGCCGCCCCGTTGGTTTTCGTTTACGTTAAAACTGCGGATGCTGGCCTTGAACTGTCCCACTACATCCATCACCTTGTTCAGCACCGCGCCTTCCAGCTCGGTGATTACCTTCAGGGCCACCTGGAAGCTGCCGGACGAAGGGGTTTCGGCCCAGCGGACCTTCTGGATGCGGTAGGGGTACTGCTCCAGCAGGCGGGCGGCGTTCGGGCAGGTGATGCGGTGGATTTTGATACCGTCCTCGCGGGTGACGAAGCCGAAGACATCGTCGCCGAACACGGGGTTGCAGCAGCGGGCCATCTTGTAGTCGATGCCTTTCACGTTCTTGGCGTTCAGCACCAGAATGTCGTCCTTGCTTTCGTAGTGGCGCTGGGCTTTGGCCGATGCCTGCACGGCCTCGGCGGCCTCCACCGACTGCGCGTGGCGGGCGGCTTCTCCCAGAATATAATCCTTGACGGTGTTGACGTCGATTGTCCCGGAGCCGATGGCGGCGTAGAACGCGGTGAGCGAGCTGAAGTTCAGCTTGGTGCGCAGCTCCGTGAGCATGGCGTCCGGGAGTTCCAGCTTCCAGTTCTTGAGGCGGCGCTCCAGCAGTTCGCGGCCGTCCACGGCACGGGTCTGCTCCTGCGCGGCCATGGCCTGCTTCACCTTGGCGCGGGCCTTGGCGGTGACCACCCAGTTCATCCAGTCCTGCGTGGGGTGCTGGTTCTTGGAGGTGAGAATCTCCACCACGTCACCGGTGCGCAGCTTTTCCTTGATGGATACCGCCTTGCCGTTCACCTTGGCGCCCACGCAGTGCGCGCCGATGTTGGTGTGAATGCCGAAGGCGAAGTCCAGCACGGTGGATTCGGCCGCCAGGATGCGCAGTTCACCGGTAGGGGTGAACACGAAGATTTCCTTGGAGGGCGGCTGCGGCAGGTCTTCCGTATTTTCGTCGGGGTGCTCCAGGGCGTAGCGGACGGAAGTCAGCCAGTTGGCCATGGTCTCTTCCCGCTTGATGCCCTTGTAGGACCAGTGGGAGGCGAAGCCGTTTTCGGCTACGTCGTCCATGCGGCGGGTGCGGATCTGTACCTCCACGTAGGCGCCGTCCTTGTTCTTGACGGTGATGTGCAGGCTCTCGTAGCCGTTGGGCTTGGGGTTCGTGACCCAGTCCCGCAGGCGTTTTGTGTCGGCCTCATATTCCTCCGTCACGAAGGAGTACACGCGCCAGCAAAGGTCTTTTTCCAGTTTATGGTCTTCTCCGTCGCACTCGATGATGAAGCGGATGGCGAAGACGTCGAACACACCTTCAAAGGGGACCTTCTGCTTGTTCATCTTCTGCCAGATGGAGTAGGCCGCCTTGGTGCGGATTTTCAGTTTGTAGTGGATGCCTTCCGCATCCAGTTTGGATTTGAGCGGTTCAATGAATTCCGCCATCAGTTTCTCGCGGTCCTTTTCCCCGGCCTTGAGTTTGTTGGTGATGAGGCGGTACTGTTCCGGCTCGGCGTAGTTCAGGTAGATGTCCTCCATCTCCCGTTTCATGTTGTACAGACCCAGCTGGTGGGCCAGGGGAATGTACAGCATCAGGGTTTCCAGGATCTTTCCTTCGCGGCTGGCTTTGGGAAAGATCTTCAGGCTGCGCATCACTTCCAGACGGTCGGCCAGTTTGAGCACGGTTACGCGCGGGTCGGCCGAGTACTGGATGATGAGCTTCTTGTAGTTTTCGGCCTCCAGCTGCGTGTCCTTCGGCTTGATGGTGGAAATCTTGTTCAGGCCGTCCACGAGGGTGCAGATGGGCGCGCCCCAGTCGGCCTCCTTCACGGGGTACCCGGCCATGCGGGACGCTTCGTGCAGGTAGACGGCGGCGATACACTCCTCCGGCAGGCCGATTTCGTCGGCGACGATGGCCGCCACGGCGTCCGGATGGCCGATGAACGGCGATCCGTCGTGACGGGTGTGGTCCTTAAGGGCTTCGGCGGCCGCAGCGCGGGCCTTGTCGATGAGAGGAGTGGTAATCATATTACTTGCCTTTTGCGCGCTGCCGTTCGGTCAGCGCCTTTTGAAATGCGCGGGCGTTCTGGAGATGCTCCGTGTAAGAGGCAGCGAACCGGTGGCTGCCGTTGAACGAAGGATCTGCGCAGAAGAAGATGTAGTTGTGGCTCTTGGGGTACAGCACCGCTTCGAGGCAGCTCTTCGGCGGGCAGGAAATGGGCCCGGGAGGAAGGCCGACATACTTGTAGGTGTTGTACGGGGAGTCAACGGAAAGATGCGACTTGAGGATACGGCGAGGCTCATAGTCGAAGCAGTAGGCGATGGTAGGATCGGCCTGTAATTTCATGCCGATACGCAGGCGGTTGAGGTACACGCCGGCGATGGTGGGCTGCTCGGGGACGTAGCGGGTTTCCCCGTCCACGATGGAGGCGAGGGCCACCACTTCCTTCGGGGTGAGGCCCTGCGCCTTGGCGGCGGCTACGCGGTCGGCCGTCCACCAGGCGTCGCGCTCCTTGACGAAGCGGTCCATCATCTCGCGCACGGAAGCCGTCCACAGAATCTGATACGTATCCGGAATGATGAGCGTGAACAGCTGCTTGCGGTCTACGCCGTAGGTGAGGAGGGAATCCTCGTTGAAGAGGAAGGACGCTACCTGGGCGGAGTCGGCCAGCATCTGGGCGCCGATCTTGCGGGCCAGGATGCCGGGCGTACGGATGGCGCCGGACAGCGTAAGGTTCACGGGCGTTTGCCAGCCTTTGTGCAGCATGCGCGTCACGTACATGCTGGTGCAGGTGGAGTCAATGCGGTAATGGCCCACCTGCAACGTCTCCACCTCCTTGAAGGCGCGCCGGAGACTGGCGGGCTTGCGCACATGGCCGCTGGCGAGAATGCTGTCCCGCACGGCCTCCAGGTCCATCGTCGGGTACACGTAGACGTCGAAGGCGCCCGTGAAGTTGGGAGCCTTGCGGTCGTACCACAGGCGGTAGGCATAGGTGCCGCCGGCCGCGCAGAGAATAAGGCCGATGACAAGGATAATCCAGGTGGTCTTCTTCATGGCTTAGCGGAGTTTAAGCTCGTCCAGCTGGTGCAGGACAACGGGCTCGGACAGGTGGTTCAGCTTGCGGATGGCCTTCTCCTTCACGGCAAAGCGCTGGCAGATGGCGTGGAAGTCTTCCCCGTCCTGTTCTACAATGTATTTGTCCAGGCCTTCGGGGGCCTTGTTCTTCTTGGGAGCCAGGTACACGATGGTACCGGGCAGCAGCTTGGGATCTCCCTTGAGGTCGTTGTAACGCAGCACTTCGCTCTTGAACAGATGGTTCTCCTTGGCGATGGAAGCATAGGTCTCTCCCTCGGAGGAGTATACGAACGGCACCCCGTTCAGGGAATAGAGCGTGCGCTCCGGGGCAAAGGCATATTCCTCGGATACGGGAACGGCCACGCCCGTACGGGGACGTACCACCTTGGGCTCCTCAATCTGGTGCGGGGGAGCGGGGACGGTGGCGGCCTCTTCCGCTGTCATGTTATCAAAGCGGGCCAGGTCGTAGTCCTCGATGTACTTGATCAGTTTGGCGGGATAGTTCGGGTCCGTGGCATAGCCGGCACGGCGCAGGCCGTACGCCCAGCCTTTGTAGTCTGTGCGCTCCAGGTCAAAGAGGAACTTGTAACGGTCCCGGTAGCGAAGGAAATCCGAATGGTCCCGGAAGCTCTCTTCCGGCGTGTCGTATACGCGGAAGCATTCTCCCTTGGCGTCGTCGTCGTGGTACATGGTTTTACCGGTCCAGCCCACGTGGCACTTGATGCCGAAGTGGTTGTTGCCTTCCTTGGCCAGGCGGGAAAGGCCGGAGCCGGACTCTAACAGTCCTTGTGCCAGGGTGATACTGGCGGGCACGCCGCTGCGGTGCATCTCCTGCACGGCCAGGGCGGAGTAACGCTTGATATAACGCTCCTGCGGGGTGTCTTCCCCCGCGGCCCACGCAAGCAGGCCCAACAAAAATAAAGCGGTTATGAGGATTTTCTTCATAGCCGCTAATTTACGAAAAAATATTCAAAACTGGCTCGCATCACAGCGTAGCGAGGAGAAACATTTTGTTTACCTCGGGGATGCTGATGGCAGGTTCCCAACAATGCATACCGCTGCGGCAGACCAGAGTTTCCGGCTTGATAAGGCTGTTCTTGACGATGAGTTTGAGGGCATCCTCGTTGAAGGGGCCGAACTGGGTGTTTTCCACCACAATGTACCACACATTCTCCTGAGGAATCTGGGGAAGGCTGATGGGGCGGGCCAGATTCTGGACGACCCCGATTTCCTGAAGTTTTGCGAGAAACGTTTCTTTCATAGGCATTAGTTTAGTTCGTTTCCCGACAAATATAATCAAATAATTTGAAAAGTCATCCCATCCGACGTCGCAAATGTGTCGGGAAAGACCGTCCGGCACTCGGCCTCGTAGGCTTTGCCTTCGGCGTTGCGGGAAGAATAATGGCCGATGAGAAGTTTCCCTACGCCGGCGTCTTTCGCCAGCTGGGCGGCCTGGAGGGTGGTGGAATGATGGCGCTGCGCGCCTTGGTCGGCCAGTTCCTGGAGATAGGTGGTCTCGTGATAAAGGACCGTGGTGCCGCGGAGCCAATCGGCCTCCTCCGGGAAGGGGGCGGTGTCCGTGACGTAGGCATAGCTGCGCGGAACGAAGGGCTTGTAGGCGGCCTCGGCGGCAGGGATGACGCTGCCGTCGGCGCGGACGACATCCTCTCCGCGCTTGAGCGTGCCAATCTCCGTGAGCGTGAGACCATACTGGCCGATGGCCTCTTTGTGCACGTTATAGGGCGGGTCTTTTTCTTCGAAGCGGAAGCCGAAGGTCTCGATGCCGTGGTTCAGCGGGAAGGCCTGTACACGGAGGCTCTTGGTTTCCAGGATGGTTTCAGGCTCCTTCATCTTCAGCGGCGTGAAACGGATCTCGAAGCCGATGCCGTCGCCGTAATAGCTGAGGAAGAATTTGAGAATGGGGCCGAAGTTCACGGGCGCGTAGATGTTCAGGGGCATCTGGCGTCCCTTCATGCCCAGGGTGGACAGCAGGCCGAAGATGCCGAAGACATGGTCTCCGTGAATGTGAGTGAGGAAAAGGGAATCCAGTTTCATCATGGGGACATTGTTTTCCACCAGGGAATACTGGGTTCCTTCTCCACAATCTAAAAGGAATAAGCGCCCGTGCACTTGGAGTGCCTGGGCGCTTTGATTCCGGCCCCTTACGGGCATGGCAGATGCCGTGCCCAGTAAGGTAACCTTAAATATATGGGGTGAATTACTCACCCTTCTCGAGCTGCTCCTTGAGGGCGGCCAGAGCGGAGATGTCACCGAGGGTGGTCTTCTCTACGCTGGTCTGCACCTTCTTGATAGCTTTCTTGGTGCCTTCGGCCTCGGCGCTCTCACGGGCAACCTTGGCTTCCTGGTACGTGCGGACGTGGGACACGCGGACGGTGCGGGTGCTGCGGCGCAGGTCTACAACCTTCACGGGCAGGGTCTCGCCTACGAGAGCGGTCTTTCCGTCTTCCTTGGTGAGCTCGCGGTTGAAGGCGGTCACCTCGGTGCCATCGGCGAGGGTGAGGGTGGTGTTCTTGTCACCGATCACGCTCACGGTAGCGTCTACAACGGTACCAACAGGGTACTTGGCCTCGAGTTCATCCCAAGGGTTAGGGGTGAGCTGCTTGTGGCCCAGAGAAAGCTTGTGGCTGTTCTCATCGAAGTCCAGGATCACAACGTCGATCACGTCACCGCTCTGAACCATCTCGGCGGGATGCTTGATCTTGTTCCAGGACAGGTCGGAGATGTGGATCAGACCCTCAACACCGTCTTCCAGCTCAGCGAACACACCGAAGTTGGTGATGTTGCGAACGGTAGCCTTGTGCTGGGAACCCACAGGATATTTGTCGCGGATGCTCTCCCAAGGGTTGGCGGTGAGCTGCTTGATGCCCAGGGACATCTTGCGGGCCTCGCGGTCCAGGGTGAGGATAACGGCCTCTACTTCGTCGCCCATCTTCAGGAATTCCTGAGCGCTGTGCAGACGAGGGCTCCAGCTCATTTCGCTCACGTGTACCAGACCTTCCACGCCGGGCTCCACCTCTACGAAGGCACCGTAGTCGGCCACGGCCACTACTTTACCCTTCACGGTGTCACCAACCTTGAGGTCGGCGCTCAGAGCCTCCCAAGGATGGGCGGTGAGCTGCTTCAAACCCAGGGCGATACGCTTCTGCTGCTCGTTGAAGTCCAGAACGACCACGTTGATCTTCTGGTCCAGGGCAACAACCTCCTCGGGGTGGGAGATGCGGCCCCAGCTGAGGTCGGTGATGTGGATGAGACCGTCCACGCCACCCAGGTCTACGAACACACCGTAGTTGGTGATGTTCTTGACCACGCCTTCCAGGACCTGGCCCTTCTCGAGCTTGGAGATGAGCTCGGTGCGCTTGAGTTCCTGTTCGGCCTCCAGGAGAGCCTTGTGGGAAACAACCACATTGCGGAATTCCTGGTTAATTTTCACAATCTTGAAGTCCATGGTGGTGTCTACGAACACATCGTAGTCACGGATGGGCTTGATATCGATCTGGGAGCCGGGGAGGAAGGCCTCGATGCCGAACACGTCCACGATCATGCCGCCCTTGGTGCGGGTCTTGACGTAACCCTTAACCACCTCGCCGCTTTCGTAAGCAGCGTTAACCATATCCCAGGATTTCAGCTGGCGGGCTTTCTTGTGGGAGATAACCAGCTGACCCTTGCGGTCCTCGGCGCTTTCCACCAGAACTTCCACCTTGTCACCGACCTTCAGATCCGGGTTGTAACGGAACTCGGGGGCGGAGATAACACCTTCGCTCTTGGCGCCGATGTTCACAACAACCTCACGCTTGGTGATGGCGGTAACAACACCCTCGACCACCTCGTTCTCGGTGACTTTGTTGAGGGTCTGCTCGTACAGAGCCATGGTGGCCTCTTTGGAACCTACCTGACCGTCGTTTTCGAAGGCTTCCCAATCGAACTCCTCAGGAGCGAAGGAAGCATTCAGAGCTTTCTTAATTTCTTCAGACATAATAAATTAGATTGAAAAAACTAGTAGTTAAACATTATTTTTTGAGCTTTTGCCATGGCACGCTTACGCGCGCGTCCGGGAAAAAAGCGGGCAAATGTACGAAAAAATATTTAATCCTGCAAATATCTGCGCCTTAGAACGGCCAGATCGTCCGGGGTGATACCCATGGTTTCCTCCAGGTACTCGGGGATGGAACCCCAGTTGGCCTCGATGACGTCCAGGGTATGGCGGAAATTGCGGACGCTCACGCCCATGAAGGCGCGAACGACTTCTTTCTCCTCTTCTCCGCCGCCGGCGGCTTCCACCTCTTCGATGAAATGCTCCACCACCGGACGGTAGTGGGCGTTGGAGCGGTCGAAGTCCTCGACGATGGTTTCTTTGTTGGCCCCTAAAGCGCCCAGAATGAGCGCGGCGCCTATGCCCGTGCGGTCCTTGCCCTGCGAGCAGTGCCAGAGGACGGCGCCTTCTTCCGTGTCTACGATCAGGTTCAGGAAGGTGGCGTATTGCAGCTGGGAGAACTCACTGAGAACCAGCGAGGGATACAGCTGCCGGGCTTTTTCCTGGAAAAGATGCATGAACGAGAGCTTGACGATGTGCGCCGGGAGGTTCAGGAAGACCTCCTGCGGCACGGCTTCGCCGCTGCGCTTTTCGGCCTCGAGGTCCAGGGTGGGGAGCAGGATATGCTCGGCCCCCGGGATGGCGCGGTCCGGTTGGTACGACGCCTCCTGGATGGTGCGGAAGTCGAATATTTTCTTCAGGTGAAGGTCTTCGCTCAGGTGGCGGACATCTTCGTCCGTGGCTTCGTTCAGATGAGCTGTCCGCAGGAGAAGACCGCTCCGGACGGTTTTGTTTCCAATCCGGATGCCGCCCAGGTCTCTTGCGTTGACAACTCCTTGCAGCATATTTACTTATAAAGGTGTCGCTTGATGCTTCCCTTGGCTGTCCGCTCAAAGGGAAGGTCTACCAGCTCCACGTAGAAAATCTGACTGAACTTGGGCAGGTTGGCGTTCGCGCGGGCGCGGATTTCGGCTGCCATCTCGTTCTGCTGTTCCTCGTTGGTGCCCACCACGGCGTCTGCGTGCGGGTATACCAGGGCGATGATCTTGCTGTCGCGGGACAGCACCACGGATTCTTCCACGATGGGGTCGTTGGAAAGCACCTGCTCCACTTCTTCCGGATAGATGTTCTGGCCGGAGGAGTTCAGGATGAGGGCTTTGATGCGGCCGCGGATGAAGAGGTTCTTGGCGTCGTCCATTACGCCCAGGTCGCCGGTGCGGAACCAGCCGTCCTCGGTGTAGGCGGCTTCGTTGGCTGCGGGGTTCTTGTAGTAGCCCATGGTGATGTTGGGGCCGCGGGACTGGATTTCACCGGGCACGCGCTCGGGGTCCGAAGAGTCGATGCGGATTTCGTGGATGGGCTTGCCGCAGGAGCCGGCAACGTAGTTGTTGGGCATCTCGAAGGCCAGCAGGGGGCAGGCTTCTGTCATGCCGTAACCCACGGCGTAGGGGAGACTGATCTTGCGGAAGGCCACCTCCACTTTCCAGTTCAGGGGAGCGCCGCCGATGATGATGGTGCGCACGCGTCCGCCGAAGTTGGACAGCACTTTTTCGCCGATGGATTTATAGAAGGACATGCGCACGCCCGGAACGGAGCTTAACAGCTTGCCGGAACGGGAGTTGAGCATGGGACGAACCCAACTGGTGTACACCTTCTCCATGACCATGGGAACGGTGATAATCAGGGAAGGACGCACCTGCTGCATGGCTTTCATGAGCAGGGACGGGGAAGGGGTTTTGCCCAGGAAACAAATCTGGTAACCCGTACAGCAGGGGTAGATGAACTCCATGGCCAGGCCGTAGATGTGGGCCAGCGGCAGCATGGAGACAATGGCCTCCGGCTGGTTGGTGATGTGCTCCTGGCAGTACTCCACGATGTCTGACATGCCGCGGAAACTGAGCATGACGCCCTTGGGGTCTCCGGAGGTGCCGGACGTGTAGTTGATGATGGCCAGCTGGTCCAGATGGTCGTGGTATTCCACTTTCTGGGGATCCAGACCGTCGGGGTATTCCTGGTCAAAGGCGCTGATGCGTTTGTCCCAGGCTACCTGCACTTCGGGCGTAGCCCAGAGCAGGCCGTCTTCGCGGGCGTTGAGGACACCGCGCAGGTGGGGGAGTTTCTCCCGGTTCATGCTCTTCCAGATGTCGGAGTCTGCGATGAGCAGGACACTGTCCGAGTGATGTATGAGTTGCATGGCTCCCTCCGGCGTGAAATTGGGCAGGATGGGAACAATGACGGCTTCGTATGTATTGGCTGCGAGGAAGAAGATGGCCCAGCGGGCCGAGTTGCGTGCTACCAGGGAGATCTTGTCTCCTTTCTGGATGCCTGCTTCCCGGAAAAAAGCGTGCAGCGTGGCCATTTTAACGGCAACGTCTGCATAGGTGTAGCTCGCTCCTTCAAAGTCGCTCAGGGCCGGTGAGAAGGCTCTGTTGTGGACTTGTTCCTCCAGTTTCTTCAAGTAATGCTGCATCCGATTTTTCTTTAAATATTGCGCAAAGATAAAAAAGATATTTGAGAAATTATATTAAATTTGCGTGACTATGAATGCCAAAAAGCTTCTTGATAAACTGCCGGAACGCTATGCTTCCCTGTCCTGCCTGCTATCCGATATAGCGGGAGAAAACCAGCTATCTGACGGCAATTCCTTTGAAATCATCACGTCCGGTCTTCGCAAGCGGGAACTCCTTCTGGAGGACATCCGTAATGCCCGTTCGTTCATTCACATGGAATACTACCGCTTTGGGAACGACAAAGCCGGCCGGGAGGTGAAAGCGCTGCTGGAGCAGAAGGCCGCCGAGGGCGTGGAGGTGCGTTTTCTCAACAACAACCTCTCCTGCTGGGGCAGCATTCCGTCTACCTATTTCAAGGACATGATCAAGAAGGGGATGGAGGTCATTCCCTTTACGCATATCAAACACGGTCTGCAGAAGTGGCTGTTCCGCATCAACCACCAGCAGCACCGCAAGGTGGTCATCATCGACGGCCAGGTGGCATACACCGGCGGCATGAATCTGAACGACAATTACTTCTACCGCTGGCGGGACACGCATCTGCGCCTGACCGGCCCGGTGGTATCGGCCCTCAATTCCTCTTTCATCGAGAGTTGGCGGGAGAGCGGCGGGCGCATGTCCTATCCGCTTCCGCATTTCTTCCCGCAGCCCGTTGAGCAGGACGCTCCCTTCATGAACAAAGCCGTCCAGCTGGTGATGGACTCCCCGCAGAACGACGACTCCTGCATGCTCCTGGCCTACGAGTGGATTCTGAAATCGGCCCGTGAGTACGTCTACATGCAGACGCCCTATTTCGCGCCGCCGCCCCGCCTGCTGAAGGCCATCACCGACGCTGCCCGCCGCGGGGTGGACGTCCGCCTCATGCTCCCGGAGAGCATGGATACCCCGTTCATGGCTTCCACCAACCGCGCCTACTACGCCGAGCTCATGGAGGCCGGCGTGCGCCTGCTGGAGCGCACCGGCGAGTTCATTCACAGCAAGACGCTGGTCTCCGACGACAGCATTGCCATCATCGGCGCGTCCAATCTGGACTGGCGCAGCTTCTACCTCAATTATGAGTGCAACGTCCTCATCTATGACGAGGAGACGGCCCTTGCATGCAAGGACATTTTCCTGGCCGACAGGGATAAGGTGCGCAAGCTCGAGTTGAAGGAATGGCTGTCCGGCCGCAGATGGTACCAGACAGCCATGTCCAGTTTCTATCGCGTGTTCTACCGCATGCTTTAGCGCAGCTCGTAGTCCGACGCTCCCTTCAGGCCCAGCGTCCCGAAGTACTTCTCCACCAGGTTACCCTTCACCCGCACGCGCTTCCCGATCAGGTTCGGGTGGTCCACCAGGTTGATGGCGTCGCGCACCTTGCCCGCGGGAAGCTCCACCGCCACGCAGGACTCTTTGTCCGTCACGGAGGAACGGTCGGCCAGCGCGATGTGCGTATTCTTGGTGATGCCGGAGGTCTTCACGGTTTTTCCGGCCGATGTGAGGTCGCCGCCCACGATGTAACCGGTGACCCACACGCCTTCCTCGCCGATGTGCCGGGCCGCCTCGGCCACGGAGTAGCCGCTCCCTTGCTGCCCGCCGCCGGCGCCACCGCCGCCGATGACGAAGTTCTCATAGGCCCATACCTTCGAGGTGTCCGTCTGCACCTGGATGCTGCCTTTCCCGTTACCGCCTTCCGGGGCCGATATGCTCACGGAGAGGATTTCGCGCGCCTCCAGGCTGCGGGTGAACAGGGTCTGGTCCTTGCCGCTCTCGTTCAGAATCACGGAGACGGACCCCGGTTTCACGTACGCGACGCGCGTTTCCCGGTAAAGGTACTTGAGCTTCACGTCGCCCTGCTTGACGAAGAGGACACCGTCGGGGTAGGCGGTGAGGAAGTCGGGGCCGGTGTGCAGGCGAATCCCCGCGTTCTGCAGGCTGCAGCACAGTTTCACCGTGACGCTCTGCCCCTTGGGGACCTTGACCACCTGCTCGTCACCGTACTGCGGTTTGGAGAATGCCGGGTTGTCGAACTTCACCGAAACGATTCTTACCGTGTAGTAGCCTTCTTCCACGTCCAGCACCTGCGGGGAGGCGCCGTACGTCCCTTCGTAGAGGATGCTTCCGGAAGCATCGCGCACCGTTAGGATGAAGTCGTTCGTGTCCGGCATTTCTTCCGCGTTTGCTTTGGTGAGGACGCCGTGATCCAGCACCCAGCGGAGTTGGCCGTTTCCCCGCTCGTCCTTCGGCGCGAAGTCGTCGCAGGAGGCGAGGAAGACCAGCAGGGGCAGGAGCGCCCCCAGCCATTTTAATGGTCTCATAAGCTGTAAGTTTTTAGGGCCGGACACCGTTGTCCGGCGTGTGGCTAAGGTAAGTAGCTTTTTTGTGACCGAACGATCAAAACATAAAAAACTGCATGTGTTTTTTTTATGAATCGGCTAAAACAGATAAAAATCGTCATTTTTTTTAGCCGATTGTGGATTTTTCGTATCTTTGCGCACCTAATAGTGATACTATGTTCGAGAATCTGAGCGAAAGGCTGGAACGGTCTTTCAAAATACTGAAGGGTGAGGGAAAGATCACCGAAATCAATATCGCAGAAACCGTCAAAGACATCCGAAAAGCTCTGCTGGATGCCGACGTCAGCTATAAAGTTGCCAAGGATTTTACTACCCGTGTAAAGGACAAAGCCATTGGTGCCAATGTGCTCACCGCCGTGAAGCCGCAGCAGATGATGATCAAGATCATGCACGACGAACTGGCGGAGTTCATGGGCTCCACCGCCCAGGACATAAATGTCAAGGGCAACCCGGCCGTCGTGCTGGTAGCCGGTCTGAACGGTTCCGGTAAAACCACCTTCTCCGGCAAGCTGGCCCTGTACCTGAAGTCCAAGAAAGGCATGAAGGTCCTGCTGGCCGCCTGCGACACGTTCCGTCCCGCCGCCATCGAGCAGTTGAAGGTTCTTGGAGAAAGCATCGAGGTTCCCGTATACACCGAGGAAGGGGAGAAGGATCCCGTGAAGCTGGCCAAGGCCGCCATCGCAAAGGGTAAGGCCGAGGGCTATAGTGTTGTCATCGTGGATACCGCCGGCCGTCTGGCCGTGGACCAGGAGCTGATGGATGAAATATCGGCCCTGCATCAGGCCGTCCATCCTACGGAGACCCTCTTCGTGGTAGATGCCATGACCGGTCAGGATGCCGTTGAGACCGCCAAGGCCTTCAACGACCGCCTGGACTTCGACGGTGTTGTGCTCACCAAGATGGACGGTGACACCCGTGGCGGTGCTGCCCTTTCCATCAAGGCTGTGGTGGGCAAGCCCATCAAGTTCGTTTCTTCCGGTGAAAAGCTGGAAGCCCTGGATGTCTTCCACCCGGAACGTATCGCAGACCGTATCCTGGGCATGGGCGACGTAGTCTCCCTCGTGGAAAAGGCCCAGGAGCAGTTCGACGAAAAAGAAGCCCGCGAGCTCAAGAAGAAACTGGCCAAGGACCAGTTCACGCTCTGGGATTTCTATAACCAGATTCAGCAGGTCAAGAAGATGGGTAACATCAAAGACCTGGCTGCCATGATCCCCGGTGTTGGCAAGGCCATCAAGGATGTGGACATCCCCGACGATGCCTTCAAGTCCACCGAGGCCATCATTCTCTCCATGACCCCCTACGAGCGCGAGCACCCGGAGGTAATCAACGGCTCCCGCCGCAAGCGCATCGCCGACGGCTCAGGCACCTCCCTCCCGGAGGTGAACCGCCTCCTGAAGCAGTTCGAGGGTACCCGCAAAATGATGAAGGGCGCCGTCACCGGCACCCTCATGCAGCAAATGAAGAATTTCCGTAGATAATTTCTCTACGCGCGATGCACCTATTTCTCTCCGAAGAGGAGGGAGTAGTCGGTTTTGAGAGCCGGATTGGCAATCTTTTCCGGGATGAACTTCCAGGAGCCGATGAGGCCGGGATTGCCGATGGCCTTGGACTCGATGGTGCCGTGCTCCTTCAGGTAATCGTATAGGATGTTGCGGATCTCCGGATAGCGGGCCACAACGCGGGTGTCAATCTCATCGGTGTTAATGCCAATCTCATCCAGAAGGTTTCCGCCGCCGCTGGCACGGTAGGAGGTGATGGCTACGTTATAGGTGCGGGCCGCATCGAAGGCGGAGCCATCGGCCATAGACTGCACGGCGATGCGCTTGCCGCGCGGTTTGGTCACGTCTACCGTGTAGCACAGGCCTGCCACGGAGTCGAAGTTATAGGAGGCGTTGATGAAGGACCAACCTTTCTGCTGGTTGCGCGGGTTGTCTTTCGGGACAATCTTCAGCACGTGGTCCGTGGGCCTGGAAACCGTATTGATCCAGCGGTCGTAGGAGGCCTCCAGGTAGCGTACGATTTCGTCGCCCGTCATGGTAATGACGTAGAGCTGATTCTCGAAGGGATAGATGGTGAACAGGTCGTTGAACACCAGCGTGCCGGCTTTGACGGTGCCGTTGTAGGTGAGCGGTGCGGCGATGGAGAGCTCGGCCGGAGCCATCTTGATGCAGAGCGTGTGAACCAGGTTCACATAGTCGCACATGCCCACGTAGGCATCGCGGGTGCGGAGTTCCGTCTGGAGCGAACCCACTTCCTGCAGGGTGAAGGCGCGCACGGCCTCGAAGTCCTTGCGGAAATGCTCGCGCATGATAGGGTCGGCCTTGGCGGCATCCACCGGGATGAGGTCTGTCTCGAAGGTCTTCTCCACCACCTGGCCTTTCTGTACCTTCAGGTGCATCTTGCCGTGCGCCACGAAACGGCTGTGACTGCCGGAATTGAGGAGCGCCGTGGTGTCGCGGTTTTCCACATAGGGCCGATGATCGTGGCCGCAGATGAGCCAGTCCACGCCCTTGACCAGGTTGAAGGCATCCAGAGCCTCGGCCTCCAGGACGGTACCGTCACCGTGACCGCAGCCGGAGTGCATGGCGGCAACCACTACGTCGGGCTGCTCTTTCTCGCGTACATAATCCACATCCTGCTGGATACGGGCGGCGATGGACTCGAAGTGCATGCCACTCCAGAGGTCCTCGGCCAGCCAGGCCTTGATGTTGGCGTTGTTATAACCCAGCACAGCAATGCGCAGGCCGGCTTTCACCACAATCCGGTAGGCCGGGAAGTAGGGTTTGCCGTTGTCGTTGCGGATGGCATTGCCCGCCAGGAACGGCGCACCGGCGCGGATGAGCTCTTTCTGCACACGGTCATACACGGGATGGCCCGTTTCAATGTCATGGTTACCCATGGCAATGGCATCGTAGTGCATGTACTCGATGAGCCGGGGGAAGAGGTGCGGAGTGACCGTGTCTACATAATTATAATAGTAGGCGGCGTTGTCTCCCTGCAGGCAGTCTCCGGCATCTACGAGCAGCACGTTGTCGTAGCCGTCGGCCGTGCGGACACTGTCAATGTAATAGTTCATGGCGAAAAGGGACTTCTTGATATCCCCGCCCGCGTAAGTGGAATCGAACCAGGTACTGTGTACGTCGTTCGTAGAAAGGACGGTAAGCGTATATTCACCACTCCTCAGCCGGTGTCCGCAGGAAAAAAGCAGCAGACAGGCGGCTGAGAGAGCGAAAAGGCGTATTTTCATAAAAGCTTATTTTGCGTAAGCGACGGAACGGGTTTCGCGGATGACCGTGATCTTGACCTGACCGGGGTAGGTCATCTCGTCCTGAATCTTCTTGGCGATGTCGCCGGAGAGCACTTCGGCCTCCTGGTCGCTGACTTGCTCGGCGCCAACGATGACGCGGAGCTCACGGCCGGCCTGGATGGCGTAGGCCTTGGTTACGCCCGGATAGGCGCCGGCCAGGTTCTCCATGCCGCGGAGACGCTTGATGTAGCTCTCGATCACCTCACGGCGGGCACCCGGACGGGCACCGGAGATGGCATCACCTACGAGCACCAGGGGAGCGTAGAGGGAAGTCATTTCGGTCTCCTCGTGGTGAGCACCGATGGCGTTGCAGATTTCGGGCTTTTCCTTGTACTGTTCGGCCAGTTTCATACCCAGCAGAGCGTGCGGGAGATCAGGGTCGTCCTCGGAGACTTTACCGATATCGTGCAGCAGACCTGCGCGCTTGGCAATCTTCGGGTTGAGGCCCAGTTCGGAAGCGAGGATGGCGCAGATGTTGGCCACTTCGCGGGAGTGCTGCAGCAGGTTCTGACCGTAGGAGGAACGGTATTTCATGCGGCCGATGAGGCGGACCAGTTCCATGGAAAGACCGTGGATACCCAGGTCGATGCAGGTGCGCTTACCGGTTTCCAGAATTTCTTCTTCCAGCTGCTTCTGCACCTTGGTAACCACTTCTTCAATACGGGCCGGGTGAATACGGCCGTCTACCACCAGCTGGTGCAGGGCCAGACGGGCCACCTCACGGCGAACCGGGTCGAAGGCGCTGAGGAGGATGGCGTCCGGGGTGTCGTCCACCACGATTTCAACGCCGGTAGCGGCCTCGAGGGCGCGGATGTTACGACCTTCACGGCCGATGATACGGCCCTTGATTTCGTCGTTTTCGATGGGGAAGGTGGTGACCGCATTCTCGATGGCGGTTTCCGTAGCGGTGCGCTGGATGGTGTTGATCACGATGCGCTTGGCTTCCTTGGCAGCGTTCAGACGGGCCTCGTCCATGGTGTCATTGATGTAGGCCTGGGCTTCGGTGCGGGCTTCGGCCTTCATCTGCTCCATGAGCTGGTTCTTGGCCTCCTGGGCGCTGAGACCGGCGATGGTCTCGATCTGGCGGATAACCTGGGCGCGCAGCTGCTCGTATTCCTGCTCCTTCTCCTGCATGGCTTCCTCGCGGGCCTTGGCGGCAGCGGTCTGGGCTTCCAGTTCCTTGCTCTTGCGGTCTGCCTCGGAGAGTTTCTGGTTCAGGGTGTTTTCCTTCTGACGGACGCGGTTTTCGGCGTCGTGAATCTGAGCGTTCCTTTCATTCACCGTCTTCTCGTGCTCGGCTTTGAGGGAGAGGTATTTCTCCTTGGCCTGGAGAATGCGCTCGTTCTTGATTTTCTCGCCTTCAATCTCGGCTTTTTCAAGAATCTCTTCGCGTTTCCCCTTGAGCATGCTCTGACGGAGGAGTATGTACACGGCCAGTGCAATGATGGCACCGGCGACGAATCCGATTATAATACTTACGATGTCCATATAATATTGTTAGGTTTTGTGTCTATAAAAAACATGTCTGCTTCCGGTACGAAAACAGACATGCGTTGTAAAAAAAGCCGTCAGCATCTAGTCAGAAAATCTTATGGGAATAAGATTTGGGTTCCGGCCGCTTGCTGGTATCCCCCGTCTTGCCAGAGGCAAAATCCCTGTGAAGGTCACCTGGGCCCGCCATCTGCGGCCTGAGTCAACCCGGCGCGTTGAAACGTGTTGATTTCAGCTTTCGATGGTTGACGGCTACTATTTCTATCCGAGGTCCTTGATATAGCGATCCAAATCTGCCTGCAGCTGCTTCTCTTCCTTGACGCGCTGGTCCAACTCCCGCTGCATGTTCAGGCGCACGACAGTTTCGTTCAGGGCGACCAGCGAAAGCAGGTCGTTGACGGTGCGGCCCGGATGGCTGCGGGTAAAGGATGCGAAACGGCTGTTGATGGCATCGGCGGCCTGACGATACACCTGCTCCACTTCCGGCGAGGATGCCGTGAGGTTGAAGACGCGTCCTGCGATTTTGATGCTGATTTTCTGGTCCATTACGCTTCCTCCAAATAGGAGATGCATTTATCGATCTCCTTAATCAGTTTATCGACCTTGGCTTTGGCATCGGCCGGCGCAGCGGCGGAAAAAGCTTCGGTGAGTTTTCGGGTCTCTATTTCGGACTCCAGTTCGGTTATCTGTTTTCTAAGGGTGGCGCCGGTTTCCTCACACGCACGTAGCTCCTCGCGAAGACGCTCGTTCTCCGCTTTCTCAGCCTCATAACGCGCAATCAGCTGTTTGATATTTTCTCTGATATCTTCCAGCATAGCCGGTTCATTTTTTCCCTATCCGCAAATGTACAAAAAAACTTTCAATGATTTAGCATAAACCCTTAAAGATTTGGCGTAAAAGTTGCATTACAGGATGTAAAACTATTCAATTATGAAAAAATTCTTACTCCTTCTGGTATCAGCTATGCTGGTGACCGTGGCCTATGGTCAGCCCCGCCATATGCATCATGAAAAGCATCATCAGTCTCATCAGGTTTTTGAAAAAAGACCAAAAAAACATCACAGACCGCATAAGAAATATCCCCGCGAGATTCGCTGTGAGTATGACGCACAGCAGCTTCCGAACGGCTGTTACGTTCGTGTGGAGCCCGACCGTGTGAAAATTCACGTGAAACCCAGCGGAAGAATGCTCTTCAGCGGTGACGAAGTGTGGCTGCTGCCCAGCGGCTACTACAGCGTCCATGAAATGGGCTTTTGGCACATCTACGATCCCCAGGGCGAGCGCCTCTTCGGCCTTACTGCCTCATCCAGAATCGAGCAGGTGGAAAACGGCTATTTCATCTATCGCTTCGGCGGCTTCTGGCAAGTGGCCGACAGAAAGGGAAAAGATGTCTTCGGCCTCTCCTCCAGTGACGAAATTGTCTACGTGGGCGACGGCCTCTTCCGCGTCAAGTGGGGCGGCTCCTATCGCTATTACAACGAAAGAGGCAAAGAAGTCGATCTTTAAAGTTCGGCAATCATCCGTTTAAACAGAACGGTCATTTTATCGGCGGCGGAGTCAGCGGCTTTCACGATGGCTTCGCCGTCGGTTACGTAATCGTCGTCGTCGGTGGCGTGTGCCACGTCCGTAATGACCGAAATACCGAAGCAGGGGATGCTGCTGTGGCGGGCTACGATGACCTCCGGCGTGGTGGACATGCCCACGGCATCGGCCCCGATGGAACGGAAGTAGCGGTATTCGGCCGGCGTCTCATAGGACGGGCCGGTGACGGCGACATACACGCCCCGCTGCAGGGGAATGCCTTCCTCGGAGGCAATCTTCACCGCCTGGCGGATGAGCGCAGGGTCGTACGGACGCGTCATGTCGGGGAAGCGCGGGCCGAATTCGTCCAGATTCGGGCCGATGAGCGGGTTCGGCAGCAGGTTGATGTGATCCTTGATGATCATGAGGTCGCCCACTTTGTAGGCGAGGTTGGTGCCGCCCGCGGCGTTGGAGACAAACAGGTATTTGATGCCGAGACAAACCATCACGCGCGTGGGCAGCACGCACATGTTCATGCCGTACCCTTCGTAGAAGTGGATGCGGCCCTGCATGGCGATGACCGTCTTGCCGGCCAGCGTGCCCACAATGAAATTGCCTTTATGGCCGATGGCTGTGCTCACCGGAAAACCGGGAATCTCTTTATAGGGGATGACGATGGGGTCTTCAATTTCGTCGGCCAGTTTTCCCAGGCCGCTGCCCAGGATAATACCCACGAGCGGCTGCCGGCCGTTCAGGCGGGACTTGACAAGGTCTGCGGCCAGGTGTATCGTTTCTAAATAACTCATAGTGACATTCTTTCAATCATGTTGGTGATGAGCCCTGTCATGCGCTCTGCGGCGGCATTGGCGGCCTTTACCACGTCTTCGCCGTCGTTTACGAAGTCATCGGCGTAGTCGTCGTGCGCCTCGTTGGTGATGACGGAAATGCCGAAGACCGGCACGCCCGCATGGCGGGCCACGATGACCTCCGGGATGGTGGACATGCCCACGGCGTCGCCGCCGATGGTGCGGAAGTACTTGTATTCGGCCGGCGTCTCATAAGAGGGGCCCGTGCCGCCCACGTACACGCCGCGGTGCAGCTTGATGCCCAGCTCGTCGCCCACCTGGACGGCCAGCCGGATGAGGGCCGGGTCGTAGGGGCGCGTCATATCGGGGAAACGGGGGCCGAAGTCATCGAAATTCGGGCCGATAAGCGGGTTCGGCAGCAGGTTGATGTGGTCCCGGATGATCATGAGGTCTCCCACATGATAGGCGAGGTTGGTGCCGCCGGCGGCGTTGGATACGATGAGCGTCTTGATGCCCACGCCAATCATTACGCGGATGGGGAGGACCACCTGGTCCATGCCGTATCCTTCATAATAGTGAATGCGGCCCTGCATGGCGATGACGGTTTTTCCGCCCAGCTGGCCCACAATGAAATTGCCTTTATGACCCACGGCCGTGGAGACGGGAAACTCCGGCAGCTCACGGTAAGGAATGACCACCTGGTCTTCGATGCTGTTGGCCAGACTTCCCAGGCCGCTGCCGAGCACGATACCCAGGACGGGCTGACGGTCTCCGATGCGGCTTTTGACAAGGCTGGCAAGCCTGTTGATGGTTTCAATTCTGGGATCCATAGTATATAAGTATGCGATTAAAGTTGCGAAAGAACGCTGCGGGCGGCGGAGAGAATCTCCTGCTCGCCGGGGATGCTGCGGCCGCGCATGGCCCATTTTCCTCCAATCATGACGTCGGTGATGACGTCGGAGTGGGCGGCGTACACCAGGTTGGCGGCGACAGGGCCGGGGGAGAGGAAGGCGGGGCCGGTGATGTCCACAAGGCTCAGATCGGCCAGCTTACCCTCCTGAATGAGCCCGGCATCCAGGCCGATGGCCTTCGCGCCGTGCGCGGTGGCGCAGGCGAAGAGCTCCTCCAGCGGCATGGCGGTGGGGTCTTCGCGCCAGGCCTTCTGCATGATGGCGCTGGTCTTCATGTGCTCCAGCATGTCCAGATTGTTGGACGAGGCTGCGCCGTCCGTGCCGATGCAGACGTTGGCGCCGGCGTCCCGCAGTTCGTTGTAGCGGAAGCGGAAGCCGGAAGCGAGTTTGAGGTTGGAGTTGACGTTGTGCACGCAGTTCACCTGCCGTTTGCCCAGGATTTCCACGTCGTTGTCGTCCAGGTGCAGGCAGTGCGCGGCAATCACGTGCGGCCCCAGGATGCCCAGCTTGTCGAAGTATGCGGTGGGGGAGAGGCCGTCGTGTGCCTTGCGGCAGTCTTTGTCTTCCAGGGCGGTTTCTGCAAGGTGCAGGTGCACCTTGAGGCCGTGCTCCTTGGCGAAACTGTTAGCCCAGAGGATGTTTTCTTCGGATACGGTGTATACGGAGTGAATGGAGACGGCGAATTCTCCACGGGTCCATTCCCGCTGCGTGCGCTCATACAGCCGCAAGAAGCCGTCCCGCTGGCGCTGCACCATTTCTTTGTTGTGCCCGTCCAGGAAGACGAACGACACTACCGGGCGCATGCCCATTTCCAGGGCGGCCTGGCGGGCGTGCGGACACATCCAGTATTGGTCGTTGAAGGTGGTGGTGCCGCTGCGCAGCATCTCCAGGCAGGCAACGCGGGTGGCCTGATAGATGAATTCCTTATCCAGACGGGCTTCCAGTTTCCAGATGTTGTTAAGCCAGTCGTAGAGGGAAAGGTCTTCGTAAATCCCGCGCAGCAGAATCATGGCTGCGTGGGTGTGCATGTTAATAAAACCGGGGATAACGGCTTTTCCCGAACAATCCACTGTCTCGGCCCCGGGGGCGTCGAAGGGGACTTCGGAAAGGCGCGCAATTCTACTGCCATCCACTAAGATATGTACGGGATGGTCCTGGAAAAGCGCGTTCTTCAGGAGAATCATTTTAGAAAGTGCCTTCTTCGGCACCCTCTTCTTCCCGGGAAGGATACGTGCGGATGGGGGCATCGTGCAGCAGGTCGTGCATGATGTACTTCACTGCATCCTGGAGACCTTCCTGGAATTTTTCGAAATCCTCTTTATACAGGAAGATTTTATGTTTGTCGAACGTGAAAGAACCGTCGCGCTCCTGGCGGCGCTTGCTTTCCGTGATGGTCAGGTAAAAGTCGTTGTTTCCCTTCGTGCTCTTGACGTCGAAGAAATACGTACGTTTTCCGGCCCGTACGGGTTTGGAATAAACATCTTCTGCATTGCGCTCCATACCATGGCCGCGCTCGTAATCTTCACTGTACATACGTAATCCGTTTTTGTGTTTTATTGATACAAATTTAGGGAAATAATTTAAAAAACACTAACTTTGCATAAATTTATTTGTTCTATGTTAAATCGACGCATTCTACGGGTAAAGGCCTTCAAAGTCCTGTACGCCTACGCGGAAAATCCCGACCTTTCGCTGAAGGAAGTACTCGCCAATTTGGAAGTGTCTGCAGAAGCCACCCGTGACTTGTATCTGAATATGTTGGCCGTGGTGCCTGCCCTTACGGCAGAGGCCGCAAAACGGGTAGAAGCTGCCCGCGGCAAGTTCAATCCCACGGAAGAAGACCTCAATCCCAACCTTAAGTTTGTCAGCAACGGTATATCGGCCCTCCTGGAACAGGACCCCGATTTCCATCGCCTGATCGAAAAGAAGAAGATCTCATGGGAGCAGCAGGACGCCTTCGTGCACAAGCTGTACGAGGACCTCAAGACCCGCGAGTACTACGCCGCCTACATGGCCGACGAAGAGACCTCCCTCGCCAAGGACGCTGCCCTCTGGAAGGACATCTTCGCCAGCGAGTTCGAGGACGACGACGCCCTTGCCGCCATCCTGGAGGATTCCTCCATCTATTGGGCCGATGAACTCCCGTACGTGCTGAACGCCTGCATCAACTCCTTCGAGGAGATGTCCCGCACCGGCCGCTGGAGCTTCCCGCCGCTCTACCAGAGCGACGTGCTCACCGCCCGCGGTAAGAAAGACGTAGACAGCGACCGCGACTTCGTGCGCTCCCTGGTCACCGCCACCTACGGCCGTCTCAAGGAGTACGACGCCCTCATCGCCGCTTCCGTCTCCAAGTGGGACCGCGACCGTCTGTACACCACGGATATCGTGCTCATCGCCATGGGCCTGGCCGAAGCTGAAACCTTCCCCGCCATCCCCGTGAAGGTGACCATCAACGAATACGTAGAAATTTCCAAATATTATTCAACGCCTAAAAGCCACGGCTTCGTGAACGGTCTGCTGGACCGCCTCGTTAAGGAACGGATGGCCCAGGGCATTATTAACAAAAGCTTATGAACCTGATTAACACCATCCTCCTCATGGCTCCCGCCGGCGTCCCCGCCGGTGCTGAAGGCCAGCAGCCCAGCGCCATGCCCACCATCATCATGTTCGGTGCCATCATCCTTGTGATGTACCTCTTCATGATCCGTCCCCAGCGTAAGCAGCAGAAGGAACTGCAGAACTTCCGCAACGGCCTGAAGAAAGGCGACAAGGTGGTTACCGTCGGCGGTATCTACGGCGAAATCGTGGAAGTGAACGAGAAGACCTGCCTCATCAAGGTAGACGGCGACGTGAAGCTCCGCGTAGACAAGCAGGGTCTGGTAAAGGATTACTCCGAGTCTGCCCAGCAGCAGTAAGCTGCCATGTCCAATATCGAGCACATTCGCCCGAATCGAGGGGGACTGGGCCGGGAATGGATCTTCCTGGTCCTGTCCTTCATTTTAGCTTTTCTGGTGTGGGTGCTCCTCAATCTTTCAAAAGATTATTCCGGTACCGTGAGCGTTCCGGTCGTGGCCCAGTGCAATATTGAAGGCCATGGCATGGAATCGTCCAACGTGGTTCTGGTGAGCGCGCGCTGCCGTACAGACGGCTTCCGCCTGGTGCGGGAAAGCAGCCGGCAGGAGCGCAAGGTGGTGAAGGTCCGTTTCGATAGCGGAGACATGCGCCGCCTGGGCCAGGACACGTACGGCATCATCGGCGGTGCCAAAAACTCCTATACGACGCAGTTCTTCGGGGAGAATGTACAGGTAGAGGCGTTCATCACGGACACCCTCAAGTTTGTCTTCCCGGTAGAGAATCACAAGCGGGTTCCCGTGGAGATTCCCCATTCCCTCTCTTACCGCACGCAGTACATGCTGGCGGGTCCCGTATCCGTTTCCCCGGATACGGTGACTGTCTATGGAGAGGCTTCCAAACTGGCTGCCATCGACAAGATCACTACGCCCCGTCTGGTGATGACCAACCTCTCGGACTCCCAGCACGGTGTGCTCAAGCTCAACATCCCGGACGGCATCCGGGTCTCCCACGATCAGGTGAGCTACGAGGTGCCGGTTTCCCGCTATGTGGAGCTGCAGGCTACGCTGCCCGTTGAGGTGCGGCATGTCCCTGCCGGCCGCCAGCTGCAGGTATATCCTGCCGTAGCCAAGGTGGTGCTGCGCTGTGTTTTCCCCATCGCGAAGGATCCGCTCTCGTCCTTTAAGCTCTATGTGGACTGGCGGGACTTCAGCAATTCCCTTACCGGGCGCTGTGCGCCCCATGTGTCCAGTGTGCCGGCCGGCGTACTGGATTACCGGGTGGAACCGGAGGTTTTCGACTGCGTAGAATTGTAATGCGTCGCAAAACCGTCATCGTTACCGGTCTCATCGGCAGCGGAAAATCGGCCGTATGCGCCCTGCTCCGTGAGCGGGGCATTCCTGTTTATAATTCCGACGAGCGCACCAAGTGGCTCTACGACCATCGGCCCGCCCTGCTGGACCGGTTGGAGGAGGCGTTGGGCATGCCCCTGCGGGGGGATGACGGCCGCCTGGACCGCAAGGCTCTTGCCGGGCGCATTTTTGCCGACGCGGCCGCACGGGAGACGCTCGAGGCCATCGTGTACCCCGTCGTCCTGCAGGACTTCAAGCGCTGGCGGGCGCGGCAGAAAGGCGCGCGGTACGTGGTGCTGGAATCGGCCGTCATCCTTTCGAAGCCCCTTTTTGACGGACTGGCCGATGCCGTCGTGCTGGTCTCGGCCCCCGAGGCAGTGCGGCTGCAGCGCGTGCGTCAGCGGGATAATCTGCCCGCGGAGGCCGTGCGCGCCCGCATGTCGGCCCAGAAAATTCCCCTTGAAAAGGTGGACGTCGAACTGCCCAACGACGGTGCCCCGGAGGCCCTTCCCCTGGCCGTCGACGCGGTCTTTTTCCGCAAAAATTCGTATATTTGTAAGATTTTAGAAGAAAGATAAATTATGAAAACCGATTTAGCAAGAACCCTTTCTATCCGTGGTCAGCACGGTCTGTTCAATTATATCGCCCAGTCCCGTGGCGGCGCCATCGTGGAATCCCTGGAAGACAAGAAGCGTTATAACTTCAGCGCCAGCGCCGGTATCACCACCCTGGCCGACATCTCCATCTACACCGACGAAGGTGAGATGAAGCTCTCCGAGGTCTTCGAGAAGATGCACGAGGTGCTCAAGGAGGCCGATGCCCCCAGCGCCAAGGCCGCCGACAAAGACCTGAAGGCCCTCTTCGCCAAGGCCGTTCCGAACTACGACGCAGACCGCTTCTATGTGTCCCACATGAAGAAAGTGGTGGAATGGTATAACTGCCTGAAGAACTACGCCTCCCTGGACTTCCTCACCGACGAGGAACGTGAGGCCGAGGCTCAGAAGGAGGCTTAATTTATGCCCAGCCTGCAGGTTATTACCCTCGGGTGCTCCAAAAATACGGTAGACACCGAGCATCTCCTCTCCCAGGTACAACAGGCTTACGAGATTGTGCCGGAAGGGGAGACGCGTCCTGTGGACGTGCTGGCCATCAACACCTGCGGTTTCATCGGCGACGCCAAGGAGCAGAGCATCCAGTACATCCTGGAGGCCGCTCAGCGCAAGCAGGCCGGGGAAGTGGGGAAACTGCTGGTCTTCGGCTGCCTTTCCCAGCGTTACATGGACCAGATGCCGGAGCTCATCCCTGAGGTGGACGGCTGGTTCGGTGCGCGGGAGCTGGATCCGCTGGTAGAGGCCCTGGGCTGCCGCCCGGATGCCTCCAAGGCCCATTGCCGGGTGCGCACGGACGGCCGTCATCCCTACGCCTTCCTCAAGATCTCGGAAGGCTGCAACCGCCGCTGCTCGTACTGCGCCATCCCGTTCATCCGCGGCGCGCACAAATCCGTGCCCATGGAAGTGCTGGTGAAAGAGGCCACGGAACTGGCTGCCTCCGGCGTACGGGAACTGGTGATCATCGCGCAGGACACCACCTACTACGGCCTGGACCTGTACGGAAAGCGCTGCCTGGCCGAACTGCTTCGCAAACTGTCTGCCGTGGAGGGCATCGAATGGATGCGCATCCACTACTCCTATCCGGCCGACTTCCCCGAAGACGTGCTGGACGAGATGGCTAACAATCCCAAGGTCTGCCGCTACATGGATATTCCCCTGCAGCACGTGTCCGACACGGTGCTGGAGAAGATGCATCGTGGCGTGGACGGGGCCTGGACGCGGGAACTCATCCGCCGCATGCGGGAGCGGGTTCCGGGCGTTGTGCTGCGCACGACGCTCATCGTCGGCCATCCGGGAGAATCGGCCGCCGACTTCAAGGAGCTGGTGGCCTTTGTCAAGGACGCTGCCTTCCAGCGCATGGGTGCTTTCACCTATTCGGAGGAGGAGGGGACCTACGACGCAGAACATTTCCCGGACACGGTCAAACCTTCCGTCAAAAAACAGCGTCTGGACAAGCTGATGGAGGTGCAGCGTGGCATATCCCTTGCATACAATCAGTCCCGGATCGGCACCGAAGTCCGCGTCCTGGTGGACGACTTCACGGACGGCGTCCTGGTATGCCGCAGTGAGTTCGAAAGCCCGGAGGTAGACGGTGAGATCCTGGTGAAATGTCCGGCATCGGTGAAGGCCCCGGAGTCCCTCGTGGGACAGTTCCTGCAGGTGCGCATCACCGCCGCCGACGAATATGATCTTACGGCAGAAGTAATATGAAACGTATTGCACGATGGCTATCGGCCGTCCTCCTTGTGACGGCTTGTTCCCCGCAGGTTTATCCCCTGTATCTGGAGGTTCGTCAACCCTCTCCTTCCGGCCTGGATCTCGCCCGAAAGTCCATGGGCATTGTGTACATGGACAGCGCGTTCCCGGCCGATTCTTCTTTTGACCGCAGCGCGGCATCGGCTCTGGCCCGCAAGCTGGAGGAGGATTATTTCGGCGGTGAGGAAGAGGTGGGCCTGTTCCACATCCCCGCCAACGACAGCCTCACGCTGGAATACATGCACTCGCTGGTGATGGACACCAACAAGGACGTGCTTTTCGTCCTTTCGTCGCACCTGGACGAGATTAAGGCCGATGGAGGCCTGCCGGTCACGTCCCGCCTGTCGGTGTACGACAGCATGGGGGAGGACCGCATCCGCACCTATACGGGCAGCAATGTCCTGCCGGCCGCCAAGGAAGGCGAGCCCACCCAGGCCGAGGTAGCGGGCAACCGCATCTCCCGCCGTTTCCTGTCCCAGTGGCAAACGGAAAGCTTCAGCTTCTACTACTACGAGGGCTTGGAAGAAAGCTGGTTCTCTGCCCTGGAGTACCTGCATGAGGGACAGATTGCCAAGGCAATGGACAAGTGGATGCCGTTCACCAAGGGAAAAAATGTAACCAAGCGTGCCTGCGCTTCCTACAACATGGCCATGGCTTTCTATCTGCTTGAAGATTACGAGATGAGCAGCCGCTGGCTGGATCTGGCAGACCGTCTGGAGAAGCTTTCCCTGAGCGATGGGCTGCACAAGCGGCTGGCCAATCATTTGGAAAAGACGCAAAAATAGAGTATATTTGCGCGCTCAAATAAAAATTTTAAAAATTTATTTTTAACACATACACACTTTATGGCAAACATCAATCTGCACAAGTACGGTATCAAGGGTGTGAAGGAAGTTCTTTACAACCCTACGTACGAAGTTCTTTTCAATGAAGAGACCAAACCCGGTCTGGAAGGCTTTGACAAAGGCCAGGTGACCGAGCTGGGTGCTATCAACGTCATGACCGGCGTGTACACCGGCCGTTCTCCTAAAGACAAGTACATCGTGTACGACAACACCACCAAGGAGGGCAAACCCGGTGAGATTTGGTGGGACACCGAGGAATATCACAACGACAACCACAAAATGTCCGTCGCTACCTGGAAGGTCGTGAAGAAACTCGCCCAGGAGCAGCTCAGCGGCAAGCGTCTGTTCGTTGTTGATGGTTTCTGCGGTACGCACAAGGACACCCGTATGAAGGTTCGCTTCATCATGGAGGTGGCATGGCAGGCTCACTTCGTGACCAACATGTTCATCCGTCCCAAGAACCAGAAGGAATTTGACCAGGAGCCTGACTTCGTGGTGTACTGCGCTGCCAAGGCCAAAGTGGAAAACTATCAGGAGCTCGGTCTCCGCAGCGAGACCTGCGTAGCCTTCAACGTTACCTCCCGTGAGCAGGTTATCCTGAACACCTGGTACGGCGGTGAGATGAAGAAGGGTATGTTCTCCATGATGAACTACTACCTGCCGCTGAAGGGCATTGCTGCCATGCACTGCTCTGCCAACACCGACATGAACGGCGAGAACACCGCTATCTTCTTCGGCCTCTCCGGTACCGGTAAGACCACCCTCTCCACCGACCCGAAGCGTCTCCTTATCGGTGACGACGAGCACGGTTGGGACAACAAGGGTGTGTTCAACTTCGAAGGTGGTTGCTACGCTAAGGTGATCAAGCTGGACAAGGAGTCCGAACCCGATATCTACAACGCTATCCGTCGCGACGCTCTGCTGGAGAACGTGACCGTTGACAAGAACGGTGTCATCGACTTCAACGACAAGTCCGTTACCGAGAACACCCGCGTGAGCTACCCGATCTACCACATCGAGAAGATCGTCCGTCCGGACAGCCACGGCCCCGCAGCCAAGCAGGTGATCTTCCTGTCCGCCGATGCTTTCGGTGTGCTGCCTCCGGTTTCCATCCTCACCCCCGAGCAGACGAAGTACTACTTCCTCTCCGGCTTCACCGCCAAGCTGGCTGGTACCGAGCGCGGTATCACCGAGCCCACGCCTACTTTCTCCGCTTGCTTCGGCCAGGCCTTCCTGGAGCTGCACCCGACCAAGTACGCTGAAGAGCTGGTGAAGAAGATGAAGAAGAGCGGCGCCAAGGCCTACCTCGTGAACACTGGTTGGAACGGTACCGGCAAGCGTATCTCTATCCGTGACACCCGCGGTATCATCGATGCCATCCTGAGCGGTGCCATCGACAAGGCCCCGACCAAGGTAATCCCTTACTTCAACTTCACTGTTCCTACGAAGCTGGAAGGTGTAGACACCAACATCCTCGATCCTCGCGACACCTACAAGAACGCCGCCGAGTGGGAGGAGAAAGCCAAGGATCTGGCTGCCCGCTTCATCAAGAACTTCCACAAGTACGAGTCCAACAAGGCTGGTAAGGCTCTGGTCAAGGCCGGTCCCGTTCTCTAGTCTTCGTTGACATAATAATTAAAGGTCAATCCTTCGGGGTTGACCTTTTTTTGTCATGCCCGGCCCCGTGTGCCTCACGCACAAATGCCCGTTTTCATTAACACGCTCATAATCAACAATAAACGCATTCTCCTCCCGGTCAAACCGCCGGGAGGGAAGTTCATAATTAATTGAAATACAAACAACTAACCGAAACGCCATACTAGTCCTGGAATTAGTTAACCGACATTGTCAGGCGTGACCCGGAATCCCTAAAGCACACTTTTGGCCTTTAAACAGCGATTTCGTTCTTTAGCGCCCCAAATTTCACCCTCTAAAGCACACTTTCGGCCCTAGAATCCATTTTTTGTGCTTTAACCAAACGCGCGCTGCACCGGGAGGCACGTGCCGCCGTGGCCGGGAGCTGGGGCCGTCTGGACACGAAGCCGCAGGCGCTCCTGACGCCGTGCCGCCCTTGGCGCCAACAATGTCCCTCACCGCGCGAGGACACCGTGGCACTCCGCAGCTAGACGCTCATCCCTCCGGTGTGAACTCACCCCAGTTGTCGCCATTCGCGCTGGCGCGCGAACCGGTCGTCCCGGCTACTCGCTCAATCCTGCGGCTTCTACGTCCATCCGACCCCACTCCCGTCCCGGTGGGCAGCGGTGCCCTGCTTATATCGCGCCGGCGGGTTTTAAGAACTTACACACTAATCGTCGGGGCGGGGCGAAGGAATGTAATCAAGTATTCGTTTCGGGAGAAAAATTGTAACTATTATTCACTTTTTTGTCGTTCTTTGACAAGAAAAGCTTGCGGTGTGTTATGATTTATTGCTTTTAATGAAGCCGTTAAACGATTTAGTGCGAGGTAACAAATTGTAAGTGTTTTGCCGGTTTTCTTGGAATTAGTAAAATATTTTCGTAATTTGCGCCCGGTATTAATTCTTATCTTATGAGGAAGTGTCTATCAACTCTTCTGTTAGTCTTTGCGTTGCTTTTTGTCGGCAATCTTTCCTTTGCACAGAAAGGCTTCAAGGTCTCCGGTACGGTGACCGATACGCAGGGAGAACCCATCGTGGGTGTCTCCGTCATTTCTCCGGCCAACAAGCAGGGGACCATCACCGATGTGGATGGCGCTTTCACCATCCAGGCCGCGTCTGGTACCGCTGTCCTTCAGTTCTCTTTCCTGGGTTACAAGACACTGGATTATCAGCTAAAGGGTGACCATGTCGTGTATGTGACGCTTGAGGATGATGCTGAGGTACTGGAGAATGCCTTGGTCGTCGGTGCCTATGGTACCAAGCAGCGCAGGGAGGACATGGTGGGCAGCGCTTTCCAGGTGAATTCCAATGAACTGAAATACAAGCCCAAGGCGCGCGTGGACAATCTGCTCGAGGGGCTTGTCCCCGGCATGTCCGTGGAGAACACATCGGATTCCGGCGGCAGTACGCGCGACCGCCTCAATGTCCGTATCCGCGGTCAATCATCCCTGTATGGCTCCAGCGCCCCCCTGTGGGTGGTGGATGGTGTGCCGATGTACACCGGCGGCGCCACCGGACTGATGCCGGGCGTCTCGCAGACGGTTTCGCCCCTGGGGATGCTGGACCCGAACGATATCGAGAGCATCACGGTTCTGAAGGATGCGGACCAGACCACCATCTACGGCGCCAATGCCGCCGGCGGTGTTATCCTTGTGACCACCAAGAAGGGAGCCGCTGGGAACGAGCCCTTGAAGCTCAGCGCGACGCTCAATTTTGGCGTTTCCATGCCGGACAAGAGCACGATGGTGAAGATGATGAACGCCGAACAGTATATGGAGGTGGCCCGGGAAGCCTGGACGAATGCGGGCAATTCCCTTTCCAGCTTCCCGTACCAGGACAATTACTACAACAGTTACAGCACCACGTCCACCGACTGGTTCGACACTTACATCGGCACGGGATCCACGCTCTACGCGTCCCTGTCGGCCACTACGGGCACCAAGCGGGCGAAAACCTACGTAACAGGGTCCTATTACCGGAATGCCAATATCGTCCGGGAAGACCTGAGCGAGCGGTATTATGTTCGTATGAACAATACTTACACGCCGCGGGATAACTTCAAACTGGGCCTGTCCCTCGGCGCCATCCTCACGGATGACGACATGTTCCAGATTGGGCACACCTATTTGGATATTCAGCCCATCTTTTCTCCTTATCTGGAGGACGGGAAGACCTATCGTCTTTATAACAATGTCTGGGACGATGTGAAGGGAACGTGGGTAATGCAGAAATTCAACGCGAACCAACTTCCGGAAAGGGAATATAATCAGAATAACCAGAAATCCGTCAAGACCACCCTTAACGTGGATATGGACTGGGAGATTATCAAGGGCTTGAAGGTAACCAGTACCTTTGAGATCGATTATCAGCA
>Ga0310786_10001864_pt1 | contig 33485 bp, 22 predicted proteins | sample AusTroGonzalo_MG_FD_203881 | JGI IMG/M metagenome (GOLD analysis project Ga0310786, IMG submission 203881) | Bovine rumen microbial communities from tropical cattle in Woodstock, Queensland, Australia - Gonzalo_03 (v2) (version 2) | ecosystem: Host-associated > Mammals > Digestive system >... | reverse complement strand
AGTTGGAACTTATGCTATAGTAGTGAAACAAGGTTCTGTAAAGAACTATAATGTTTCTTATGTGGCAGGTACTCTTACGATTACTAAAGCTCCATTGAATATTGCTGCAGGTACCTATACCAAGAAGCAAGGTGAGGCTATGCCAGAGTTCACGTTAACCTATACAAGCTTCAAGAACAATGAGACAAAGGATGTGCTGACGAAACAACCTGTAGTTAGTTGCAATGCTACTGAGGCAAGTGCCCCAGATGAATATTCTGTGACTGTAAGTGGCGCTGAGGCCCAGAACTATGACATCAGTTACACCAATGGTAAACTGATAGTGGTAGATGCCGATGCTATTATAGTGAAAGCAAAGAGCTACTCTCGTGAGTATGGTGAGGTTAATCCAGTATTCGAGTATACAACAGAGGGTGCAACTCTTGATGGTGTACCTGAGATAACTTGTGATGCTACTGCTACTAGTCCTGTTGGCACCTATGATATCTTAGTGAAGCAAGGTACTGTGACTAACTATAATGTTACTTATGTTGCTGGTACGCTGACCATCACGAAGGCTCCGCTGAAGGCCTCAGTAGGCAATTATAGTCGTGAGCAGGGACAGGAGAATCCTGCATTTACCATCAGTTATAGCGGATGGAAGAACGACGAGAACGAGAGCGTGCTGCTGAAGAAACCTGTGGCCACAACCGAAGCAACGAAGGATAGTCCAGTAGGGGAATACGCTATTATAATAAGTGGTGGCGAAGCTCAGAACTATGAGTTTGAGTATGTAGACGGCACGTTGACAGTAACAGTACCTTTAGGAATTGAAGCCCTTCTTGCCAGCGGCCAGCCCTTTGATGTATATACCACGACAGGTGTAAAAGTCAAGAGTCAAGTGACATCACTTAAAGGTCTTGCTCGAGGTGTCTATATCATAAACAAGATGAAGGTCTTTGTGAGATAATACATTACATTAAAATTACCAATAATATGAGAACTCTATATTTATTATTCGTTGCCTTATGTATAAACGTTGCTGATGTTGATGCAAAAAGCATTAGTAAATTGTCACAATTAAACTTTTCCGATGCAGAGGTTGTTACGTTATACCTTGATTCTGCAGGTTGTTTACAGGAAAGAATGGCAGATGTAGATACCTCGATAGTAAAAAAACTTGTTATAAGTGGTGCTATCAATAGTGATGACATTCTTTATCTACGTTCTTTGACATCGCTTATTAGTATAGATATGGGTGGCATTTCAAGAATGGAACATGGAACACAGCCATACTATTCGTTCAATTATCATAAGATATCTCCAGGATATACAAATCACTATTACTTAGCTGACTGCGATTCGACGTGGTCAAGTGATCCTGCATTTGCTATGGGTGGCAGTACGGGAAAGGTATATTCACCTTCAATGCATTATGCTTTTTACCAGTTATATAATTTGAAGGAAATCGTTCTCCCATCAAAAATGACAGAGCTTGGACGTAATATTTTATCCAGAACTCATGTAGAACATGTTGTGTTGCCAGATGGCGTGAAGAAGATACATGGAGGAGCATTTTACGAATGTGTTCAATTAAAATATTTGGATGGTTTGGAGCATGTGGTTGAAATTGTGGGGCATTCAAATTCTAATAGTCCAGGTGGAATAGATCCGACTTTTGGCTATTGCTCAAACCTTGTAGGTAATAGCACCAACAATCAGATTGACTTGAGTCATTTAGATACTATTCCAAATTATATTTTTGATTATTGTAGTCAATTGTCGAGTGTAATGTTTTCATCTTCGTTGAAGTATATTGGGGGAAGTGCTTTTAACCGCTGCTCATCATTGGAGACTCTCGTATTGCCAGAGACTATAGAATTCATAGGAGAAGCCGCATTCAATAGTTGTAGTCAATTAAGTAGTGTTACAATACCTAACACCATAAAACGCCTATATTATAACAGCTTTTCTGGAACACCTTTTCAAAATGCTTTGCCCTTGGAGGGAGGAGTGTATTATTTAGGGAATCTGGCTATTGGGCGGCAGCCAAATATGACAACATTGTCATTTCGTGAGGGCACAACCTATATCATTGAGGGTTTTCAATCAGTTTCTAAAGACAACAACAATATTACCAGCGTATCATTTCCGTCTTCTTTGAAACGTATTGGCGATAATTTTTTTAATAACACAAATTTAACGTCTATAGATTTTCCAGAAGGATTAGAGGAGATAGGTTCTGGAACTCTTAAGAATGTAGAAGAACTATCATTACCATCTTCCCTTAAATCAATCAGCCTATCTCTATCAAAAGTCAAATCTTTAACGATACCTGAAAGCATGGAATACATTTCGTTGAAATGTCCTTCGCTTGAGGCACTCTATTATTATGCCCGACATGTGAGAAGTATCTCTTCTACCTTGAATTCGTTGAAGTCACTATTCATAGGCAAAAATGTTTCATATGTTCCGTATATAGGAAGTGCCCCATCTTTGAATACTGTTGACTTTGAGACACGTGATTCTTCAGACACGATATGTATTGGTAATGAAGCTTTCTGTCATTTTCCGGAATTGTATTACATTCAATTGCCGTATGGCGTTACTACCATCGGTGAAAGTGCTTTTCGAAGCTGGAAAAGCCCGATAGACCTACCTTCTACATTAAAATATATTGGAAAGGAAGCATTCTGTAATAGCCACTTTACATATGTTACTTTTCCAGAGGGACTGCTTAGTATTGGCGAAAAAGCTTTCTATAATAGTGCCATCACTTCATTAGTTATTCCCAAGACTCTGACTTATTTAGGAAAGTCTGCCTTTGAAGAATGCCAGTCACTAGAAACTGTCACTTGGAAAACTACCCACATTACTGACATACCTGACTTCGGATTCAAGGATTGTAATATCTTAAAAAAAGTTACTGGATTGTCTGGGGTAAAGAACATTGGTAACTATGCTTTCTCAGAATGTGCATTGAAGACTTTCAGTATGCCAACTACCTTGGAAACGATTGGCGAATGTGCATTTAGAGGAAGTGAGAACAAACTATCCACTGTGTATCTTGGTCAGAATGTAAAGCGAATAGGTGCTTACGCATTTAATAATACAGGACTTACCAATTTAACAATCGCAAATCCTAGGAATATCGAGGACATCGGCCTGCATGCCTTCTTGGAAACTCCTTTCCTTAATCATTTGTATGAGACGTCTGGCTCTGAGCCAATTTATCTACAATCAATATTATTGGCTTCAGGTTCAAAGAGTTATTTAGAAGTAAAAGAAGGAACCCACCTGATAGCAGGTGGCGCCTGTAGTAATGTTCAGAAAATAACTCTCCCTTCGTCACTTCGATATGTGGGTTCCAGTGCTTTCAGTCGTTCAACAATAAGAGTAGTAGAGATTCCTGAGGGTGTGGAACGAATAGGTGATAATGCATTCTATGGCTGTTATTACCTTCAAGAGATTGTTCTTCCATCAACATTAAAATATATTGGTAAAAGTGCTTTTGCATTGGGTATACAGGCAACAGCATATTCATATTATGGAGCAGACTATGTTCTTTATTGTGGAGCTATGACACCTCCTGTCAGCGAAAATAGTATTTTCACAAATCCTGATTATATAATCTCTTACGAGCATCGTGTGCCTGAGGAAGCTGTAGAAGCTTATGCAGCAGCTCCTTATTGGAGTGATTTTTCAATTATTGGTGAACCAGTTGTGCCTGTTACTGTCAATAATGTCGTCAGAGAATATGCTGAGGATAATCCAGAATTTGTTTTTGAGACAGAAGTTGAAGGTGAGCCGGAAATTTCATGTGATGCTGATAGATATTCGCCAGCAGGGGTTTATCCAATAAAGATAAGTAAAGGATCACTGAGAACCTACCGTCCGCAGTTTTCAGAAAGCACGCTTACAGTTGCAAAGGCGCCACTAACCATTGAAACTGGAACATATAAAAAGAGACAAGGAGAAAAAATGCCTACATTTAAATTGACCTACACGGGTTTCAAGAACAATGAGACGAAGGATGTACTGACAAAACTGCCTATTATCAGTTGTGAGGCTGATGAAACTAGTGAACCTGGTGAATATCCAATCATTATTTCAGGTGCAGAAGCACAGAACTATGACTTCAATTATATTGAAGGAAAGTTGATAGTGCAAGAGGCCTTTGCTATTTCTTTTACTGCCAAAAGCTACACTCGTGATTATGGTGAAGAGAATCCTACATTTGAGTATACAACCTTTGGCGCTCGTCCCGATGGTGTACCTGAGATAACTTGTGAGGCAACTGTTAACAGTCCTGTAGGCGAGTATCCTATTATTATTACGAAGGGTGGCGTGAAAAACTACAACGATACCTATATTAATGGTACGCTGACCATCACGAAGGCTCCGCTGAAAGCCTCAGTAGGCAATTATAGTCGTGAGCAGGGACAGGAGAATCCTGCATTTACCATCAGCTATAGCGGATGGAAGAACAACGAGAACGAGAGCGTGCTGCTGAAGAAACCTGTGGCCACAACCGAAGCAACGAAGGATAGTCCAGTAGGGGAATACGCTATTATAATAAGTGGTGGCGAAGCACAGAACTATGAGTTTGAGTATGTAGACGGCACGTTGACAGTAACAGTACCTTTAGGAATTGAAGCCCTTCTTGCCAGCGGCCAGCCCTTTGATGTATATACCACTACAGGTGTAAAAGTCAAGAGTCAGGTGACTACGCTTAAAGGTCTCCCCCGTGGAGTATATATCATTAATAAAATGAAGGTCTTTGTGAGATAATAGCACAACTTTTCCTGCATTATCATAGAAGGGGGTGGAGATATCATATTCTCCAGCCCCTTTTTCTCTGCCACCTGACCCGAGGGTGGAGAATAGGCGTGAAAAAGAAAAGGAGGGGAAACGAATTGGCGCTTCCCCTCCTTCGTATATGCTTAGATATGGTTATTTCAGGAGTCGGAGGTAGTAGAGGCCGGGACAGAGCGATGAGGGATCGGCCGTCAGGCGTACCTTATATATATTATTGTTGGCCTGTGCTGCCTGAACGATCTCTGCGGGAATTGGGAACTCCAGGTTGTAGAATCCGCCCTCTCTGCTACCCTCTATGGTGAAGGTGGCGATGACCTGTCCGTTGATGGTAACAGAAGCCTTGCGTCCCCTGTCGGCACGACTGAACCGCATCATGATGCTGAGGTTCTTGGCATTGCTGTCGGTATTGGCCAGTGTGTACTGGATGAAGCCGCCGTTGCGGGCATCACGGTAGCGCTCAGAGTTGAACAGTCCCGTGTTGGTGTCGCTGCTGTAGATGCCCTCGTGACCAGCCTCGCTTTGCTGCTCGCCAGGAGCTACGAAGTCGATGGTACGCTTGGCCAGGGCTTCTGCCTCTGCCTCGCTCTTTGCCATTTCGCTGTTGGCATAGTTCTGTTCTGTCTGCTGGTACCAGTAGCACATATAGCGGTCGTGGTGAATCTGATAGAAGGGCTGCAGGGTCAGTGTCTGCCATTTGTATGTGTTGACGCCAGGTCGGCTGGCATCGATGGTGAAGCGCAGCTCGCTGTCGCTGACCTTCTTGATGCGGCTCAGCACATTGTCACGCTGTCCGATGAGCATGGGCGAGTCGGTGAGCTTCTTAGATGTGCCGCGACTGCCAGGGGAGTGGTCCATGCGACCCTCGAAGCCGTATTCGTTCTGCAGCTTCTCGCTGCCCTGTGTGGTGTTGGCACCGAGCAGGATGGGGCCGTACTTAAAGGCGATATAATCGGTGTAGTTGGGGCACTCCTCGTAGCGAAGGGTCATGGGGAGAGAGACCTCAACTTTGTCGCCCTTCTTCCATTTGCGAGTGATGTTGACATAGGAAGCCTTGCCAGCGGCAACGGCTGTTGTCTCGACGGCAGCACCATTAATAGTAATGGCGAAGCCGCTGCCTACCCATGACGGATGGCGTACGGCCAGGGTGTATGTGCCGTTCTTACCAATGGTGATGGTGGTCTTAGGCTCGAAGGGGAACTGGGTCTCCTGAGTGACAACGAAGTCCTTGCTGTCGAGGCGTGAGGCGGTGAAGAGGTTCACATAGAGGGTCTTCTTGCCATCGTGGGTATAGATGAAGTGACCATACTTAGAGTGGTTCTCCATGCCGGTACCCACACAGCACCACATGCCGTTGTTGGGAACAGAGTAGATGCGATAGCCCTGTGGACGCAGGGTGGTGAAATAGACATAACCACCAGTCTCGGGGTCCTGTGTGGAGAGGATATGGTTCCACATGGCAGCCTCGTAGAAGTCCACGTACTTGGCATCGGCGGTGCGGTCGAAGAGCATCTCCGAGAACTTCAGCATGTTGTTGGTGTTGCACGACTCGGGGCCGTCGGGCTGGTTGATATAGCGGTTGCCGTTGGTAGAAGCTAAGAAGTGCTCGTTCACTGAGTTGCCACCAATGCAGACGGTGCGGTTGGTGGCTACGTCCTGCCAGAAGTTCTCGGCAGCAGTAATATAATTAGTTGCTGCAGCGTCCATCTCACCGATGCGCTCCATGCCAATGAACTTAGGCACTTGGGTGTTGGCGTGCTTGCCATCGAGGAAGGTCTCGTTGAGTGTCTGCATGCCGTTGAGCATCGCCTTGTGGGTGTATTTCTTGGCGGCAGCCAGGTATTTGGCGTCGCCAAAGAGCTGATAGGCATCGAGCAGCGACTCGTTCATGCCGCCGTGCTCGCAGTTGAGGAATCCCTCGAAGGCCTGGTCATCGACCTTGGCAATGAGGTTAGTGCTCCAGTCGGCCAGTTTGCGGAACATCTCCTTGGCCTCCTTGCTATTGCCATAGAGATAGGCATCACGCAGTCCTGCCAGAATCTTATGTTCGCAATAGAAGGGCACCCATCCCCAGTTTTTCTGAATGCCAGAGAGGTCGCCGGAATAGAGCTTCTTCCAGGAGTCGTTGATGGGCTGTCCGCCAATGAATCCGTAGAGACCTTCTGTATTCTTGTCGTAAGCATCCTGACAGTCTTTCATTACCTTCAGCATGTAGTCCAAGCGCTCTTTCATCTTGGCACGCTGGCCCTCGTCGTGACTGGCGGCATAGGCCAAAGCCAGGGCTGACACATAGTGGCCTCCCACATGTCCGCTGAGGTCGAAGCCGGCATCGCCACCCCAGTTCTTGAAGTTGGGGTGCTTCTGCTCCCACTGGTAGTAAGGACTCTGCGGGTCGGTAGTGGCCGAGAGTCCTGCCTGCCGTACGAAGGGCGTCAGTAGGCGGTCGGTGTCGTACTGGAGCAGCATGTCGATGTTCTTGTCCTGTGCGGTCTTGAACGGTCCGTCGAGCAGTGTTACCTGCTCCAGGTCGAAATGCTTCGGATAAAGCTCTGTCTGTGCGTTAGCATTTTGCAGGGCTAACAGAAAGAAGCCTGCTAAGAATAGTTTAGGTCTCATACGCTGTTTATGTTTTATTTTACTGTTGTCCTTCGGTCGCGGATCAGCTTGATTTCACGAAGCAGATCCTCGTAGTGCAACTTGTTGATGCCGCTCTCGACCTGAGCCTGCTGCTTGCAGAAGTCCTCCACCTTTTGCAGGTTCATCATCATATAGAGCACAGCATCGGAGTTGTTAAACTGTGAAGTTGTCGTGTTCTGGACGCCTGTCGTTGTGGGATTGATGGCATTGTTCATGTTCTTCAGATAAGAACGCTGCAGACTTCTGCGGAGCTTGGCCTTCAGGTCGCTGCCGCTCTCTGTCTTCCACACCTCGGCAAAGAGGTCGTCCAAATACTCGTCGATAGGATAGCCGAAAGCATCGAGATTACTCAAGTTCCTGGGTTCCATCAGTCTTCTAAGCAGACTCTCCTGCAAGTCGTTCTGAGCTATCATGACGTTGGTACCAGTCTTCGACATGATATTCTCGGGGTAGAGCCATTCGGGAGTCTCGAAGACGTTGCGACCAATGAACTGCAGAGCCTCCTGCTGACGCTCCTTGGGTACATTCACAAAAGGCTCCTCGCCAGGCATGTTGTTGTTGAAGCGGCCTCCGATGTTTCTGTACACATGACCTACATAGCGGTTGAACTGGTCTCTGACAGCACCCCACATCTCGCAAAGGTCTTCATACTGGTCGTTGTCCTGCTTGGTCCATTTGGGCAGTTTCTCCATGATGCGCTTCAGGTTCTTGATACCATATTCCGAAGCCTTCATGTTGTTGTCGCTTAGGTCCTCGGTCTGTGCACGAGGATCGTCGCCCCAGCCTTCGCCACCGAACCACAGGCGCTGGTTGCCACGCAGCACGTCGGTGGTCTCTTTCATCAGCTTTTCCTTCTCTTCATATTCGTCCTTGAACTCAGGGCGCCACTGGTATCCCCATTTGATGGCCCAGCGGTCGTAGTCGTTGATGCGGGGGAAGAGTCCCTTCTCCGAGATGTTGTCCTCGGGCTGGGCTACGTAGTTGAAGCGGGCATAGTCCATGATGCTCGAAGTGTGACCATTCTTCTCCACCCATGCCTTGTCGCGCAGTTTTTCTACTGGCGTGGCAAACGAAGCACCCATGTTATGGCGCAGACCCAGGGTGTGGCCTACCTCGTGACTGCTGACGAAGCGAATCAGCTCACCCATCAGCTTGTCGTCGAACTTCATGCTGCGGGCACGGCTGTCCACAGCACCACATTGTACCATATACCATTTGGTCAGGAGGTTCATCACGTTGTGATACCAGCAGATATGTGCCTCGATGATCTCACCAGAACGGGGGTCGATAATATGGGGACCATAGGCATTCTCAATCTCGGCAGGCAGATAGCGCAGGCCAGAGTAGCGGGCATCCTCCATGCTGACGTTGGGGTCATCCTCGGGCAGCACCTTGGCAACGATAGCGTTCTTGAAGCCGGCGGCCTCGAAAGCCACGTTCCAGTCGTTGACACCCTGAATGAGATAGGGAATCCACTTCTTAGGTGTGGCGGGGTCGATGTAATAGACAATCTGCTTCTCGGGCTCGGTCAGTTCACCACGCAGATACTTCTTCTTATCCTTTGGCACCAGACGATAACGGGCGATGTATGACTCGTGCTGCGTCTTATGCTGGTCATCGCTGAACAGCGTGATGCCATTGACGAAATAGCCGACGCGCTCATCCCACAGACGACCACGCATGGGCTCCTTAGGCAACAGCACGATGCTGGTGTTCATGCCCAGCGTGATGTTGCCAGCCTGTGAGGCAGGCGACTGTCCGGCCTGAGCGCCATAGGTGCGGGTGGTCACCACCTCGATGTTGGTGGGGTAGACCTTCATGGTGTCGATATAGGTTGTGTTGTTCTGTGGACCGCCCAGCTTCAGGCTGGTCTTCAGACTCTGCGACAGGTCTGTCAGCTTGCTGTTGCCCTTGAACAGAGGCGTCACCTCTACCAGCTGTGCGTCGTTCTCTTCATTATGACCAATAATCTTGAGGTCCATCACGATGGGGTCGACGGTAGACTGCAACAGGGTGCGACGGATATTGTCGCCCTCCTTGGCCACCTGTGTCACCACATATTGGCGCACCAGCAGCTGTGACGTGTCGCGTTTCTCGATATAGAAGGCGATGTCGTTGGCTTCCTCACCAGCAAACTTACCGAAGTTCTGGGGAACAGCGGTGAAGCGGTTCACGCAGAGGATGAGACGACCCAGCATGGAGTCGGGCACCTCGAAGTAATACTTATCCTCGATGTGACGCACGGTGAAGAGGCCCTTCATGACGGTGCCGCCTTTCTTCACGATTTTCTCATACTCCGTTTCCTTCTTAGGCTTTTCCACCTTCGCTGTGTCAACAGCGGTAGTGTCCTGGTTGGCTACTACGGTTGATACGGTGTCCTGCTTCAGTGTGTCGGCAGGTGCGAAACGAAACTCTCTGGCCTGCATGGTTGTAGCCAGCATGAGTCCCATAACGATTGTTAGTTTTCTCATTTTGTTTTTAGTTTATGATGTTTATTGTTTGTATGCTAACGCAGCACCGATGGCGGTGCAGAACTGTGAATACTTGGGAATATGGAAGCGCACATTGTAGAGCTTCTCCAGGGCAGGGAATATCTCCTGGCTCTGGGGCAATAGCGACAGGTTGCCGATGAGCACCATGTCGCGACAGTCGGTACCCTGAGCGGCCAGTACGGCTGCCGAGCCAATGCTCTGTAGCACCATCGTGATGATGCCGCAGGCGATATCCTCTCGTGAGGCGTCGTTCTTGGCATGGGCAAAGAGTGATGCCGTAGCCTCCATAGGCAGACCAGGCAGCGGCTGTGCCGAGATGTCGCCAATGAGCAGGTTGATATTGCGGATGTTACCCTGTTTGGCCAACTCTGACACCTGCTTGATGTCGCTGGTGTTCAGCATGATACGGCTCAGGCCCTGCAGGGTGCCACCTCCGATGCCGATACCACCGATATGCTCAATCTTGTCGCCATGACACATCACAAACGAAGTACCTGTGCCCATCGAGATGACAATGGCATGGTCCAGATGACTCTCGTAGCGGGCTCCCAGCGCGTCGGCGATGAACTCGTCGCAGCGACTGGTCTTCACACCATACACGTCGCCCTTGACATAGGCGGCTCCTACGCCAGTCAGCATCACGTGGTCCACTTCCTCCAGTTGCAGGTCGTTGTCGTGCAGATATTTTCCGAATGCGCCGTAGAGTGAGGTGATAGGGTCGGCTGCCGTGATGCGTATCGGTGCCGTTGGTTTACCATCCTTCAGTCCTACTATCTTTGTGGTGCTAATGCCCACATCAATACCTATGATTATTCCCATAATGATGAATTTTGTGCGCAAAGTTACAATTTTTTTATCACAAACCAAAATACATCATTCATAATTTTGCCGCTTGAAAGGTTTTTTGTACCTTTGCCCTCAGAAACCTAAAAAAATGCATATAGCAATAGCAGGAAATATTGGAAGCGGAAAGTCAACGCTGACGAAGATGCTGGCCCGTCATTACGGCTGGGAGGCACGCTTCGAGGCTGTTGACCAGAATCCCTATCTGGAGGACTATTATCGTGACATACACCGCTGGTCGTTCAACCTGGAGGTGTTTTTCCTCAAGGAGCGTTTCCGCGACTTGATTGATATTTCCAAGACCGACCACACCATAGTTCAAGACCGTACCATCTTCGAAGGTGTTTATGTGTTTATGCAGAACAACAAAGCCATGGGCAACCTCTCCGACCGCGACTATGAGACCTATATGGAGTTGTTCGAGCAGATGATGACAGTGGTGAAATATCCCGACCTGATGATTTATCTTCGTGCCTCGGTGCCCCATCTGGTGGGAAATATCCAGAAGCGGGCTCGCGACTATGAGCAGTCCATCCAGCTGGAGTATCTGGAAAACCTGAACCGTCGTTACGACGAGTTTATATATAAGATGTATAAGGGCCGTGTGATGGTCATCGAGAAAGATAATCTGGATTACCAGAACAATCCGAAGGACTTCGCACAGATTGTAGACCGCATTGATGCCACTCTCTTCGGACTCTTCCCAGAATAAAAACAATCATAGAATATGCACATCGCAATAGCAGGAAACATTGGTAGTGGCAAGACCACGCTGACCAAGATGCTGGCCCATCGTTACGGATGGACCCCCAGGTTCGAACCCGTTGACAATAACCCTTATCTGGAGGACTTCTATGCCGACATGAAACGTTGGTCGTTCAACCTTCAGATTTACTTCCTGAACAAGCGTTTCAAGGAGGTGGTAGAGATTGCCCATTCCAAGGAAACCATTATTCAGGACCGTACCATCTTTGAGGATGCCTGTATCTTTGCGCCTAACCTGCATGGTCAGGGCATGATGAGTGACCGCGACTTTGCTAACTACAAAGACCTGTTCGACCTGATGATGTCGCTGGTGCAGTTGCCAGACCTTATGATTTATATTCGCAGCAGTATCCCCACGCTGGTGGCACAGATACAGAAACGTGGCCGCGAATACGAGCAGACCATGCGTCTGGACTATCTGGAAGGTCTGAGTCGCCGTTATGAGGAGTGGATTGCGACTTATAAGGGCCAGCTCATCATTATCGACGGCGACCACTGTAAGTTTGGTGAGAACCCTGAGCACTTCAAGCAGGTCACCGACATGATTGATGCTAAGCTGTACGGTCTCTTCCCCATGGAGTAACAGAACGAATCATAACCAAATACCTCTTTTTTATGAAAAAAGGAATCATCTTGGCGTCGCTGATGGCGATGATGACGCTGACAAGTGCCAACGCACAGGTTTATCTCGACCCGCAGGCTCCTATCGAGTCACGAGTTAAGGATGCCTTGAGTCGCATGACGACCCGCGAGAAGATCAAAGTGCTCCATGCACAGAGTAAGTTCACGTCGGCAGGTGTGCCCCGTCTGGGCATCCGCCAGCTGAATATGGATGACGGTCCTCATGGTGTGCGTGAGGAGTTGGAGTGGAACACGTGGAATCCGGCACGCTGGACCAACGATTACTGTGTGGCCTTCCCATCGCTCACCTGCTTGGCAGCCACTTGGAACCGTGACCTCTCTGCTGTCTATGGCAACGCCATCAGCGAGGAGTTTGCCTATCGCGGCAAGGACCTGCTGCTGGGCCCTGGTGTCAATATCCAGCGCACACCGCTCAATGGTCGTGCCTTCGAATATATGGGTGAGGACCCCTATCTGGCAGGCGAGATGGCGGTGCCCTATATCGTGGCTGCCCAGAAGAATGGTGTAGGCTGCTGTTTGAAGCATTACGTGTTGAATGATCAAGAGACCGACCGCTTTGCCGTCAATGTCAACGTGTCTGAGCGTGCTCTCCGTGAAATATACCTATATCCCTTTGAGCAGGCCGTGAAGCGTGCCCATGTATGGAGCATCATGGGTTCTTATAACCTGTGGCAGAACGTGCATTGCTGTCATAACGATGCCCTCATTAACGGCATCCTGAAGAAAGAGTGGGGGTGGGATGGCGCACTGGTCAGCGACTGGGGTGGCACCACCAATACCCAGGAGGCCGTTTTTGGTGGACTCGACATCGAGATGGGAACCTTTACTGACGGTAAGCTGCGTGAGAGCGAGTTTGGCTACGACGACTATTATCTGGCCAAGCCCTTCGAGCAGCTCATCAACGATGGCAAGGTGCCTATGTCAGTGCTCGACGATAAGGTGGCTCGTGTGTTGCGTCTCATGTTCCGTACTGGTATGAATCCCCAGAAAGTTATTGGTTCTATGTGCAGCGAGGCCCACTATGAGGCCTGTCGTCAGATTGGCGAGGAGGGTATCGTGATGCTGAAGAACGAGAAGGATATCCTGCCGCTCAGCTCCTCTATATATAATAAGGTGTTGGTGGTGGGTGAGAACGCCACCCGTTCGCTCACCCAGGGCGGTGGCTCGTCAGAGCTGAAGACCCTGAAGGATGTGTCACCCCTCGAAGCTATCAGCTCTCAACTTTCAACTCTCAACTCTCAACTTTCAACTGACTATGCCCAGGGTTATATGTCGGGTCGTGCCATGTACGACCGTGTGGACCGTGTTGACCCCGCCAAGCAGGCTGAGTTGAAAGCTGAGGCGCTGGAGAAGGCCAAGACTGCTGACCTGATTATCTTCATCGGTGGACTGAACAAGAACAACCGTCAGGACTGTGAGAATGGCGATCGCGAGAGCTATGACCTCTCTTTTGGTCAGAACGAGCTCATCAGCGAGTTGGCAAAGATTCAGAAGAACATCATTGTGGTGACCTTTGGCGGCAACCCCTATGCTATGCCTTGGATTAACGATGTGCGTGCTGTGCTCCATTGCTGGTATCTGGGCAGCGAGGCTGGCAATGCGCTGATCAATGTTCTCACGGGTAAGGTGAACCCCAGCGGAAAACTACCTGTTACCATCGCTCAGAACTATGAGGACTATCCCTATGTGCAGTTTGGCGCAGAGGCCTATCCTGGTGTCAACAAGCAGGTGTACTATAAGGAAGATATCTTTGTGGGCTATCGTGGCTTCGAGCGTAACAAGACTAAGGCCTTGTTCCCCTTCGGCTTCGGACTCAGCTACACCACCTTTAAGTATGGAAAGCCCACCGTCACCCTTAGTGGCGATGACATCATTGTCGAGACCACCATCACCAACACTGGCAGCGTGGCTGGCCGCGAGGTGGCTCAGGTCTATGTCTCTGCCCCCAAGAACAAGCAGATAGAGAAGCCCGTCAAGGAGTTAAAGGCCTTCGGCAAGACACGCAGCTTGAAGCCAGGCGAAAGCGAGACGTTACGCATGACGCTGAAGAAGACAAACCTCTCGTCATGGGACGAGGCCACCCACCAGTGGCTGCTCGACAGCGGCACCTACACCTTCCAGGTGGGCGCCAGCAGCGCTGATATTCGTGATAAAGCAACTATCAAGTTATAATCAAATGAACGAAATTACAGAGAAAGAAGGCATCACCGATGCCAGAAAACTGGGTGCGCCTAAGTACATCATCTTGGGTGTGCAACACTTGTTTGCCATGTTTGGTGCCACCGTGCTGGTGCCTGTATTAACTGGTCTTTCTGTGTCGTCAACGCTGCTGTTTGCAGGTGTTGGCACACTGGTCTTTCATTTAGTCAGCAAGTTGCAGGTGCCTGCCTTCTTGGGCTCCTCGTTTGCCTTTCTGGGCGGTTATATGTCGGTGAAGGCGCTGGGCGTAGAGCAGGGCATGAGCGAGACGCTGGCCTTGGACTATGCCTGCATCGGTGTGTTCTTTGCCGGACTGTGCTATTTTCTGATGGCAGCACTTATTAAGACATTTGGCATCGAGAAGATGCTGCGCTTCTTCCCACCATTGGTCACAGGTCCCATGATTATCGCCATCGGATTGGTGCTCTCGGGTAGTGCCATTCAGAACTGCACCACCAACTGGACGTTGGCTATTGTGGCGCTGGCAACGGTGATTCTTGCCAGTGTGTGTGGTAAGGGCATTATTAGGATTATTCCTATCCTGCTGGGTGTGGTGGTCAGCTATGCAACAGCCGTGGCGATGGGCGAGGTGGATTTCTCGTCGTTGAGCGAGGCCGCATGGATTGGACTGCCGTTTACCAGGGAGCAGACCGCATTGGCCGTCTTTGACAATATGGATACCACCTTCCTCATCTCTACCATCATCGCCATCATGCCTATCGCCATCGCTACCATCATGGAGCATATCGGCGATATGTGTGCCATCTCTTCTACCGTAGGCAAGGACTTCCTGAAGGAGCCTGGTCTGCATCGCACCCTGATGGGCGACGGACTGGCAACGGCTCTGGCATCGCTCTTTGGTGCCCCTGCCAATACCACTTATGGCGAGAATACTGGTGTGCTGAATCTGACCAAGGTGTTCGACCCCGCTGTCATTCGTCTGGCAGCCTGCTTTGCTATCCTGCTGTCGTTCTGTCCTAAGTTTGCGTGCCTGATAGGCCTGATGCCTGCTGCCACGATTGGTGGTGTGAGTCTGATTCTCTATGGTATGATTTCGGCTGTAGGTGTGCGCAACTTGATAGAGGACAGTGTGGACTTCAACTCTTCACGCAACGTGTTTGTGGCTGCCTTGATTCTGGTTATTGCCATTGGTGTAAAATATGGTGCTGATGATAACGTGAATATCGGTCCCATCCATTTCTCGGGTCTGGCCCTTTCTGCTATCGTTGGTGTGACGCTCAATGCTGTGCTGCCTGGTAAGTTAGGCATGAAGGTAAAGAGTGTTCACGGAAAGGAGAAAAAAGAACATTAGTGATAATCTTTTTTATTTCATCAAATAAAAAACACTCCTGCCACAAACGTGCGGCAGGAGTGTTTTTTTGTTTATTCTTTATTGCCCTTGGCCTTAAAAGTTCCACTTAACAGCCAGTGTGGGGTTGATGAAGAATGTCTTGTCGCTTGTAGGATCTGCGTTATAGACGAAGTTATCAGAAATCTCCCACTCCGTGCCTACACTGAAGTGCTTGGTGAAGTTGTACCACAGCTGGGGCTCGGTGAGCACTACGAGGCATCCGTGGCCGTTGGCTTTCTCACCACGCCAGAAGTCGATGAAGCCTGCAAAGGACAGCTTGTTGTCGAGGAAGTTCAGACCCCATACACCTGTTAGCTGAGCGCTGGCATAGGAATGGGTGTTGTCATAGCTCTTGAAGAACTGTTTGTACAATAACTGCACAGACCACGTCTTTGAGAAATCAGCATTGTGTCCGTTATAGGCAGCACCGATGAGTCCTGCCTGTTGGAAACTACCGCTCTTAGAGAGTCCGCCATCGTACTCGACATGGGCAGCAATGGGTAAGTCCTTGCTTAGGTTGAACTCGCGTGAAATCTCCGTGTAGGCACTCTCTGTGAAATGACTTGACAGGTCGAGGTCAACGAAGTAGTACCATGAACCCCACTGGTCGGCCTTGAACTGCTCGAGGGTGACAGTCACTTTCGAACGTCCGGCTTCTTCGCCAGTATAGATGTTACGTCCGAAGTCGTAGTGTAACTGAATGTTTTGTGCGTTGGCGCTCAGGGCTGCTACAGCCATCAGCGCAATAGTCATAAGTTTTTTCATGTTCTTTTTCTATTTAAATTTAACTTCTATAACTTCTGATATTAAAGGAACGCATAGCGGCAGATGAAGAGGACTGCCAGCAGAATCGTTCCCCAGTTGATATTGTTGCGGGCATCGCGGTCCTTCATGGTGAACGACAGCAGGTGGATGAGCACATAAGAGATGACACCCATGAGGATACCGTCGGAAATACTGTAGGTCAGCGGCATGAGCACGATGCACACGAAGCAGGGAATGGCTGTCACATAGTCGGAGAAGTCAACCTTACGGATGTCGTACATCATCATGACGCCTACCAGCACAAGTGCCGATGCTGTGGCCTCACCAGGGATGGCAAGGAACAGCGGGGCAAAGAGCAGGGCAACGGCAAAGCAGAGGGCTGTGATGAGGCTGGTAAGACCAGAGCGGCCACCGGCATTCACACCCGATGCACTCTCTACGTATGTGGTAACGGTAGAAGTACCCAGCATGGCACCCACCGTTGTACCTACGGCATCAGCCATAAAGGCCTTGTTGAGGTTCTTCACGTTGCCATCATCATCTACCATGCCGGCACGGTTGGACACACCAATGAGCGTGCCGATGGTGTCGAACATATCGATGAACAGGAAAGTGAGCACCACGATGATCATATCGACAGTGAAGATGTTGTGCCACTCAAACTGCCAGAGGATGGGCTCGATAGAGGGTGGGGTGGACAAGACGCCGTTGTAGTGGGTAACGCCCAAGGGGATGCCCACAAGGGTAGTCACCAGAATACCAATCAGCAGTGCACCTGTGATATTCTTGACCAACAAAGCAGCGGTGATCAGAATACCGAAGATGCCCAGCAGTACGGCAGGGTCGTGCAGGTCGCCCATCGTGACGAAGGTGGCGTCAGAGGAACCTACGATACCAGCACTCTTCAGACCAACAAAGGCGATGAAGAGTCCGATGCCCGGGCTGATGGCACGTCGCAACACCAGTGGGATGGCGTTGACGATATAGCTGCGCAGACCCGTGATGGTGAGCAGAACGAAGATAATACCCTCGATGAACACGGCTGTCAGCGCAAACTGCCAGGAATAGCCCATCGTCAGCACCACCGTAAAGGCAAAGAAGGCGTTGAGACCCATGCCGGGAGCCAGTGCAAAGGGCAACTTGGCGTAGAGTGCCATCACAACGGTACCGACAACGGCAGAGATGCAAGTGGTGGTAAAAACAGCACCTTTGTCCATGCCGGTGTTAGAGAGAATGTCGGGGTTCACGGCCAGAATATAGGCCATCGTCAGAAACGTTGTGATGCCGCCTATGACTTCCTTGCGGATGGTCATTGTAGCAGCATCAAATCCAAGAAAAGCTAATAATTTTTCCATCTTGTTTTTTGTATGTAAGCGATATTTATTATCAGCAGAATGTTTTTCCTTTGTCAAATTTCCTGCAAAGGTAGTCATTCTTATTGAACTGACCAAATCATTGCACTAAAACCTTTACAGAAAAATTAAGGGTCAGAGAATGTACACTCTCCGACCCCCTGATTATTTGTTTGTTTTGTGATTCTTCTTAGTTCAGGCGCACCATCACCGAAACAACCTGTCCAGCAGTCTTTTCGCCTTCCAACAGTACGCTTACCTTACCTTTGTTTGTGCCTTCCACATCGGCTCGGAAGCTCAGTTTGCGTCCGTCGAGCAGCATGCAGGTACCCAGCAGCGACTGGCTGGCGCCAGCGTAGCTCATCCTCAGTGAGCTCAGCACCATCTGGTTCAGATACGGTTGTATGTTGCTGGCCCAAGACAGAGGAATTTCCTCAGCCTCGTCTTTCGACAGGTCGCAGCGCCAGTACGACTGTGGCAGTGTACCACTATTCGTCTCAACCACATAGGTCACGCCGTCGAAATATTCTGTGGCGTCCTTGGGATAGTGGGCAGGCAAGGGGCGCTCTGTTAGCGTACGTTTCTTCGGGTCGAAGGTGTAGATGCTGTTATTGCTGCCATAGACCGTGCTGTTGGATAGCCACGACATTGTAGTACCCTTGAAAACGGGGAAGTTCAGACCTGTTTTATCCCTGCCTAAGAACGACACCTCGCCGTCTGTCTCTGCTATCAGTTCGTCGGCGGAAGCCTCTCCGTTGGCAACCTTCACCTTATAGAATGATGTCTTGAGAACCTGATTCAAACCTTGCTTCTTGTGGGCGATACGACTTATATACAGTTCGCCTCCCACGCTTGCCATTGTTCCTCCTTCATAAATGGTATAGTTGTCATAATCAGTTCCCTCTTTCAAGTTTATGGGCAGCACCTGATAGGTGTTGGGCATGATGATATAAGGCTCCCAGAGGTTCTGGCTGTACATTAGCTCTGTGCCGATGTAGCCTTCGTTTGTCGGCATCACGTAGTGGGCATAGATGCTCGTGGGCGATACCGTCACCACATCCATCGTGTTACCTTTGTCCTTCAGTTGGAAGATGATGTTCTGTGCGCCTGTCGACAGGATGCCATCGCCGTAAGGCTCAATGCTGCCATAGAGGTACTGTGCACGTGATTTCAAGGTCATGTTGCTGCCTGGACAGCCCTGCCCGAATGTCCACTCAAACAATGCTCCGTCGCTGGTGCGCACCAGATAGTTATACGTGCCCTCCCAGTCAATCAGCAGCTTCTTGATAGCATCGCGGATGGCTTGGTCCTTCACCTCGTTCAGTGTTGGGCACGCATATTTACAGTCCTTTAGCCACAGCCATTTGTCGCCAATAGGGAGCACATCCTCAATGTCGAGCCTCATGCGGGTCTGGATGACCTCAGCCGTCTCGCTGTCACCGCTCTTCACCTCAATGGTGTAGGTCACCTCCTCCAGCACGCCATTGTCGTTCATCTTGTAGAGCATCGATGCCACCTGGGCGTCTACATCACCCTCGCCACGCGACATGGCCACGTCGCTACTGGTCAGTGCCAGCATCTTGGCACCTGCGATGTTTGCCTTCTTAAACTTCAGACCGCTCACACTCTTGCTGCCTCCGTCTCCGTCGCCATCATCACCGCACGCTGTTGTCACACATGCCAGGGTCACCATCGCAAGGCTCACCATCATTAATCTGTAAATTGTCTTCATATTGTTCTAAGTTGTTATTGACGCAGCAAAGATAGGAAATATCATTTATATTTCCAAATAAATCGGCAATTATTTCATAAAAGACTTGCTTTGATTTAAGGAGATGCCTTCCATCAAAGAAAGGAATGATTCCTTTGAGTGAAAGGAACCATTCCTATAGGGGTAAAGAGCCAATCTCTTTAAGTGAAAGAGCCTATCTCCTTGAATGAAAGAAGATATCTCTTATTTTATGAATACTTTTCTGGACCTTCCGTTGGCGCTACGCTCTATGCAGAGGCCTCGTGGATTTTCGAGACGACGGCCTTGCAGGTCGTAGTAGGTCTTGGGCAGGTTGACATCGTTATGGAGCTTGAGGGGCTCGATGGCGGCAGCACCACGATCAATGGTGAGGATGTAGGTGTTGAGGCTGCGAGCGGGCATAGGAACAATAACGGTGTCAGTAGGATGGTCGAGGGTGATGGGAATCTCCTGACAGAGGCTGTCTTTCTCGTTGCCCGTAGATTTCATGTGGATACCTCCGTTGACTTTGGCAGGCAGGATGAGTTTCAGGTCGTGACCGTTTTTGGTGGTGTCGATAGCCATCACAATGATTGAGTCGCCCTTGATATAGGCAGAGTACTCAGCACCAGCACCCTCGCCCGAGGTCTTGTCACGATTGGTGGCAAGGCGGGTAGAGCCAGTGACGTTTCTTGAGAAGTGGCTGAGCACATAGGCACGGGGCAGCAGCTTGTTCTTGGTATTCTTCATGTCGCCTACGTTGTACTTGGTCTCGCCAGTGCCTACGAAGGCCCAGTGGGCACGCATATACCAGTAGATATAGCCTGTACAGCCGGCCAGCATGCACTCGTTGAGTTCTTCCGCAAAGATGAGCTGTTCGTGCCAGTTGGGCAGGTGGTCGATGTTATCGGTGCAGGAGTGCTCGGTCATCCACACTTCCTTGCCGTACTTGGTGGCCAAGACAGCCGACTTCTTCATGTACTCGAGGGGTGCGTGACCATAGAGGTGACCAGCCACAATGTCGATGTGCTTGCGGCAGGTGGTGTCGTTCATCAAGGGGTCAGTATAGTTCTGGGTGAAGCCGAGGCTCTCGCCGCTGATGAGCTTGACGCCGTTGTAGGTCTCGCGATCGAGCATGTGGGCATTCTCCTTCACCAGCTTGACCAAGTCTGCAGGGTCGTAGAGACAGCCAGAGTAGCTGACCCACCAGTCGGGCTCGTTCTGAATAGAGACAGCATCGACCTCTACACCTTTTTTCTTCATGTACGCCAGATAGTCGTTGAGCCAGGGGAAAAACTTGGGATAGCAGTCTAAACGCAGCTTGCCCTTCTGGTTGCCCTGATCATCGCTGTTACCACCCTGAGCAGTACCGTTGGTCTTGAAATCACCTGGGGGTGACCAAGGGGTACCGAAGACGATACCACCAAACTTCTTGACAATCTTGGCTGAGGGTACGCCGCCCTGCCAGTTATAGGTGTTTCCCCAACTTGAACCATCGTCGCCAGTGTGGCTGGGTGAAATCTCAGCTCGCATGATGTTCAGACAGATCTTGTACTGTGGGTCGTAGAGCAGCTTTACGGGAGCAGTTTCGGTGCCGTAGGGTTTCATGGCACCATCGCAGCACGCAGCACCGAAGCCTGTGACGTGCTGCTTGGCCTCGTCTTTAATGATGAGCGGAATGACGGCAGCCTGAATGGATGAGGCTGCTACCAGCGCTACGAGTGTAGTAAAAATTTTCTTCATTGTGTAGGTAATTAAATGAGTTAAATATAAATGTTCGTTGTCTTTGTTATGTGTTGGTCAACTGGCGTATCTGCGCCACTTTCTGCTCCATGGGCAGGGTGGCGTCAATCCAGTGAATGTTAAACCCTCGTCGCTCCATGCCTCGGAACCAGGTCATCTGGCGCTTGGCAAACTGATGGATGGCAATTTCGAGTTGACGGAACATCTCGTCGTAGGTGAGACGTCCGATAACGTATTCTGTGAGGTACTTATACTCCAGACCGTAGTAGATGAGGTCGTCGGCAGGGATGCCCTCGTTGAGCAGTCCTCGCACCTCGTCAATCATGCCTTCTTCAAGACGGGCTTTGAGGCGACGGGTAATCTTCTCACGACGGAGGTCGCGGTCAATGCTGACGCCGATAATGGTGAAGGGTGGATGGTGAGGGGCGAAGGCAGGATGGTTCTTTCCTCTTTCCTCTTCCCTCTTTTCACTTTCAGCCATTTCAATCTCGATGGCGCGGATGGCCCGCTGGGCAGTGTCCACATCGGTGGTGTTGTGCATGTTGGAGCCGTTCTGGCGCTTCAGCTCCTTGAGCATCTGGGTGAGCTCCTCGAGTGACTTGCCTTCCAACGAGGCGCGAAGCTCTGGGTTCTGGGGTACTGGCGATAGCTGGTAACCCTTGAGCACCGCCTCGATATAGAGCCCAGTGCCGCCACAGAGTATGGGTTGTCGGCCACGTGCTGTGATGTCGTCGTAGGCTTTATGGAAGTCCTGCTGATACTGGAAGAGGTTGTACTTCGTCCCCGGCTCGCAGATATCAATCAGATGATAAGGGATTCTTTCCCCTTTCCTCTTTCCACTTTCCACTTTATAATCACTCAGATCCTTGCCCGTGCCGATGTCCATGCGGCGATACACCTGACGAGAGTCGGCAGAGATAATCTCTCCGCCAATCTCGGCTGCCAGATGGGCTGCGAGAGGCGTCTTGCCCGAAGCTGTGGGACCTAATATAGTGATCAGCATCTTTTGTCTCTATTCGTTGATGTCCTTAAACCAAACGTTGATATCTTTGCCCTCGGGCACTTGGCTGAGGTATTCCTGCGCCTCTTCCTTAGTAATCTCCTTACCGTCGAGTTCGGCTCCGTCAATCTTACCCTCAACCTTCAGCATGTTGAACTTCCAGATGCGCTTGCCGTTTTTGTAGGCGTAGATTTCCTGATACCATGAGGGACCGCCGGCAGGACCGCCAATCAAGAGGAAGTACACGCCATCCTTCTCGCTGCAGTTGGCACGGAACTTAGGTGTCTCGATGGCCACCAGTTCGAACTGGTCGTTGTCGCGAATGAAGAAGGCGCCATTCTCGTCATCCTTGTCGCGTAGCCATATCCACTCGTTCTCGTAATCAATATAGCAGTGGGCCCACTTGGTGAACGTCACACTGGCGTCGGAACCCTCGGCGTCGTGATATATCTTCTCCATCTTGGCGATGTCGCTCTTCCACACAGGCGTCTCCTCGTCAATCATCCAATGGTAGGTTTCGTAGTTCAGCCGGATGAGCTGGCCTTCGCGGACATAGAACATACCCACAGCAACGCTCTCAGGGGCATAGCGGCGATAGCAGAGCTCGAGACCCTTGGGACCCTCGAAAGCGGCAGCCACAAAGCAACCCACATATTCGCCATCGTCATCGGCATTCCACGTGCAACCCCATTGCGGGTCGTAGTAGCCCATGTTCTCGTAGGCATAAACCTCGTCGCCCTTGATGAGCACGTCAAGAGCCAGCGAGAATTTGCGGTCGGGGTCGTACTCGTCCTTGGGGGCATTCTTATACTCGCCCCTGAACTGTAGTTTGCCCCAGATATAGTCCTTGCCGATGCGGCAGGTCTGGGCAGAGGCCTCTACCTTCATGCCGTATTTCTGTTCCAACTGCTTCACAGCGGCCTGGGGCAGGGGAGTGCCAGCCTGACTGTCGTTGATGTCGAGGCGCTGGCGCGACTGCAGATAGCTGTCAGTGACGATGATGCTCAGGTGCTCGGTGTTGAGGTCCTTCTTGCTGTTCTCAAAATCGAAGCGGGCGCAGAGCGATGGAATATCGTTGCGACCATGTATCTCGCCAATGCTGGGACGATTGCCGTCAGGATCTTTCAGCACCTCGTCGATGAACTTCACCTTGACGGTACCTTTTTGCGTAAGCAGGTTGATGTATTCGGTCTTGTGTTGACGGAACAAATCCTGAATGGCCCATGCCTTATGGCCCTCTTCATACCAGTCGGCATTCTCTTCCGTGTTCTGAGGCTCATCAAGGTCAGACCAGTAGAGCATCTGCATATACTGGGTGTCCTCGGCAGTCATAACGAACATGGGGAGGGGTGTAGCATCTGGCAACTCTGTCAGCGCGCTGTCGGCGGCGATAGAGTCGTTTTCGGCATCCTGAGACTGTTGTTTCGTGGCATTGCCACAGGCCATCATCGTTGTCAGCACTACGGCTGCGAGGCCCAATAACATTTTCTTCATAATCAGGTTTTTTGTTATTCGGGTTGATTTTGGTGGCAAAGGTACTAATAAGTGAGCGAAAAACCAAATAAAAATGAGTTTTTTCCGAATGTGAGTACCTTTGAGCAAAGCTAAAAGACACACAAAAAAGCCACCCGATAAAAATCGAGTGGCATTTATTTAATATCTGAGTGGTATTACTTCAGTTGACTTCGTCGACTCAAATACGCGACTCGGCAAACTGAAAGCAAACTTTCATTTGCTCTCGCTGCTTATTTGAGTTCAGCGAGGTACTTAATGGTGCGAACCATCTGAGAAGTGTAAGAGTTCTCATTGTCGTACCAAGCAACAACCTGTACGAGAGAGTTGCCGTCACCAATCTTAGAAACCATGGTCTGGTTAGCGTCGAACAGTGAACCGAACTTCATACCGATGATGTCGCTAGAAACCAGCTTCTCCTCAGTGTAACCGAAGCTCTCGTTGGCAGCAGCCTTCATAGCAGCGTTGATATCCTCAACAGCAACCTCACCCTTTACAACAGCGTGCAGGATGGTGGTAGAACCTGTAGGAGTGGGAACGCGCTGAGCAGCACCGATGAGCTTACCGTTCAGCTCGGGGATAACGAGACCGATAGCCTTAGCAGCACCAGTTGAGTTAGGAACGATGTTCTGAGCACCGGCACGAGCACGCTGCAGGTCACCCTTGCGCTGAGGACCGTCGAGGATCATCTGGTCGCCAGTGTAAGCGTGAACGGTGGTCATGATACCGCTCTGGATGGGAGCGAAGTCGTTCAGAGCCTTGGTCATAGGAGCCAAGCAGTTGGTGGTGCAAGAAGCAGCTGAAATTACGGTATCAGCGGGAGTCAGAGTCTTGTGGTTAACGTTGTAAACGATGGTGGGCAGATCGTTACCAGCGGGAGCTGAGATAACAACCTTCTTAGCACCAGCGGTCAGGTGGGCAGAAGCCTTCTCCTTAGAAGTATAGAAACCTGTGCACTCCAGAACAACGTCTACGTCCAGCTTACCCCAAGGCAGCTCAGCAGCGTTAGGAATAGCGTAGATAGTAATCTTCTTACCATCAACAACGATGAAGTCCTCACCAGCCTCTACGGTGTGCTTGTTCTCACCGAACTTGCCACAGAAACCACCCTGAGCGGTGTCATACTTCAACAGGTGAGCCAGCATTTTGGGGCTGGTCAAGTCGTTGATAGCTACTACTTCATAACCTTCAGCCTCGAACATCTGACGGAAAGCGAGGCGACCGATACGGCCGAAACCGTTAATTGCTACTTTTGTCATTTTACTTTAATTTATTAAAAGGGTTTGTTATAAAATTCGAGTTATTTTTGCCTTTTTGAGCATTTTTTCCTCATTTCGCGTGCAAAGTTACGAAAAATTTCCTATATTTGCACCCAGAATCTGTATTAATTTAAGTGAAAAGTGAAAAGAGAAAACGGAAAACTGAGATATATCAAGAAAAAATAGACAATATTGCAACTCGAAGATTACAATTCAAACAATAACGTTAAACTTTAAAACATTAAGGACTATGGGATTTATTAAAGAATTCAAGGAATTTGCCATGAAGGGCAATGTGATGGACATGGCTGTCGGTGTAATCATCGGCGGTGCGTTTGGTAAGATTGTGACCAGTTTGGTCAACGATGTGCTGATGCCTGTTATCAGTCTTGCTACTGGCGGTATTGACTTTACCAATCTGTTTATCAACCTTTCAGGCAGCGAAAAGTACGAGACGATACAGGCTGCACAGGAGGCTGGTGCCTCAGTATTTGCCTATGGACAGTTTATTCAGAATGTTGTGGACTTCCTGATTGTGGCATTCTGTATCTTCCTCATGCTCAAGGGCATCAACAAGTTGAATCGTAAAAAGGAAGAACCCGCTCCCGAGCCCGAGGCTCCTAAGGGTCCCACCCAGGAGGAACTGCTGGCCGAGATTCGCGATCTGCTGAAGCAGAAGTAAGTTACACCTTTATATAATAAGAGGCGGCTGTGACTAAAACCCCACAGCCCCTCTTTTTTGTTTTCGACCGCTGATGATGCGGATGACATGATTCTATGCCTGCTTGCGGAAAATCAAGAAAAGGGGCCTTTTTTGTCGTTGTTATCGCACACAATGCGCTTTTTTCATGAATAATGCATAACTTTGCACCCGATTTTCAAAGGATAATAAAGACGTAATGAATACTTTAGACCTGAAGCCGAAACTTTTTTCGGCCATTAAAAAGTACAACAAACAGACGCTGATGGCCGACCTGATGGCCGGTATCATTGTGGGCATCGTGGCACTGCCCTTGGCTATTGCTTTTGGTATTGCCAGTGGTGTGTCGCCCGAAAAAGGTATTATCACTGCCATCGTGGCAGGTTTCACCATCTCCGCACTGGGCGGAAGCAAGGTGCAGATTGGTGGTCCTACGGGTGCATTTATTGTTATTGTAGCCGGCATCATCAATGAATATGGTATGCAGGGACTGACCATTGCCACATTGTTGGCAGGTGTGTTCCTCATTGGTTTCGGCTTGCTGCATCTGGGCACCATCATCAAATATATTCCATACCCCATCATCGTGGGTTTCACCAGCGGTATTGCTGTGACCATTTTCACTACGCAGGTGAAAGACCTGCTGGGCATGCAGATGGATGGCCCTGTGCCGAGTGACTTCATTGAGAAATGGATTGCGTATGCACAGAACTTGACGCATATTGACCCGTGGAGTGCGGGGGTAGGTTTGGTAAGTGTGGCCATCATTGCCACAGCACCTAAGCTGAGCAAGCGTGTGCCTGGTTCGTTGATTGCCATCATCGTGATGACGGTAACAGTTTTGCTGCTGAAGCAATATGCCGGCGTGACCAGCATCGAGACCATTGGCGACAGGTTCAGCATCTCATCGCAGCTGCCTGATGCCGTAGTGCCCGAGCTGACATGGGAGACCATCAAGAATCTGGTGCCCCCGGCATTGACCATCGCCATCCTGGGTGCTATAGAGTCTTTGCTGTCGGCTACAGTGGCCGATGGTGTCATAGGTGACCATCACAACTCAAACACAGAACTTATCGGTCAGGGCGTAGCCAATATCGTGACGCCTATCTTCGGTGGTATTCCCGCCACTGGCGCCATTGCCCGTACCATGACCAACATCAACAATGGCGGACGTACACCTATCGCTGGCATCATTCATGCGGTGGTGTTGCTGCTCATCTTCCTGTTCCTCATGCCATTGGCACAGTATATCCCAATGGCCTGTCTGGCTGGCGTGCTGGTGGTTGTGAGCTACGGCATGAGCGGATGGCGTTCGTTCACAGCCTTGATGCGTAACCCCAAGAGCGACATCACCGTGCTACTGCTGACGTTTTTCCTGACCATCATCTTCGACCTGACTATCGCCATCGAGGTGGGTATTGTCTGCGCTTGTCTGCTCTTTATGCGTCGTATGAGTGAGACCACCGACGTGAAGGCCGTCTACGATGAGATTGACTTGAACGAAGATGCCGATATGGAGCGTGGTAACTTGGAGCACCTCACTATTCCCAAGGGCGTGGAGGTCTATGAGATCAATGGTCCGTATTTCTTTGGTGCAGGTAATAAGTTCGAGGATTTGATGGGACGTTTTGGCGATCGTCCAAAGGTGCGTATCATCCGTATGAGGAAGGTGCCTTTCATCGACTCAACGGGTCTGCACAATCTTGAGAATATGTGTCTGATGAGCAAGAAAGAAGGCATCACTGTGGTGCTTTCGGGTGTGAACGAGAAAGTGGAGGCAGTGCTGAAACGCAATGGCTTCCCCCAACTCTTAGGCGAAGAGAATATCTGCAATCACATTGACCTGGCACTGGCTAGAGCCAATGAGATTGTGAAATAGTAATAAGGAGTCGTTATAGATCAGGCATGGGAATAGCATCGTCGAAATGCCATGCCTGATCCTTATGACGGTCGTTTAAGACCTTGTTCCGAATACGATGAGCCAACTCATCATCGGGCAGGTCTTTATCATTTTCTGGATTCTTGACTACATTCTCCACGTGGATGAGCCATGCGGTGTGGTTGTCGGAATTATTGCTGGTCTCGTCGATGAGACACTGGGCCTTCAGTTCGTCGGTCATCGTGGGGTCGCTAATAATCTCCATCAGTCGTTCGTCCTCCATCTGTTCCAGCATACCGTCAGTGCACATATAGAAATAGTCGCCAGGCTTGATATCGGCAATATGGGCCAGAGAAGCACGGGTGCGCTCCACCTGATGGGGCTGCATGCCTTTCAGAATAATGTTTTTCTTGGGATATTTAGCCATATCGTTGTAGCTGATCTCGCCCATCTCGTAGAGCTGATGTACCAGTGAGTGGTCGCGAGAACGGAACAGCACGCCACGTTGCGCTCCCAGTGAAGGGCGCAGGTGGTAGATGCGGCTGTCGCCAATATGAGCCACCAGACAACCTTGCTCGTGAAAACAGAGAAAGGTCATCGTGGTGCCCATGGCGGCTTCGTTGTCTGTATCGGCAGCGTCCAAGGCCTCGTAGGCGGCACTCATACAGTGGGCGAGGTCGTCGTCGGTAAAGGTACCAAGAGTGTGCAGAATGGTCTCTGCCACTCTGCCCAAGGTTTTACACACGGCCTCACTAGCCACCTCGCCCTTGTCGAGTCCGCCCATGCCGTCGCACACCACAAACACACGGTGGTCGCAGTTGACTTGGTTGGGTAGGGGGTAGATGGCATCCTCCTGGTTTTGGCGTCGTCCCAGTTCGTGGATGGCCTGCGGATGATACAGCTTATAGTTCATTCCCACTCAATTGTTGCAGGTGGCTTTGACGAAATGTCGTAGCAGACGCGGTTGACACCATGCACCTTGTTGATAATCTCGTTTGATACCTTAGCCATGAAGTCATAGGGCAGATGGGCCCAGTCAGCAGTCATAGCATCGGTAGAGGTGACGGCACGCAAGGCAACGGGGTGCTCATAAGTACGCTCATCGCCCATCACGCCTACTGAGCGGACGGTAGAGAGCAGGATAGCACCTGCCTGCCACACCTTATTATATAAAGTCTCACCATCGGTATCGACATATTCGCGCAGTCCGCGGATGTAAATATCATCGGCATCCTGCAGGATACGTACCTTCTCTGGGGTGATATCGCCCAGGATACGTACAGCCAAACCAGGACCGGGGAAAGGATGACGGGTAATCAAGTGCTCGGGCATGCCCAGCTGACGGCCCACACGACGAACCTCGTCCTTGAACAGCCATTTCAGAGGCTCGCATAACTGCAGGTGCATCTCCTTGGGCAGTCCTCCCACGTTATGGTGGCTCTTGATAACCTTACCAGTGATGTTCAGACTCTCGATACGGTCGGGATAGATGGTGCCCTGTGCCAGCCATTTGGCATCGGTAATCTTCTTGGCTTCGGCATTGAACACCTCGACGAAGTCGCGACCTATAATCTTACGCTTTTGTTCGGGGTCAGTGACACCTGCGAGGTCGCCAAAGAACTTTTCGCTGGCATCGACGCCAATGACGTTCAGACCCAGACAACGGTAGTCGTTCATCACCTGTGTGAACTCGTTCTTGCGCAGCATGCCATGATCAACGAAGATACAGGTGAGGCGGTTGCCGATGGCCTTGTTCAGTAGAACGGCTGCAACGCTGGAGTCAACACCACCCGAGAGGCCCAGAATCACGCGGTCATCGCCCAGTTGAGCCTTCAACTCAGCAACGGTGCTGTCGACAAACGAGGCAGCACTCCACTCCTGGCGAGAGCCACAGATGTTGACTACGAAGTTCTGAAGCAATGTCTTGCCCTGTAGGGTGTGGTACACTTCGGGGTGAAACTGCACAGCCCAGATGGGTTGTGTGGTAGAGGCGAAGGCAGCGTTCTTCACATCCTTCGTAGAGCCGATGATCTCAAAGTCAGAAGGGATGGCGGTGATGGTGTCACCATGACTCATCCATACCTGAGAACCTTTCTCGAAGCCCTTGAACAGCGGGTTGTCGAGGTTGATGGTCTCGAGGTTGGCACGTCCGTACTCACGTGAGTCGGCCTTTTCCACCTTACCACCGAGGGCGTTTGAAATGAACTGGGCGCCATAGCAGATGCCCAATACAGGCACCTTGCCTACGAACTGCGAGAGGTCGACCTTGAAGGCCTCGGGGTCGTGGACGCTATAGGGCGAGCCACTGAGGATGACGCCAATGACGGAGTCATCGCCCACGGGGAACTTGTTGTAAGGCAGAATCTCGCAAAAGGTGTCCAGCTCACGTACCCTGCGGCCTATCAGCTGCGTGGTCTGAGAACCGAAATCGAGGATAATAATCTTTTGCATTGTAATTATAATGATTTAATGAATTGTTCTGCTTGGTCCAGCGTGTCGAGCTTGCCAACATCCATGAGTTGGAGGTCATCCTTTACCATGCCAACGATGCGGGCACGATGGCAAACGGAGAGGTAGAAATCGATAATCGGGAAACGCTCAGGGAATTGCTCCATCAGGGAGAAAAGGCGGGGCGAGAAAGAATGGATGCCAGAAAAGGCAAACTCATTGAATGGCTCGCCATGCTGGGAGAGGCCAGTGCGACGCACATATTCATAAGGACTCTTAATCTCACCAGTCTCGATGTTCTTCCAACCCATGAGTCGCATGGCGTTGTCGAACAGCAGGTAACGCTTGGTCTTGCGCTTGCTCACCAACAGCACGGCATCTTCTTCAGGTAGGTGCTGGCGTGAGAACCAGTCGTAGTCAACATTATCCAGAATATCGACATTATGAATCAGGATGGGATTCTCGGCATCAAACAAGGGTGCTGCCTTCTTCAGTCCGCCACCAGTTTCTAATAGCTGTGCCGTCTCGTCACTGAACTGCACCATTGGGGCATAATCACGTATTGACACATAATCCTTAATCTGCTGTGCAAAATGATGTATGTTCACCACGAAATGATCATACTCTGCCGCTAGCAGCCTTGATATCACAATATCTATTAAAGGCTGTCCACCAACCCTGACAAGTGCCTTCGGCATTGTGTCAGTGAGTGGTTTCAATCGGGTGCCTAAGCCCGCTGCGAAGATCATCGCCTGTTTCATGGGTGCAAAATTACAAATTTTCTTTGAGACAAACCGCTTAAATCATGTTTTTTTACGATTTGAGCGATGATTTTTGTTACAATGACGCATCATGAGACCACAGGATATGACTACTTATAGCGTTATTTCATATCTTTGCACTCATAAATCCTAATACAAATTATTTTTTAACTTAAAACGTATTTAAAATGAAGAAGACATTTATTGCTATTTTTGCTGTTGTAGCTTCTGCTGTTATAGCTTCTGTGCTGACAGCTTGTAGTGACAGTGCATCATCACTCGTTGGCGATGCCATCAGTGCTGCTGAAAAAGAGGTGCAAATCACAGAGTCACCCGTGCTGGGAACCATTCCTTCACTTGACCAGCAGAAGAAAGTAGCCAATGATTATATCAGCGACTACATCAGTAAGGCAATGGACAAAGCCGAGAAACGAGAGGAAATGTCGGAACTGGGTAACAAGAAGAAGGCTGCTAACGCAGAGATCAACGTCATTTACCGCGATAAGCAGATTGAAGCTCTGAAGGCTATTGATGGCAAAGAGGTGAAGGTGACGTTTGATGAGTCGTGCTTCAGTGCAGGTAAAGCCAAGATTGTGCTTACTGGCGATACCGCAGCCACCAAGGTTTCAGGTGCACGCTATCAGATTATCGTTGAACTGACTGCAGCCAAGGATACAGAAATCTGTTCTGCACAGGTGCAGGATGCTGAAGGCAATAAGCTGAGGGATCTGGCTTGGTTCTTCGATTCCTTTAAGAACGTGTCAGAGGAAAACAAGATCGTGAAATATGGCAAGGCCAGTGCTATCAAGGCCGGTGGTACGTTTACTATCGAGATCGATGGTATCAATGTGGGTACCAAAGATACTGGCTTGAAGTTCGACCACCTCTATTTTACATCAGGCTACTAAATCATTTCTGGAAATAGTTGCTAGGATTTAATCCGGTCAGCTTAATAAATGCGCGGCGGAAAGTGCTAATGCTCTTGAAGCCGCTTTCTGAAGCAACAAATTCCAATGTATACTCTGGATGATCTTTCATCAAGGGTATACTTTTTTTATTGAGGCGTAATCTATTGATATAGTCGTAGAAAGTCTGTTGTTGCACTTGACTCAGGTAACGGCTCAGATAGGTGCGGTTGGTGCCAATTGCTACAGCTAAGTCGGTCAGTGTCAGGTCTTTGTTCAGATAAAGGGCCTCCTGTTCCATCACCTCCTCCAAGCGATGGGCAAAAGGAAATGCCGTCGTGGATTCTTCTTCCTCAGTGGCAGGTACCTTCTCGTTGCTGATGGCAATGGGTTGGTAGTTATAGCTGAAGTGCAATACCAGTAACCACAATCCCATGGTAGAGATATAATAGATGGTGTCAGTGAATACGTTGGCTAATATGCTGGTGGCCAGCCACGACAGTTGGCTGACAATGGCAAAGAAAAACACATAACGTAGCCATGACAAGTCTATATTCTCAATGTTTGAGTAGTTCTCGCGGATATAGCGGATATAGTGTCGTGCCTTGAAATAGCCAATGCCCACAACAGTCCATGCGAAGCACCAGAGGAAGATGTAATAGGCACTGATGATTTGGGGAATAGGGTAGAATACATAGGCAAGCGTGAAAAATAGGAAAGGTAGCAGCAACAACAGCACTTTCTTGCGTGATGTCCAGCCTGGCATGGTAGCCTCAAAGATAAAGACCACATACGATACTGCCGACCATCCGTCAATCAAAGCAATGTAATTGAGCATATGGGGTTTATAGAGTACAGGGAAGGTGATGATGATATCCTTCAGACTGAATGCAGCCCATATAGCCATCATCCACCCCAGTACCGTCTGAAAGCGGGTACGCGGCGATTTGCGCAATATTAAGCAGGCGAAGATAAGATAGAAAGCCGTTGACGCTCCTGCAAAGAAGGCTGAGATATTGATACCTGTCATTTCAAGACTTGGGTGATGTTCTGTTCACGATGGCAGATACGTACCTCGATGCCGAACTTCTGGTGGATGTGCTCTGCTAAGTGCTGGGCGCTGTAGACACTGCGATGCTGTCCTCCCGTGCAGCCAAACGAGAACATCAGTGATGTGAAGCCGCGCTGGATATAGCGACGCACATGGGCGTCGGCCAACTTATACACACTGTCGAGGAACGTCAGAATCTCTCCGTCATCCTCCAAAAAGCGGATAACGGGTTCGTCAAGACCGGTCAACTGCTTGTATGGCTCGTAGCGTCCAGGATTGTGGGTCGAACGGCAGTCGAATACATAACCGCCGCCATTGCCGCTCTCATCCTCGGGGATGCCCTTGCGGAACGAGAAGCTGAAAACCTTGACCACCAACGGACCCTGAGCATCGTACTTGGAGAATGTGGCGGGACCATCCTGTGGATGAGGCTTATAGGGGTTCTTGTCGGTAGTCTTATAACCGTCGGCACGACTGGCAGTAGCCGTAATCTGCTGAAACTGAGGTAGCTCAGTCAACTTCTCCAACAGCGATACCAGATAAGGGTAGGGGAAGTTTGTGGCGTGAAGCAACTCGCGCAGGTTCTGGATAGCGGGCGGAATGCTGTCAATGAAATGCTGCTTGCGCTCAAAATAACCGCGGAAGCCGTAGGCGCCTA
>Ga0310786_10001863_pt1 | contig 33487 bp, 20 predicted proteins | sample AusTroGonzalo_MG_FD_203881 | JGI IMG/M metagenome (GOLD analysis project Ga0310786, IMG submission 203881) | Bovine rumen microbial communities from tropical cattle in Woodstock, Queensland, Australia - Gonzalo_03 (v2) (version 2) | ecosystem: Host-associated > Mammals > Digestive system >... | reverse complement strand
TTGATTGCTAACTTGTTTGCTTTCGGGGTTCCCGACAGCCTGCTCCCGCAGGCTGCCGTTCCCCTTGGAACAACCGAAGATAACGGCGGTTCTCATCGCATTGTTCCTCTACAAACTATTTCCAGGTTTCGTTACCGCCGTTACCATAATCCTGGTTGCCAGCGTCGATTCCGCCGGATACATTGCCGTTGCGGATAGTAAGCGTGTAGGTGTAGTCCATCCAGCAGGAGTGAGCGTCGACCACGATGGTGTAAGCGCCCTCGGCGATGCCGGTAGGAACATTCAGTTTGAGCTCGTCCGGAGTGTTGCCGGAAACAAGAGACCAGCCAGTGAATTCTTCGTTGCCGTTCACAGAGACCAGCTTGAAGGTGATATCGTTGAAGATAGTCTTGATGGTTTCGTGGTACTTACCCTTGTTGCTCTGAGCGTAACCGTTCTTATAGATATAGTTACCATTGATATCCAGCATGTTCAGCGGCAGGACACCCGCGGTGCCGGCGTTGATGACAGCGTTGCCGGTGAGCACCTGCTTGGTAGAGTCGGCGATCGGGTTGAACTTGCGGACGAACACGGAGTCAATCTTCTTGGTGGAGTAGTTCACGTACATGTACTCACTACCAGGCACGTAGAACAGGGTCTGAGCGGACTTCACATACAGGGCGCTCTTCACAGACACGCTGTCAACCTGGCCATAGTATCTCACGTTGGACTCGAACTCAGGCTTGGAGATATTCACGCCCTTGTGGTCTTCGGCCGCACCGGTGAGCTTGAATACAGGGACAAGACCCTTGCTGGTGAGGTTTTCAGGGCTGATACCACCTTCACCGCCGGTACCGGTTACAACCTGGACGTTCCTGTTCAAAATCAGATCCAGCTCGGTTTTGGCCTTGAGAATATAGTCAGGGTTGGACCAGACGTTGCTGGGAGAGATGTTGAAGTAGTAGTAATCCTGATCCTCAAGCGCACCGTAAGTGGTGAACATGTAGGTAGCAGCAGGTTTGGCAGCGATGGGCCAGTGAACATTCACAACCTGGCCAATATAGCTGTAGAAGGAGTAGTCAACGAACTTGGTGGTGTCGGCCTGAGGCAGATAATCGCCATGGGAATCATAGTTCCGGGACAGGGTCATCAGCGCACTGGAGGTAAGGCGGTGAGCAGAATCTTCCACGTCATTGGACTGCAGGTAGAAGCTACCACCCTGAGTATTGTTGGTGAATACCTTGTCGAAGCGGGCAGCGTGCACGTTGCTGGGATTGTTCCAGTAAACGTTGGCGTTGTTGAACTCACTGTCTTCGGCCAGGCCGAAGGCGTTCTTCTGGGTGTACTTCTCGGCAGAGAAGATCTTCTGGGCCACATACTTGTCGTATACAGTGCCGGCCAGGTTGGCAGACTTGATGAGGTAACGTTCGTAGTCGGTGTCGCGGCCCACATACTGGCCACCGTCGGTGAGGGAGTTGCCACCCAGGAGGGTTACCTCGAAGGGATCAAGCACCATCTCGATCGGAGTGCGGTCACGGTCAGTGGCGTTGATGGTCACGATTGCATTGGACACCTTGGAGAAGGGCAGCACATAGTTACCGGCGAGGTCATAGCTGGCCTTGCAAACCTTAGCCTGTGCATCCAGGGCACCCCAAGAGGAGATGGCCACGCTGTCGAGAACGAAGGTCAGTTCGGGCTGGGAAGGAAGTACATTAGGAGTCTTTACAGTATAGTTGTATTCAGCCAGAGGCGTAGGTTTCACAGCGGCGGAAGCCTTGGTGAAGGCCTTGCCATAGAAGTCGGATACTTCAATACCGTAAGCCTTGTCGGAACCGTCCAGGGCTACCTTCAGGGTGTCTCTGACCAGAACAGGAGTGGAAAGGAGGTCATGGTGTACCCAGTTCTCCTTCAGGATACCGATGTTCTTATGGTCGGCGAACTTATCGATCTCGTAGGTCCATTTCATGTCGTGGGAGATCTCAAAGTCGAGCTTGTTGGCCTTGCCCAGGGTGATGGTGGCGCTCATATCGAGGATACCGCCAATACCGTCGGCGTATGCGTAGTTCAGCTTCTTGGTGTGGACGTCAGCGGTACCGATGAGGTGTTTCTTGACATCGATGAGAGCCTTGGTGGAGTCGATGTTCACAACGGCGAACTCGGCGTCGGTCAGGTCGGCGTGCTTCAGGAAGGCACACTTGTCGTCGTCTTCAGTGGTAGTGATTACCAGGGAAGACTCGGGCATGTTGTAACCCAGCTTACGCAGCTGCTCGTAGGTGAAATGCTCTGCCGGAGCGAGCTGGCTCATGTGGTGTTGGCGTTCCTTAATCTCAGCGGCCAGGAAGCAGTCCTTATAAGGATAACGGAGCGTGGAGTCGATGTACTCGATTTCGTTCGTATACTCGTTGCTCGTCTTGCTGTAAACCACGACATTGCTGGAGTCGGTAGGATCCACCTTGTAGAGGTTCTTCATGTCCACAATAATCTTGGGACTGGGAACATTGATGGTACCAACGTACTCGGAAGCCACATGGATACCCTTGGATTCGTCGGCCACAACCAGGGAAACGGCGTAGCGGGAGAGGTGCGGTTCATCACCGTGAACGGTGGCCTCGAAGCCTTCGTGATAAAGCTTGAAGGTGATCTTACCGGTTTCCTTGTCACCCTCAGCCTCCAGGATGGTGAGCTTGGGCTCCATGGGCTCAACAATCTCGCCACGGGTCTTCAGGCCGTCCTCGATGACGAATTCAAAGACCTGAGCGGCATGCTCGGCCAGTTCCTCGGCCAGAGAGTCGGGGGTAACCTTATATACTACCTCGAAGTGGTTTTCGGGGTCGTTGTAAGCGATAGCGCGCTTGCGGGGATTATCAACATTCTCGGTCATGAGGGAGAACGGGATACCGAAGCGGAGGTCTGTATACTGGGGAACGAAGACCAGGGACTGTACGCGAGCCTTGAGGGTTGCGATTTCGGCCTCCATAACGGAGAGCTTTTCCTGAATCTTGCTTTCGAGCATGGACATAGCCTGCTCAAAGTTAATATCCTTGCCGTTCAGCAGGTCAATCTCGGCCTGCAGGGCGTTGCGGATACCTTCAACATAAGCCTGGAGCGTAACATAACCGGGCTCGCCCTCCTTCTTGAGGATGGCCAGTTCTTTTTCCAGGATATCGATAATGGCCTGGAGTTCGGCGATATCGTCGCTCATCTCACCCATCTGCGTATTAACACTACCCTTCCAGTTTTCGAAGCTGGCAACGAAGGTATTGTAGGTAGCAGCGTTCAGCTTGGTGCTGGCAAGTCCGTCGCAAAGAGCCTGGAGAGCCTCTACGTTCTCATTGGTAGCAGCCTCGAAAGCGGTCAGGTCGCTCTGAATGGCGGCGATGTTCTGCTCGCAGGTGGTGATGCGGGTCTTCAGGGCAGGGATAACCACCTCGTCCAGATTCTTGATCGCAGCCTTGTTGGTAGCGATATCGGCCTGAAGGACCTGAATCTGCGCATTGATAGCCGTCTGCACGGCGTTGATGCGGGTGGCGAGTTGGGTTTCCAGATCACTCTTATAGGTTTCTACGCGCGTAGCGAGAACGGTAAGAGCCAGATCCTGGGCATCATCAACCTCCTTCTGGTCGGCGATGACCTTGTTAAGAGCATTCTGGAAGGTGGTCACAGCCTGCTGGAAAGCTTCCTCGCTCACCTTGGTGGCAAGGGCAGCGGTCAGCTCATTGTAGGCGTTAGTAAGAGCGGTCTCCAATGCCTGATCTTTAGCAACCAGTGCCTGAAGTTCGGGGCGAACTTCGTTCTGATAGCTTACCAGTGCGGCATTAAGGGCATTGATCTGCTCGCGCAGAGTAGCCTGGTTAGCATCGACCTTTTCTTCGATACGGTCGATCTCGGCCTTGAGGTCCGAAGTACAGGATACCACGGACAGCGATGTGGCAAAGATAGCCAGCAACGCAAGTTTGCAGAGGTTTTTCATAATTTAATTAGTTATAGTTTTGGTTGTGTTAACTACTTATGGTCAGTAAGCGTTCGTGCGTACTTGTTTGCGGTTAAGTAGTGGTGTTGGGGCAAAAGTAGTGTAAAAAAAAGTAAAATCTTCTTCTCGGTTATTAAACTTTGGTCCGGCGGACCAAAATTTATGAAACGAAAATGAAACATCCAGCCTATCGCGCCTGTTGCGCAATCCGGAAATCTATAGGATTAACGCCGTACCGCTTTTTGAACTGAATCCGGAAATTTGGAAGCGAAAATCCCACGGCTTCGGCGATTTCAGAGAGGGACATACCTGGTTTTTCCTTCATTAAAATGACGGCTTCTTCCAGGCGCATGGTATTAATATAGGAAGGGAAACCCTGGCCACCCGCATAGGTATTCAGGATCTCGTTCAGGTGCTGCCTGCGCAGGCCGTAGCGCTTCATAATATCGCCACGCTGTAGCGTAGGATCGGCATAAAGGCGCTCCCGGTGAATGGTCGCGTCAATGAGCCGGAACAGCTCCTCGTCGGAAAGAACAATATGATTTTGGGCCTTATGCATAGTGCAAAGATAAGGCGCTAAAATTTGTTTTACGATTTTTGACGGTCAATATTTGGTACGCGTACCGAATTTACGGATGGAGTAAAAAAATGGCCCGAAACTTTTTGTTCCGGGCCGATGTTTCAAAACAGAAATTTTTAGATCAGGGAGAGCGCAACTTCCATCATGTTGGTAAAAGTTGTTTTTCTTTGTTCGGAGGTGGTAGCCTCCCCCGTGAGGATGTGATCGCTCACCGTGAGAATACCCAGTGCCTTGTTGCCGCTGCGGGCGGCGTTCATGTACAGGGCCGCCACTTCCATCTCCACTGCCAGCACGCCCATGTTGATCCAACCCTGGGTGTTGGGGTTCTCGCGGTAGAAAAGGTCGGAGGAAACCACGTTACCCACCTTGTAGTTAAAGCCAAGCTGCTGGCATGTATCTACAGCCTTGCAAAGAAGGTCGAAGTCTCCGATGGGCGCGAACATGCCGTCCAGGTTATATTGGTCGGCGTAGTTGGAGTCTGTGCAGGCGCCCTGCGCCAGAACCAGATCCCCGATGTGCAGGCCCATGTTGATGGAACCGGCGCTGCCCACGCGAATGATGGTCTTCACGCCGTAGAAGTTGTAAAGCTCATAAGTATAAAGGCCGATGGAAGGCATTCCCATGCCGTGTCCCATCATGCTCACGCGTTTTCCCTTATAGGTACCGGTGTAACCCAGCATGCCGCGTACCTCATTGAAGCACACGGGATTCTCCAGGTATTTTTCGGCCATGAATTTCACGCGAAGCGGGTCTCCCGCCATGATGACGGTTTCGGCGATGTCGCCGTATTTCGCTCCGATATGCGGAGTCGGTGTATGATTTTCACTCATAGTGCAAGATTTGGTTATTTATGCAAAGATAGCAAAATCGAACTCTTTTTTTTATACCTTTGCGGCAAATGAGCGACAAAACGGAGAAATACCAGGCCCTGTCCGACGCAGAACTCACCGCTGCCGTGCGCAGCGGCGACGACCGCGCCTACGACGCCGTTTTCCTGCGCTGGTACCCCCAGGTGCACCGCTTCCTCCTCACACTGGTGAAGGAGAACGCCCTGGCCGAGGACCTGGCGCAGAGCGTATTCATGAAGCTCTGGCTCTTCCGCGCCCGCCTGAACCCCGCCCAGTCGCTCAAAAACTATCTCATGGTGCTGGCCCGCAACGCCGCGCTGGATTTCTTCCGCTCCAAATATCACAGTATGCAGGCCGATATGGCCACCCCGCCCGATCGCACCTCCCCCGAACGCACCGAGCAGAAGGCCGAACTCACCGAGGTGAACATCCGCATCCGCCAGGCCGTGGAGGAAATGCCCGCCCAGCGAAGGGAGGTTTTCAAGATGAGCCGCGTGCAGCAGCTCTCCAGCGAGGAAATTGCCGAAAAACTGGGCCTCAGCGTGCGCACCGTAGAGAAACATCTCCAGCTGGCGCTGAAAGATCTTCGAAAATTTTTGAACTAAGCATTACGTAGCAGCGCCCGTTCATTCGTTCTTTAAGCGAAACAAGCTTGGAACGAAATGAACAATCAACTTATACAAGACTACCTGGAAGGCAAGCTTTCCGCCGAGGAAGAAGCCCGTGTACAGGAATACCTGGCCGCCCACGCGGAAGACCCCGAGGTGCAGCAGCTGCTGGCCGCATGGTTTGACGATTGCCGCAAGGAGGCCGATGCTTCCGACGCCCTGCAGGCCACCCGTGCGCGCCTGGGCATCTCCCGGAAGAAAGTGCACAGCGTGCGCTTCACCTACTGGCTGGCGGCTGCCGCCGTGGCCCTGCTGCTGGCTCTGCCCTTTGCCTTCCGCGCCGGTTACCACGCCCACCCCGAGGCAGCCCCCATTGCCTGGAACGAGGTAACCGTTCCCATTGCCCAGACGCAGGAAGTCACCCTGCCCGACGGCACGGTGCTCACCCTCAACGCCGGTTCCCGCGTAACCTGGCCCAGTGAGTTCACCGGTGACAAGCGCGAGATTTTCCTGGACGGTGAAGTCCTGGCCCGCGTGAGCAAAAACCCCGAAAAGCCCTTCATCATCCATTCCGGTGATATTAATGTACGCGTATACGGTACCACCTTCGACTTCAAGTCCTACCGGGACGCTTCCGTCGTAGAAGTAATGCTGCGGGAAGGCTCCGTGGGCATGGAAGTTCCCTCAGGCGACAGCCGCCGGGAAGTGCGTCTGGCCCCCGGAGACATTGTCCAGTACGACCGCGAAGGCGGTGACGTGGTCCTCAGCAGCGTATCCCCCGAAGACTTCAAGACCTTCGCCGAAGGCCGTTCATTCAGTTTTATCAATATTCCCCTGAAAGACATCACCGCCTCCCTGGAGCGCTCCTTCGGAACGCGCATTGTGGTGGCCGATGAAAGAATCGCCAACCAACGCTTCCTGGCCTTCTTCACCAACGGCGAGAGCCTGGAAGACATTCTGAAGCTGCTGGCCCGCAACGGCAATCTGAAGATTTCCCGCAGCGGCAGCATGGTGTACCTGAGAAAACGTTGATTTCTCCCCGCTTCAACTATAAACTTCAACCATAACTAACCCTTAATTAACTAACATGAGCAAAACAGTTTTACAGCGCTCCCTGCGCGTAGCGATGCTGTTTATTGCCTTGCTGCTTCCCCTTGGGCTCTTTGCCCAGGGTGTGACGCTGAACCTGAAGAACGTAACCGTCCAGGAGGCGGTGACGCGCCTGCAGGCTCAGGGCAACTACACCATCGTCGTGAATTCAGAGGTGGTAGACCTGCAGAAACGGATTTCCGTCAAAGCGCAGGACGCTCCCCTCAGCGATGTGCTCGCCCAGATTTTTGCCGGGCAAAATGTAGACTTTGCCATTAACGGAAATTCCGTTTCGGTGAACAAACACAAAGAGGCAGCTCCGGCCAAAACCAGCCTCAACGGTTTTGTAAAAGACCGTAACGGAGAACCGCTCATCGGCGCCTCCGTCATTGAGAAGAAGTCGGGCGCCTATGCCCTCACCGACGAAAACGGTGCCTTCTCCATTGGCGGAATCACTTTCCCCGCCACCTTCACGGTTTCGTACCTGGGTTTCGACGACCAGGACATTACCCTCACCGGCCGTGAACGCCAGCCCTACACCATTGTCCTCACCAGTGAAAACACGGTGCTGGATGAACTGGTGGTTGTAGGTTACGGTACCCAGAAGCGTGTAAACCTCACCGGTGCCGTTTCCGTCATTGACGGCGCCACCCTGAACCAGCGTCCCGTGACCAACACGGCCATGGCCCTGCAGGGTGCCGACCCTTCCATCGTGCTCACCAACGGCAACGGTTCCATCGAAGCCAACGAGTACAGCCTCTCTGTCCGCGGTAAGGTTTCCCTCAACTCCGGCAGCCCGCTGGTGCTGGTAGACGGCGTGGAAGGCAACCTGGCCCTGGTAAACCCGAACGATATTGAGAGCATCTCCGTGCTGAAGGATGCATCGGCCTGCGCCATCTACGGTGCAAAGGCTTCCGCCGGCGTGATCCTGGTGAACACCAAGAGCGGTGACGGCGAGGAAGGCAAGGCCTCCATCAACTACAACGGCCGCTTCTCCCTTGCCAGCAACACCACATCGACGAAGTTCATGACCACCGCGTATGACTACGTCATGATGACCAACACCTTTAACCAGGCACTCCAGGGCAACCCCGCCTGGACCTTCTCCGACGAGCAGATCCAGATGATGTACGACCGCCGGAACGACGTTACCGAGAATCCGGCCCGTCCGTGGGTGCTTCCCGATGCCACCAATACGAACACCTACCTGTACCTGGGCAACTTTGACTGGTACGGCTACCTGTTCAAGAGAACCCGTCCCGAGACCGAGCACAACATCTCCGTCAAGGGCGGCACCAAGAAGATGAACTACTATGTGAGCGGACGTTACCTGTACCGCGAGGGTCTGTTCAACCAGGGCGCCGAGGATAAGATCAACAACTTCTCCTTCCGTTCCAAGGTGAATGCAGAAATCACCCCCTGGCTGCACTACTCCAGCAACATCTCCTTTGAGCGTTCCAACTACCGCTACGGCGGTTTCTGGGAGCAGGACGGCCAGAGCGGCCTCACCGACGCCGGTATCCTGTGGAATACCACGCAGAACGTGGGTCCCTTCTACGTACCCTTCAACCCCGACGGCACCGTGAACATCCAGCCGGGCTACATGTACGGCGCCACCTCTCCCCTGTTCAGCGGCCGCGGCGGCGTGTGGACGAACGACGGCAACAAGAACGCCCGTATCAAGAACGCCTTCACCATCACCAACCGCTTCACCTTCTCCCTTGCGAAGGGGCTGAAGTTTGTGGCCGATTATACCTATCGCCGCAACGACAACACCAACACCTACCGCAGCCTTCCCACGCCCAACTGCTACGACAACGCCAACAAGCGCATGTACGTGGGTAACGGCCTCACCGGCGGTTACTTCAGCAACGGTTCCGTATACGACTTCTACCGCGAAGTACGTTACTATCAGGACGGCCACGTGGTCAACGCCTACTTCTCCTACGACGGCTCCTTCGGCAAGCACAACCTGGCTGCCACCCTGGGTGCCAACTTCGACGACTACCGTTCCTCCAACATTACGGTACACCAGAAGGGCTCCCTGAGCGACGCGCTGGCCTACCTGAACCTGGCATCGGCCACGGAGATCTCCACCCTCGCCGAGAGCAACAGCGCCTACCGTACGCTGGGCTTCTTCGGCCGTTTGAATTACAACTACGCAGAGAAGTACCTGCTGGAGGTTTCCGGCCGTTACGACGGTACTTCCCGCTTCCCGAAGCATCACCGCTGGGGCTTCTTCCCCTCGGCTTCCGTGGGCTGGCGCATCAGCGAAGAGCCTTTCTGGACGGGCATCAAGGACACCTGGAACAAGGCCAAGCTCCGTCTGAGCTACGGTACCCTGGGCAACCAGCAGGTTAGCAACTACTATTACTTCGACACCATTTCCCTGGCGAAGCTCACCTACACCTTCAACGGGACCGACGCGGCACAGCGTGCCACCATGTCCTCCCCCGTGTCCAGCGGCCTCACCTGGGAAACCGTGGTTTCCTACAACGCCGGTATCGACCTGGGCTTCTTCCGGGACCGACTGAACATCACGGCCGACGCCTACATCCGCGACACCAAGGACATGCTCACCAAAGCCATGACGCTGCCCAACGTGTACGGTGAAAGCGCCCCGAAGGAGAATGCCGCCGACCTGCGCACCCGCGGTTACGAAATCTCCGTGAGCTGGCACGACGCCCTCAAGGTGGCCGGCGAGCCGCTCTACTACGGCGTTACCGCCACCCTGGGTGACAACACCACCAAGATCACGAAGTTCAACAACCCCACGAACCTGCTCACCGACAACTACGTGGGCAAGACCCTCGGCGAAATCTGGGGCTACCACGTGATTGGCCTCTTCGAGACCGACGACGCCGCCGCTGCCTGGGCCGATGAATACGACCTGAGCGTAGTGAACAAGGCCGAACTGGGCTGCAAGGCTCCCTATAATAAGGTCCTGGCAGGCGACATGCAGTTCGAGAACCTGGACGGCGACAAGCACATCAAGGACGGCAAGAAGGCCATCAATACGGGTTCCAACACCCTGGACGACCCCGGCGACCGCCGCGTCATTGGTAACAGCCTGCCCCGCTACCGTTATTCCCTGAAGGGAGAGTTCTCCTGGATGGGTGTAGACCTGAGCGTCTTCTTCCAGGGCGTGGGCAAGTGCGACTGGTACCCGGATGCCAACTGCGTATACTTCTGGGGTCCTTACTCCTACAGAAGACCTACCTTCATCGCTTCTTCCATGCAGGACAACTGCTGGACAGAAGAGAACCCCTCCGGCTACTTCCCCCGCCAGCGTGCACAGCTGGTAAAGAACAGCGTGGTGAACGACCGTTATCTGCAGAACGCAGCCTACCTGCGTCTGAAGAACATTACGGTGGGCTACACCATTCCTTTCAAGAATGCCCCTATCCAGAAATGCCGTGTCTACTTCAGCGGAGAAAACCTCTTCTACCTGTCTCCCATGAAGAAATACTGCGACACCGTGGATCCCGAGGTGGCCACGACATCGGCCTATGGCGACTGCCTGTACCCGTATGCCAAGACCTTCACCTTCGGCGTAGACATTACTTTCTAATTACAGGAGGACAGCAAGATGAAAAACATTTTCAAAATATTGAGCGTATCGGCCGTCGTTCTCACAATGACCGCCTGCGAGGATTTTCTTACGAAGACTCCTGAAACCAATCTGGCTCCCGAGAATTTCTTCTCGTCCGAGAAAGAGCTGGAACTCTGGAGCAACTACGAATACTCCACCCTGCTGGACGACGCCACGGCCTATGCCGAGATCAAGGGCGACGACTTCATTGGCCGTAGCCTGAGCGCCATCCAGAAAGGTACCCGTACCAACGCGACAACCGGCCTGTGGACCCAGGCCCACTGGGGCTACCTGCGCCACATCAACCAGTTCTTCGAGAACTGCGGCAACTGCAAGAACGACGAGGCCCGCATCAAATACGAAGGTGTGGAGCACTTCTTCCGCGCCCTCTATTATTACCAGATGGTGCGCTACTACGGAGACGTCCCTTATTATGACTACGTGATCGGCTCCTCCGACACGGACGCCCTCTTCCACGCCCGCGACTCCCGCGGCTACGTAATGAAGAAGGTCATCGAAGACCTGGACCAGGCCGCGAAGAAACTGCCCGAAAGCTGGGCCGATGGCTGCTTCCGCATCAACAAATACGGTGCGCTGGCCTTCAAGTCCCGCGTGGCCCTGTTCGAAGGAACCTTCCGCAAGTACCACGCTGTGGCCGATGAAACCTATACCGAAGAGGACGGTTCTACCACCACCCTGAGCGCTGCGTGGTTCCTGAACCAGGCCGCCGAGGCTGCCCAGAGCGTGATGGGTTCGGGCAAATACAGCCTGTACACCACCAGCAAAAACGCTCACTGGAAAGCCTACCGTGACTTCTTCCAGCTGGAAGACCTCCGTGGCAATCCCGAGGTAATCTTCGCCAAGCAGTACGACGTTACCCTGGCCATCCGCCACGGCCTGCAGTTCGACCTCAAGAACGAGACCTACAGCGCCACGCGCCGTTTCGTGAACCACTACCTGCGTTCCGACGGTACGCCCATCCAGACCCGTACCGGCTGGGCTACCGAGCAGTACTACGAGCAGTTCCAGCGCAGAGATCCCCGTATGGCCCAGACCCTGCATGGTCCCGGTCACTTCGGTTATCTGGATCCCGACATGAAGGGCGCCGTGGAGACCACGGACTTTGCCCGTACCCTGAACGGTTACCGTGTTATCAAGGGCGTGTCTGACGGCAGCCACGAGAACGCTACCACCAGCACCACCGACTGGGCCTACATCCGCTATGCCGAGGTGCTGCTGAACTACGCCGAGGCACATGCCGAACTGGGCGACCTCACCCAGGCCATGATTGACAAGTCCATCAAGCTCATCCGCGACCGTGCGGAGATGCCCAACCTGACGCTTCCCACCGAGCCCGATGCCCTGATGGCCGAATACTATCCGAACGCCACCGGCGACCAGCTGGCCGCCATCCTGGAAGTGCGCCGCGAGCGCGTAGTGGAACTCTTCGCCGAAGGTTTCCACCAGTGGGATATGATCCGTTGGAAAGAAGGCGGTCCCCTGACGGCTGCCGGTAATATGGTGACGGGCGCCACCCCGCTGGATCCCGCCAACGCCACGCCCGGTTACAAGGGTATCTACATCCCGGCCCTGGGCGAATACGACACCGACCACGACGGCAAGATGGACCTGCTGATTTACACCGGCTCCATGCCTTCTCCCGTCTCTTCCACCATTCCTGCGACGAACCGCATCCAGGTGGGCGCCAACTCGCTCACCCTGTCTGAGGGCGACCACGGTTACATTACCCGTGACGCAGCCGAAGACTATGTGTGGAAAGACCGTGACTACCTGTATCCCGTTCCGCTGGGACAGGTCCAGGCCTACGATGGTAAGTTAACGCAGAACCCCGGTTGGGATTAGTCCATGAAGTGCATTCGTCCCATCCTTGAAACGGTATTCCTTCTCCTTGCCGCCGTATCATGCGGCAAGGAGAAGGAGGCCGCTGCCTTCTTCGAGGTTTCTCCGTCTGTGCTGACGGTGGAGGCTCCGGGCGGCCAGGTCAGCTTCAGCGTTCGCAGCAGCGAAGACTGGATGGCGGCCGTGGACCAGTCCTGGGCCCGCCTGATGACGGTCAAGGGTTCCGGAAGCGAGAGCGCCGTCACCGTGAAGGTCTCCGTTTCGGAGAACACGGAGAGCGAGCCGCGCTCGGCCACGGTGCGCGTGAGCAGCCTGAGCGGGAAGAAATCGGCCCTCCAAATTACCCAGGCCGCCGGCAGCGGCATGCCTTCCGCGCGGGGGATTGCCACGGCCGAGGACCTGGTGGCCTTCGCGGCAGCCGTGAACAACGGTGGCGCCGTGAGTCCTTATATGGTAGACGGGGCGGTGACGCTTTTGAACGACATCGACGCCGCTTCTATCCGGGAATGGATTCCGGTGGGGACGAAGGACAACCCGTTCCGCGAGCAGTTCAACGGCAAGGGACATGTGATTAAGAATGTGTCCTGGACGGTGGATACCGACAAGTATCCCGACGCCGGTTTCATCGGCTATGCCCGGAATGCGAAGATCATGAACCTGACCTTCGGCTCCGAGGGCAGCGCTGTCAGCTTTGCCGGCACGGCTTCCGGTACCATCGGCGGCATTGTCGGGAACGCGGTGGGCGTTACGCTCACGGGCGTAACCAACAAGGCTTCGCTGCGCGTGAGTGCGGGATCGGCCTCGCTTTGCATGGGCGGTCTCTGCGGCAAGGCCGACGGGGCGACGGTCATCGGCGACGGTCAGCTGAAGAAGAAGGCCTGCGCGAACGACGGGGCTGTATCGGCCCCCTTCGCGTGCTGCGTTGCCGGCCTGGTGGGGTACAACGAGGGCACGGTCCTCGGGTGCACCAACAACGGCGCGGTGACGGGCGAAAGCTCCCCTGCCTGGGGGTGCGCGTTCAATGCGTCGGCCGACAAATTCACCGGCAACTTCGGGTACGGCTCGGTAAACGGACGGGCTTCCGTGCACGCCACGGCGGTGTTCCCTTCCAGCGCTTACTCCCTGGAGGACAACACGGTGGACTGGACGCAGGAGAGCTACTACGACTGGGAGGTCGTGGAAGAAAAGCAGCTCCACGACGGCGTCAAGTACAGCCATTATTCCTTCACCGGCATGCCCCGACACATGCATGTGCTGCAAATTGACCTGAGCGCTGTGGAACTGACCACCGCCTATGCCAATGAACTGGTACCTAACCCCAACGGCAACAAGAACAGCAACAACGGCAAGAACCTGCGCGAAACGCTGTCGGACGTGTGCAACCGCAGACGGGCCGAGGGCCAGCAGATTATTGCGGGCATCAATACCGGTTTCTTCGACTCCAACGACGGCATTTCCCGTGGTTATCACATCGAGGAGGGCGAACCCGTTTACGTGAACAACCCGGCGGTGTCCGGCGCGCTGGTGAACCACACGTGGGCGCTCACCGTCTTTACCGACGGCACGGCCTCCTGCGGCAAGAAGTCGCTGAGCGCGAAGCTGGAGGCCGGCGGGAAGACCTACGCCATCTCTTCGGTGAACGACACCATCCTGCGGCATGCCTCTGCGAGCTACGCGGTGAATATGTACACCCGGCGCTACAAGCAGGTGCCGCACGCGTCGAAGCCGAGCATCAAGAACCCGCTGGCGAAGGATGTGCTGTATATTGTGGCCGATTATCTGGATGCGCCCGTGAAGGTGAATACCGGCTGGGCCGAGGCCCGGGTGAAAGCGCTGTACGACGGCACGCAGACGCCGTTATCATCGGCCCCCTATCTCTCTTCTTCCGGCGAGGTCGGGTTTGCCGTGAGCGGTGCCACCGCCCAGGCGCTCATCGCCTCCCTGAAGGTGGGCGACACGCTGCGGCTGAAGTTCGACATGTCCATCGAGGGTGAGACCAAGCCCATCTTTACGCAGAACAGCAGCATGTACCGCCTGATGGAGAACGGCCAGGACGGCAGCAACACGCCGCCCGCAGGCAATAACCTCTTCACCACCTACGACCCCATGACTTTCCCCGTTGTGAGCGAAGACCGCAAGACGGTGTGGCTGGTAGAGGTGGACGGACGTCAGCCCGCCTACTCCTTCGGGGTGAAAGGATACGAGATGTACCGCATTGCCCGCAAACTGGGCGGCTGGAACATGACCCGTTTCGACGGGGGTGGTTCCTCCTGCATGTGGGTCTATGACCCCGCTGCCGGCTCGGGCAAAACGGTGAACCGTGTCTCCGACTCCAAGGGCGAACGCAGTTGCCTCAACTACATGCTTGTAAGACTGAAATAATTAATAATACGAACGATATGAAAACCAATGTCAAACTGATCTGTGCATCAATACTGACCCTGATGCTGGCCGCTTCCTGTAAGAAGGAGGCCGAACAGATTACTTTCTCATCGGATCCGGCGGCACTGACCGAGGTGCCCTGCATGAATCCCGACGACCAGGTCCTGAACCTGACGACCAATGCCAACTGGATTGTCCTCACGCCTACCTGGGTCAAGGCCGACCCTGTCTTCGGCAGCGGCAACAGCATTGTGAGCTTTAAGGTGGAAAGCACCTATATCAACGAAAAGACGGATGTGGCACCCCGCTCCGGTGAGATTGTCTTCTCCGGCGGCGGCAAGTCCTATGTCGTTCCCATTACCCAGCTGGGCTACACGGCTCCTTACGACCCGTCGGCCAGTATCGGCGGTATCCCGAACGTGGAAGAGTTCATGAGCTTCGTGCAGGCCGTGAACGAAAACGAGGGCATCACCCGCTGGCTGAACAATTCCAAGGAAGTGGAACTGCTGGCCGATATCGACCTGTCTGAATACACGAGCTGGACGCCTATCGGCCAGCCCGAGACGGTGACCAACGGCAACTACGCCGGCGCTTACACTGGCCCTGCCTTCAAGGGCGTGTTCAACGGCGGCGGTCACACCATCCGGGGCTTCGCTCCCACGGTGAAGGTGGCGGCCAACGGGACCTTCGGCCTCTTCGGCGTACTGGACGGCGCTACCGTCAAGGACCTGAACATCCAGACCGAGCTGACGATTTCCGCCGCGGACCAGGCCGATGCCGGTGTCCTCGTGGGCACGGCCATCTCCTCCACCATCCAGAACGTGAAGATCAGCGGTAAGATCACTTCCGCCGGTACCGAGACCAATGGCAAACGATTCGCCCTGGGCGGTATCGCCGGCTTCGTCTTCAATACGGGGACCGGCACCAGCCTCATTAAGGACTGCACCACGAACCTCGTGGTGAACGCCGACTGCGGCGTCAATACCGGTAACGGTGCTGCGGGTGCCATGTATGGCGGTGTGGCCGGTTTCGTGACCACCTCGCAGGACAACTCCGCCAACAATATCGAGAACTGCGTGAACAGCGGTGAAATCACCGCCAAGCTGGCCCGCTGCTCCGGTATCGTGGCTACGGCCAACTTCGGCGGCCACTTCAAGGACTGCACCAACAACGCCAACCAGGTGAACACCTTCGCCAACGGCCGTGTCGGCAATGTGGTTTCCGTGCTGTACAAGAATGCGGTGGCCGAGGGTCTGGTGAACAACGGCAACCTCACCACGACGCAGGCCGACACTCACGCCGGCGCCATCATCGGCTTCTTCAACGATGACGCCATCGTGGTAACGGGCGGCAAGAATACGGGCACCGTCATTGCGGCCATCGCCAACTACAAGGGCCTCCTCGGCGCCAACCTGAGCAAGTTCTCCTCCATCAGCGGCGTCACCGTGGGCGGCAAACTCGGTACTTACAAGGCCGACGGCAACCACGAGATGATTGACGTGAATGCCGGCAACTTCGAGCAGTATATCGGCGTCGTTTCCGCTGCCAACCGCGCCAAGATCTCCAACCTCACCTGGGACGGCGCTCCCGCTCCCGTCATTGAGGGTATTGCCTCTGCTGCCGACCTGGTGGAATTCGCTTCCCTTGTAAACAGCGGCGGCGACTTCACCAAGTTCATGGTAGACGGCGTCGTTGTCCTCGGGGCCGATATTGACCTGGACGGAGCAGACTGGACGCCCATCGGAAAAGGCACTGCCACCAATGCCGGTGTCATCAATACCGGAAGCACACCCTTTACGGGCACCTTCGACGGCAAGGGGCACACCGTGGACAACTTCAAGGTGAACGTTGCGGCCGATGCTGCCTCCGGCTATGCCGCCGGTCTGTTCGGCATCCTGAGCGGTGCTACCGTGAAGGACGTGGTCATTGGCTCCAAGGCTGTCTTCGAAGGAAAGAGCGAAGGCGTTACCTTCATGGGCGGTGTGGCCGGATTTGCCCTCAATTCCACCATTGACGGCTGTACGAACAAGGCCACAATGAGCCTTACCGCCGCCAAGGACGTCATCCGCGAATGCCTGGGCGGTATCGTGGGTGAGCTGTATACCGGCGAAGGAGAAGGCCTGGCCAGCTATATCAAGAACTGCACAAATGAAGGCAGCATTACTTCCACGAACAACATCAACGCCAATAATGGCGGTAACGGTCTTTCTGTAGCCGGTATCGTGGGATTCACGGACGGTAAGAACTTCGGCTATGTCCAGAGCTGCACCAACAAGGTGGCAATTGCCGCCGAGGCCACTCGTCTGGCCGGTATCGTGGCTTCGGCTAATGCCAAGACCAAGGTCGAAAGCTGCGTGAACGAAGGGAAGATTTCCGGTTTGGACGTGAAGGCTTCCAACAGCCGTATTGCAGGTATCTGCTCGGCCGGCAGCACCGACGACGTGTTCAGCGGCTGCATCAACCGCGGTGACATTGTCTTTGACAAGGAGGGCGACACCTCCCATGGCTACGCCGCCGGCATCCTGGGCCAGGCCAACAACCCCCTCACCATCGAGGCCTGCGAGAACTACGGCAGCATCCGCTCCGACATGTTCAAGGCCAGCCTTGTCTACATGGGCTCCATTCTTGGCAATGCAAACAGCAAGAAGGTAACCATTAAAAATTGCAAGGTGGGCGGTAAGATTGGCCCGCTTGTTGAGGCAGATCCCCACTTTGTGGTTACGCTCACCGCAGACAACTTTAGCAACTATATCACAATGGCTGCCAGTAAAGCAGGCAGCTGCGTATATGAAGGAAATGTCTTTGGTAATTAGAATTAAAGCTGCCGCCGGCCTTGCGGCGGCAGCTTTTCTCCTTGTTGGATGCAGCAAACCCACCTCGGCCGCACAGGAAACGGTCAAGGACAAGATGAGCTTCCAGCAGAATGAATGTGTCGTTTTCGTAGGAGAAGAGGTAGACATCCCCGTTTCTTATCAGGTATTCGAGCGGGGTGTGTACGTCAAGGGAAGCTATGACTTCCAGGCCAATCCGTACGATGTGAAGATTCAATCATCGGCCCCCTCCACCGCGTCCGTATCGGCCGGCAAGGTCAAGGGCCTGCAGGAGGGCACGGCTACGCTGACGCTTTCCTCCAGCATGATTAACGCGAAGGGCCAGCTGGCCGTGACCGTGAAGAAGAGCGAGGTGACGCCCGCGTCCTTTGACCAGGACATCACCCAGCCGCTGACGGCCGACATGATTGTCCTGCCCCTGGGCCTGACGGGCGGCATGCAGAGCTTCGACATTGACAAACGCGGCCAGTTCTACATGTCCACCGAGGACAGCAACTCCATGCGCGTGTGCGCGCTGAACAAGGACGGGTCCAAGATTGGGGCCGATATGGTCCTGCCCAGCGGCGGCCACGGAGACGGATTCAGCATTGAATACGACGCCGACGAAGTCTTCTTCTGGACCAGCGGCACCCTGGGCGAGCACACCGCCAACGGCGGTTACTCCGGCGGAAAGGCCAATGAGGCCGATGTGCACCTGATCTGCCGCCATAAGTTCAAGGCGGGCGTGACGGAGTATGCCGAGGAAGCCGTGGAGTGCTTCTACCTGAACGACAACGGTGCCCGTTTCGTAGATGTAGACACGGAGCACGACGTGATGGTCCTGTGGACCTACGAGAGCAACAGCGACTACATCTATGTGTATAAGCTTTCCGAGATTCGTAACGCTTCCAAGGTGACGAAGAAGGTGACGCGCGCTTCCCACAACCAGGGGAAGGATGTCACGGCCTACAATCTGAACAGCGTCAAGTCTGTCGCCCGGTTCTCCTGGCAGCGCAAGGGCGTAACCACCGGCAGCACCAATGCCGGCGCCGTCCAGGGCCTGTGCGTGTACGACGACCGCATCTATGTCACTTCCGGTGCCAAGAACGACGAGGCCACGCTGATGTCGGTCATGGACTTCGGCGGGAACATCCTGCAGAAACTGGTGAAAGTGGGCGTTTCCGTGGACAAGCAGCAGCTCATTAAGCTGAACCTGTCTTCCGACGGCACGTTTGAGCCGGAAGGCGTCCATATTCACAAGGGCCAGATGTATCTGGGTTTTGTGGGAGACTATCCCACCTCCGGTTCCAAGAAACACACCTGCATTATCAAACTCAAATAATATGATGAAAAGATTTCTTTGGATACTGGCTGCCGCCTGTACCCTTCTCTCCTGCTCCCAGCAGCCTGTCAACAAAGCCGAAAAAGTAATTGCCGCCATTCACGACCCCGCATCGAAATACGTAGTGGTGATTTGCCACCGGGGCGACTGGCGCAACTACCCGGAGAACTCGCTGGGCGCCATCGAGTCTGTGATCCGGATGGGGGCCGATATTGTGGAGATCGACCTCAAGCTCACCAAGGACAGCGTCCTGGTCCTGAGCCATGACCGGACCTGCGACCGCATGACCACCGGTAAGGGCGACATCTCCACCATGACCTACGATTCCCTGGCCACCTTCAACCTGAAGACGGCCCACAACGTGGCCATTCCCGGCACGCGTATCACCACCCTCAAGGAGGCCCTGGAAGTGTGCAAAGACCGGATTGTGATCAATGTAGACCAGGGTTACCAGTACTACGACATGGTGGTGAAACTCACCGACTCCCTGGACATGACCGACCAGATTCTCATCAAGGGCAAGAAGGCCCGCGAGGTGGTGGCCCGGGAAATGGAGGGCAGCCGCATGATGTACATGCCCATCATTGACATCCAGAAGCCCAAGGGCCGTGACCTGTTTGCCCAGTATGAAGACTGGTATGAGAAGACCGGCGAAAAGCCGCTGGCCTACGAGGTGTGCTTCTCCGAACTGGACGAGGAGGTGGAGGAGTGCTGCCGCAAGGTGCTGGCCCAGGGTTCCAAGCTGTGGATCAACACCCTCTGGGCCTCCCTCTGTGGCGGTTATGAGGACGACGCAGCTTTTGAAGGCAATCCCGACGAGGTTTACGGAAAGATCCTGTCTCTGGGTACTTCCATGATTCAGACCGACCGTCCGGAGCTGCTCATCAACTATCTGAAGAAACACGGACGCAGATAAATTCAGCCATGCAAAGACGCGATTTTCTAAAAGGTATTTCGCTGGCCGCGGCCGGCGGGATGCTGGCCGGTCCTACCGCCGGCGCTGCCGGTCTGTTTGCTTCGCCCCAGGATAAAAGCATCGGCACGGATCCCCTCACCGGCCTCTCCCCTGTGCGGGCGCTGGATCCTGTGGTGAGCAGGCCCATCAGCGTGATTATCATCGGCTGCGGCAACCGCGGCCGCACCTACGCCCAGTATGCCAAGAAGTTCCCCAAGGGGATGACGGTGGCGGGCGTCTCCGACATTCTGGACGACCGTAAGGACTACCTGGGCGACATGTATAAGGTCCCCGCCGATATGCGCTTCGGCCATTACCGGGAGGTCTTCGCCACCGGGAAGAAGCTGGCCGATGCCGTGGTCATTGCCACACCCGACGACCGTCACTTCGACCCTTGCATGAAGGCCCTGGAACTGGGTTACGACGTGCTGCTGGAAAAGCCGGTGGCGCCTACCGAGAAGGAGTGCAAGGCCATCCGCGAGATGACCAAGAAGACGGGCCGCATTGTGGCGGTGTGCCACGTGCTGCGTTATGCCCCTTACTTCATGGCCCTGCGGGATGTGGTCCGGAGCGGTGCCATCGGCGATGTAGTGAGCATCCAGCACATGGAGCCCATCCAGTATGCCCACATGGCCCATTCCTATGTGCGCGGCAACTGGCGCTCCTCCCGGATGACTACGCCCATTATCCTGGCCAAGTCCTGCCACGACCTGGATATCCTCCGCTGGATCATTGACAAGCCGTGCAAGCATATATCGGCCGACGGCAGCCTCAACTTCTTCAAGAAGGAGAATGCGCCGGAGGGCGCCCCGCTGTACTGCACCGACGGTTGCCCGCACCAGGACAAGTGCCCTTACAATGCCATTGACATCTACGCCAAACAGAAACTGCATCTGGGCGTGTTCGACCTCAAGGGCAGCAAGGACCCGGACCTGATTATGAGCCGCCTCCACGACCCCCGCTACAACAGCTACGCCCGTTGCGTCTTCCACTGCGACAATGACCAGCCGGACCACTATGTGGCCAACATGCTGTTCGAGGACAATATCACCGCTTCCTTCACCATGGACGCCTTCTCCCCCAAGGGTGGCCGCCGTACCCGCATCATGGGCACGATGGGCTTCATCGAGGGCGACATGAAGGAATTCACCGTCACCGATTTCCTCACGCGGAAACCCAAGCTGTGGAATATGAAGGTGGCCGAAATCCCCGAGTACGCCCAGTCGGGCCACGGCGGAGGCGACCATCGCCTGGTGCGCGACTTCCTGGAGGCCGTAGACCGTCAGGACCCCTCGCACCTCTCCAGCAGCATTGACGTTTCCATCGAAAGCCACCTCATGGGCTTCGCCGCCGAGCGCTCCCGCCGCAGCGGACGGAAGGAGAAGATTTAACGCCGCGACCTAGTCATGGCGTTTGCATTTTTCTGCAGAAAGATGTATATTGCGCTGTAACACAAAACAATAACCGCCATGAGCAAGTTCCTGCAGAAAATCAGTGACCTGACAAAGATCACGCACAGAGCCGCCTTCGCCGATGTTCCGGAGCGGACTGGCACCAAGGAGTCGGCCTTTGAAGTGCTGGCCAAGGAGCGCTATTCCTGCCGCGCTTTCAAGGACACGCCCCTGACTGAACAACAAATCAGCCGCATGCTGGAAGTGGCGCGGCTTGCCCCCACCGCCGCAAACAAACAGCCTGTCCACGTGTGGGTGGTCAAGAGCCCGGAGGGGCTGGCTAAACTCAAAGGCGCCACCGACTACACCTACGGCGCGCCCGTGGTGTTCATGGTGGGCGCGAAGGCCGATGCAGCCTGGGTGCGCAAGTACGACGGCAAGAACGGCGCCGAGGTAGACGCTGCCATCGTGGGCACGCATATCATGCTGGAAGCATCGGCCCTGGGCCTTGGCAACGTCTGGGTGGGCTCCTTCGACCCCGCGAAGGTGAAGGCCGATTTCCCCGAGACCGAAGGCTACGAGGTCGTCTGCCTCTTCCCCGTTGGCTATTCCGCCGCGGGCCCCGGCCCCAATCACGAGAAACGCCAGGCACCCGAGGAGTTTGCCTCGGAGATCTAATAAAAGAGCCGGTCCTTTCGGGCCGGCTCTTCTTATACACTATTGAAGATTATTTCCAGCTGGTGTACTGGGCGTCAGCGGAGGTCCAACCTTCCTTCTGCTTGAGAACACCGTTGGAGAGGCTGATTTCAGTCTGCGGATAAGGCTGGAAGCCGTAGGTGGCATTGTAACGGGCAGCGTAACCGGCACCCTGGTCCTTCATCACAGTCTTCACACCGTTGTTGTAGATTTCCTGGCCCAACTGGCTCTCAAGAGCAGCGATGCAGTAGGCCTTACCGTAGCGGCGCATATCACCCCAGCGGATGGACTCGAAGGCCAGCTCGTGGCGGCGTTCCTGACGGAGGGCATCAACAGAATAGGGAACCGGGTTGAGTTTGGCGCGCACACGCACGGCGTTCATGCCATCCTTGCCATCGTAGATAACCTTACCATTCGTCAGTTCTGCGTGCATCAGGAGCACATCGGCAAAGCGCAGGAGCGTGAAGTCGGTGGTGCACTTCTTACGGCCGAAGTCCTTGTCGGCGCCATAGTACATGGAGGAAGAAGTGAACTCAAAGATCCAGGCATCATTGATATAGCAGGCGATAGCCTGGCTCTTTCTCTGCCACAGCAGGGATTCCTCCATCTGGCTTTCGGCGCCGATCTGGTAACCGTGCTCCTGGTCTCCGGTGTTGGGATAGATGATGTGCTGGGCCTCGTCAACAGCGTTCCAGATGGAACCCTTGCGGCGGATATCGGAAGCATCCCAGGTATTCCACAGGTCCGGGTTCACGGTAGCGAAACCATAACCCTTGTTCATGGGGAAGACGGGCTTGTAGTCACCGCTGTCGAAGGTACGCAGACCGCAGTACATGTTGAAGTAGTTGTACTTGTGGCTGGACTTGGCGGCGTTGATGTGGAACATCTGCTCGGGGTTGTGGGCGTCCGGATACCAGGTCTCACTGTCGGGCAGGTCCTGCGTGAAAGGATAATCGGCCTTGGTGACCTTGTTACTGTAGGGCCAGAAGCTGCGGAAGTCGGGCAGCAGGGTGTAACCGGAATTCTTAATGCAGTCTTCCAGCTTTTCTACCACGTAATCCTTGCCGATGGTCTCGTTGATGATGGTGTAGTTCTCCAGATCCATCAGCGGCAGGGTGGTAATGGTTTCGTTATTCTTGTCGCTGTAGAAACCGGTGTAGAACAGGTATACGCGGGCCAGGAGACCTTCGGCCACCCAACGGTTCACGTGACCGCGACCGGTGAGGATGGAGCCATAAGGCGTAGAAGGCATGATTTCGCAGGCCTTCTTCAGGCTGGCAGCGATGAAGCCGTAGATTTCCGGAACGCTGGCAAGGGCGGGATACTCGGCAGCTTCAGTCACGCTCTCGGGAACGGAAGTCACCAGCGGCACCTGCTCGTAAATCTGAGCGAGCTCGAAGTAGAACCAGGAACGGAGGATGAGCGCCTCACCCATGAGCTGGTTGCGAAGTGCTTCGTCCTGCACCTTCTCAAGGGCCGGGATGGCCATGTTGGCACGGCCGATACCGCTATAGCAGTTCGTCCAGAAATCTCCCATGAGGTTAATGTCGTTGTACATGAGGTGATCCCATGCCTGGGCATCGGCATCATCCATACCGCCTCCGCCGTACTGGTCGTCGGAGCAGATATTGGCCATCATGAGATAGCCACTACCTGCAAAGTCGCGCAGGTCCAGGTTGAGCGTAGCGTAGATACCGGTCACCAGCTGCATGGCATCCTCTTCAGTTGCCGGGAAGTTACTGGTGTTACGCTCGGTATAGCTGGTGGTATCCAGGAATTTTTCGCAACCGGCGAAAACCAGGGATGCCAGAACCAGCGTAGAAAGGGTTATAATGATTTTTTTCATGGCATTCTAGAATTGAAGGTTAACACCGAAAAGGAAGGTTCTGGCGGCAGGGTAGAAACCTACGTCGATACCGGAAGCCCAGTCGTCATCGGTACCCTTACCCATTTCGGGATCCATACCGGAGTACTTGGTAATGGTGAGCAGGTTCTGAGCCTGGAAGAAGAGACGGCACTTGCTGATGTACTTCATGTCCACGAGCTTGCGGAAGTCGTAGCCGATGGAAACATTGGAGATCTTGAAGTAGTCACCATTCTCGATGTAGATGTCAGAGATATTCTGCCAGTTGGGATTGCTACCGTAGGTGAGACGGGGATACTTGTTGGAAGTACCTTCGCCCTGCCAGGTCTGGAATACCTCGGTGGTGAAGTTGTCACGCTGGCTGTCGGCGAAGGAGCGGTAGCTCTTGGCCACCTGCTGGCCGAAGGCGCCGTAACCGGCGATGTTGAAGTCGAAGCCCTTCCAGGCGCACCAGAAGTTGAGGCCGGCGGTGAAGTGAGGGTTCGGGTCACCAATCATGGTACGGTCGTCATCATTGATTACACCATCCTTGTTGGTATCTACCCAGATGAGGTCACCGGGCTGAACGCCTTCATACTTGGCTCCGGTATAGGCATCAATCTGAGCCTGGTTCTGGAAAACGCCAGCAGTCTTGTAGCCGTAGAAGTAGCCGATAGGATAGCCAACCTGGGCGCGGTACATTTCGAGGGTACCCTCGGACAGCACGTCTTCGGCGCCGTGGATAATACCTTCAGAGTTGGCGATACGGGTTACCTTGTTCTTGTTGAAGGCACCGTTGAAGTTCACACCATAGGTGAATTCGCCGGTAGGCTTGCTCCAGTCGATGGAGAATTCGATACCCTGGTTGCGGATATCACCACCATTGATGTAAGGAGGGTTGAGGCCATACACAGAGGCGATAGGAGCGCGAACCAGCCAGTCCTTGGTGTCCTTGATGTAACCGTCGATGGAAACACCCAGACGGGAGTTGAAGAAGCGGGCGTCTACACCCAAATCCAGCTGCTGGGAAGTTTCCCAGGAGACATCCGGGTTGGCGAGCACGTCACCTACAGCGCCCACAGCGAAGGCATCTTCAGAGTCGAAAGCGTAGGAAGCATCCGTATCCAGCACGATGGTGGAGAGGTACTGGAAGTTGGAGATACTGGCGTTACCGTTCTGGCCCCAGCTGGCGCGGAGTTTCAGGAAGCTCAGCCAATCCTTGGTGTTCTCCATGAAAGGTTCGGAGGACATCACCCAACCGGCAGACACAGAGGGGAAGAAACCCCAGCGGTGACCGCGGGCGAAGTTGGAGGAACCATCAGCACGGACCGTGGCAGAGAGCAGATATTTGCTTTCGTAGTTGTAGTTGACACGGCCGAAGAAGGAAGCAAGAGCGCCCTGGGTGCGGGGTTTACCGGAAACGGAAACCTCACTCAGCTGCGTGGGCTTGGTATTGGAGAGATAGGAACGCTCGAAGTCGTTTCCAAAGATGGAGTTGGTACCGTTACCACTGATCTGAACACCCATGCCCCACTTTTCAATGGACTGACCGGCCACCACGTCAAAGTAGTGCTTGCCGAAGGTATTGGAATAGGAAAGGGTGTTTTCCCAAGTAATACGCTGGTTGCTGTTCATGCTCTGGCTTACGGTGTCAAAGTCGTTGTACACCTTGGAGTTGATAGCGTATTTCATGTTGTTGGAACGGGAAGAACTGGAAGACATCACATAGCCAAACTGGCTCTTGAACTTGAGGTTCTTGATGGGCTGGAGTTCTGCGAAGACGCTGGCCTGGAGGGTGGAACTGATGCTCTCCTGGAGACCGCGGGAGGTGTAGTAGTCGTAGGCCAGCGGGTTGGCGCTGCTGGTGCTGGTGTCGAAGTTCCAGCCTTCGGCCTGGCGGGCGGCCTGGTCGTAGAAACCGGTCACGTTGCCGTTTTCGTCATAGGTATAGGCCGGAAGGAGCGGGGTGGTGCGAAGGATGTTGTGCACGGAGTTCCAGTAGATATCGACATCGTTGGCGATACCGCTGTTGGAGCTGTGGTTGTAGTTCAGGGTTTCGCCGATGCGCAGGATGTTCAGGTCGCCGTCCTTGATCACAACGTTGTCGCTGTTCACGCGGAAGGTGTAGCGCTGGAACTGGGCATTCCGGGGATCAATTTTGTTGTAGCCGATGATACCGTCCTGAGCAGTGTAGGACAAACCCACGGAGTACTTGTGGTCGGCCGTACCGCCGGTCACATTGACAGCGTGGTTCGTGGTAATGGCGCCCTTGTTATAGGCTTCTTCCATCCAGTTGGTACCCTTCCAGGCACCGCTCTGGATATCCTGATACAGTTTGGCGGGCAGCACGGCAGACCAGTTGGTCTTGGCGATGCCTTCGTTCTCATACATCATGTCAAGAGCCTGCATGTATTCCTGGGCGTTGCACAGGTTGGGCATCTTGGCAATGTACTGGCGGCCGAAGTAACCGTCATAAGACACGATGGTACGGCCTTCCTTACCCTGCTTGGTGGTAACGAGCACAACACCGTTAGCGGCACGGGCACCGTAGATGGCGGCCGATGCAGCATCCTTCAGCACGTCGATGGACTCGATGTCGGCGGGGTTCAGTGCGCTCAGGCTACCGCCGGCAACACCGTCGATAACATACAGCGGCTCGGAGTCGCCGATGGTACCCATACCACGGACATTCACTTTGAAGCCCTCACCGGGCTGACCGGAATTCTGGGTGATGCTAACACCCGGGCTCTGGCTCTGGAGAGCACCGAGAGCGCTGGTCGTGTTCAGTTTGGACAGGTCATCTCCTTTCACCTGGATGGTGGAACCGGTGAGGAGTTTCTTCTGTTGTACACCGTAACCGATGACCACGGACTCAGAGAGCTGGTCAAGGTCCTGGTACAGGGTGATGTCCAGGGAAGTTTTGCCACCGACGGCAACTTCCGTAGAAACATAACCCAGGCAGTCAACAGAAAGGATGGCGTTGGCCGGGGCTACGATGGAATAGATACCGTCGAGGTCCGTGGTGGTCCACGTGCTCATACCTTTCACTACGATGGTGGCATACGGGACAGGGTCACCGTTGGCACCGTCAACGACCTTCCCCTTCACCGTCAGGTTCTGTGCATTGAGGCTCAGTGCAGCAAATCCCGAAAGGAGGAAAAGCAACAGTTTTTGGAGTTTCATAAAGGTTATTGTTTAGAAATAAATAGTGTGTTCTTGGTCAGCTGACGCAAAAATAGATAGGAACATCCCCTATTTTGTCGCAGATTGCGCAAGTTTGTACCCACTTTGCGAAATTCTAAATTTTTCCGAAGTTTTAACGATTTCCTAAATTATTTTATAAACAATCCCTTACCTATATATAAAAGGAGGCCGTCACGTGCTGTGCGGCCTCCCATATTGTCGTTAACCAATGAATTATTCGATCGGTTCCACCGTGTAAACCCAGGTGTAGGGATAGGTACCTATACGGGGACCCCGGGTAACCTTGAAGCCGTCGGCAGCCAGGGCGTCCACAGTCACTTCTCCGGTCTCGCTGTAGTTGTTGTTATTACTGTTGTAATTAGTGCGGGCAGAGAATCCGCAATCCGCCGAGCCTGCACCAGCCACAGTCAACGTCTGCGTTCTGCCGGTGGTTTTCAGTCTCAGACTCCCCTGAATACGCAACACGCATGCGCTGACAGAGCAGGTAAGGGTGCTGTTCCCGTCCAGAATCAGGGTGACATTTCTGTCGGCAGTCAGGAAAGCTCCTCTGGTATCCGAAGTTAATTTGCTCAGGGTAATAATGGCATCCTTATCCTGTTCCAGCGAGAACTGCGTGTACTTGTTCGTTCCAGCCATGCTGAAGATCATATCCGAAGTCGGGCCGTCAAAAGTAATCGTCGACTCTCCCCAGAGCGGGCTCGGCGTAGTATAGCTGGCACCTGTAATGACAGGCAAAACGGGCTGGAGGGGATCTACCGCGGCTTCACGCTCGATTGTGTATATCTTAGGCTGCATGTTGAATTTCTCGCCCAGGTCGAGGTACTTCCACTCAACTACGCCTTCGGTCCTGTTTCTCAGCGAGAGGGCAAAGAAATGATCCCAATTGTCGTAGGACGTATATGCTGCGAATCTGGCGATACCATCGGCATCGGCCGTTACCTCTCCCCAGTTATCAAAACCTTGGCGAATATTACTGGAAGAGCTGGACTTATAAAAAAGGACGGAATAATTGGCACCAGCCGTAAGGCCGCTAACCGTGCAGTTGAAAATGCAGATATCGTCTCCATACCGCTTGGCAGACAAAACAAAGCGCTCCTGAGATTTGTCGTACTCTCCGCTTACAGGGAGGAGTCTTTCCATCACCTCTTCCACGGAAGAAGCAATATGGTCTTTGACTTCAATGCTTATACTCTGGTAACTGTCAACGCTGTATTCATAGGCAGCCTTGGACGAAATAAAGTCTGCCTCAATGTCGTAGCACTCGTTCAGGGGATTGGACGAAGTGAAAGTATAGGAGGAGCTCACAAGTTCGTAGTTCTCGTTCTCTTCCCAGACAGACAGTTCTCCGGAGAACATGGCGCTGGTTGCACCTGCGCCGGCGGGAACATAGTCCAGAAAACCGGCCAGCATTTTTCTGGGCTCGCTCGGACTCTTACTAGGAGAAGATTTGCCGGGAGCTATTTTCCACGGCTCATCGGGTCCATCGGGTTTTTCCGGTTCCTCGCCAATCTCGGCGCGCACATACAGACGGTCACCTTCCGTAAAGGTCAGGGTGCGGGTACCATTTTCGTTGATTACAGACGCCTTTACCAGCGGTTCCAGGCTGGCGCCCACAGAAACAAACACTTTGTTTTCACCGCTTACTTCCGGGGATTCCTGTTTCTGGCAGGAGATCATGGCCATGGCGCTCAGCGCCAGCAGGCCAAACAGTTTCGTCATCTTCTCCATTACCAGATCTCCTCCTCAAAAACCACATTCATGCTGACCGACGTCTGCAGTACAGCACTCTCCAACTTAACCTCCACTACTTCCGCAGCAGGGGCTTCATACACTACTTTGTTTTGCATTATAACGTTAAAATTTGGGGCGGCAAAGATAGAAAAACTCTACCTACTTGCAAAGCATAATGTCCAAAATCATCCGGTCGGTGGTTTTCATGCCGGCCGATCCGATGGCGCCGATGTTGCGGATGGTCTTCTCTACGTCGTCCTCAATGATGCCGTCGGTGGAGGGGATGCAGGTGCCGCGAAGGGCCAGGACGGCCGACTGCACGGCGCAGGACACGCCGGAAGCCACCTTCATGGCGCAGCCCACCTTGGCGCCGTCGCACACCATGCCGGTGATGTTGCCGGCCATGTTCTTGATGGCGGCGCAAACCTGGTCGTAGCCGCCGCTTTGCAGGTAGACAATGCCGCAGGCGCTGCCCGTAGAGGCCACTACGCAGCCGCAGAGCGCGCTCAGTTTGCCCAGATAATGCTTGATATGGATAGCCACCAGATTGCTCAAAATAAGCGCTCTGGCCAGGCGTTCGTCGTCTACTTTGTATTTGAGAGCGTAGGCAATCACGGGCATGCTCACGGTGATGCCCTGGTTGCCGCTGCCGCTGTTGCTCATGGCGGGAAGGGTGCTGCCGGCCATACGGGCGTCCGACGCCGCGGCCGTCATGCCCATGGCGTAGCTCAGGAAGTCGTCGCCGAAGACCTCCCGCTGGTTCTCGCGGATAGTCTTGCCCACTTCCAGGCCATAGTTGCCGCGGAGGCCTTCTTCGGCCAGGGCCAGGTTGAGCGTGCGGTCCCCCAGAATAAAGGCAATGTCCTCGTAGGGAGCCTTGCAGGCGAAGTCGTAGATCTGCCGCACATCGAGGTCGTATTCGGCGCCCGCCTGCTCCTTCACGGCGGCGGCGCTCTCCGAGCTCATCAGGATTTTATCGGCATAACTCGTCTCCACAATACGGTCGTGGTCGTCCTCGATGATGGCGTAGGCGTGCGGGTCTACCTCGGCGCTCGCTACGGCGTGTTCGTCCACCGTCACCGTCGCCTTCACGTAGAGGAGGTGTTCCGTGTCGGCCACCTGGATGCGCACGCTGCCATCGGCCACCAATTCCTTCGCGCGGGCGACAGCCTCCGGGGTGAGCGCGCCCAGGACCTCGAGGCCTCGGGCCGATTCCCCGCACACGGCCCCCAGCGCCGCGGCGACAGGCAGGCCGACCATGCCGGTGCCGGGGATGCCGACACCCATGCCGTTCTTGAGGATGTTGCCGCTCACGGCGATGTCCAGGCGGAAAGCGGCCTTCAAACGCCAGCCTTCCCTGCAACTGCCGCAGTTCTCGCTGATGATTTCCACGGCCTTGGCAACGGCCAGCGCCACGGCGATGGGCTCGGTACAGCCCAGCGCAGGCTTCACTTCCTGCTTGATGAGCGCGATAATCTCTTCCTTGGTCATTTCTCTTTCGTGATTTGCGTGAGGTATATACCCACCATGCCCACGGCGAGACCGGCCCACTGGAGGGCGGTCAGCTGGTCTTCCCCGCAGAGGGAGGACAGCACGGCCGTAACCAGCGGCACCACCGCGAGGAACACGCTGGTGCGCGCGACGCCCAGCTTGCGGATGGCGTAGGCCCAGCTGGTGAACGCCGTAGCCGAGCACAGCAGCGCCAGCGAAACAATGGGGTAAAGGGTGTCCCAGCACAGGTAACGGGCGGCATCGAAGCCCCGCAGGCCCTTGGTCAGGAACAGCGGAAGGAAGAGCACCGCACCGAAGAGGAACTGGTACATCACAATCACCGACGGCGTATATTGGGCCGACAAGTGCTTGGTCACGGAAATCTGGCTTACCTCCGAGATGACGGCGATGAAAAGAATGCCGATACCCACCCAGAACATGGGCCCTGTGGTGGTGCGGGAGTAGGTGACGAGCCAGAGGCCGGCGAGGGTGATGACCACGCCGAGGATATTCAGTTTGCTGAAATTCTCTTTAAAGATGAGAAGGCCCACGGCCATCGCGAAGAGCGGGTTGGTGGCCACGATGAGCGAAGTGATGGTGGGCGACTCCGTGAACTCCAGGCCGTAGGTTTCGGCCACGAAGTAGATGAAGGGCATGCAGAGGGACAGGGCCACGAATTTGAGGATGTCATGCCGCCGCATGTGCATGTTCTGCTTCAGGCAAAGGTTCAGGATGAAGAGCAAAATGCCGGCAATGCAAAGGCGCACCGGAACAAAGAATTCTACGGGGATTTGCAGCTCCAGCAGGCGGTCGGCCCAGATGTACGACATGGCCCACAGCATCACGGTGAGCATTGCCGCCAGGTATGCACGGAGGAAGTTCTTTTTCATAGAACAAAGATAATAAAAAAGAGGTTGACTACTTATGAGTCAACCTCTTTTTATTTACCCCGTGGCCCCAGCAGGGTTTGAACCTGCGACCCACGGATTATGAGTCCGCTGCTCTAACCGCTGAGCTATGGGGCCTAGGATTTAACCTCAGACTTTGATTTCGACCTCAACACCGGAGGGAAGCTCCAGCTTCATGAGGGCGTCAACGGTCTTGGCGTTGGACTCGTCGATGTCGATCAGACGAACATAGGAGTCCAGCTCGAACTGCTCGCGGCTCTTCTTGTTAACGAAGGTGGAGCGGTTCACAGTGAAGATCTTCTTATTGGTAGGAAGCGGAATGGGACCCACAACCTTTGCACCCGTAGCCTTCACAGTATCAACGATCTTAGCAGCGGACTTGTCCACCAGCATATGATCGAAGGATTTCAGCTTGATTCTGATTTTCTGGCTCATATCAATTACTTTTTTACTTTGCTAAATTTTACTCGTCATCGCTGGCGTGGTAACCGCTCTTCTCGATGATGTCCTTAGCCAGGGCGGCAGGAACCTCAGAGTAGTGGTCAAAGCTCATGGTGCTGGTAGCACGTCCGGAGGACAGGGTACGGAGCACGGTGACATAACCGAACTGCTCGGAGAGCGGAACAAAAGCCTTAACGATACGTGCACCGTTGGCGGTGGAGTCCATAGCGACAATCTGTCCGCGGCGACGGTTGAGGTCACCGACGATGTCACCCATGTAATCTTCCGGAGTTACAACCTCCAGGTTCATGATAGGCTCCATGAGCACGGGATGACATTTAGGGCAGGCGTGGCGGAAAGCCATACGGGCGCACAGCTCGAAGGAGAGCTGGTCGGAGTCTACCGGGTGGTAGCTACCATCGATGACTTCTACCTTCAGGGAAGGCACCTCGTAACCGGCGAGAACACCGTTTGCCATCGCGGACTGGAAGCCCTTCTCGATGCACGGGATGAATTCCTTGGGAATATTGCCACCCTTAACAGAGTTGATGAACTGAAGACCCTGAGCGCCTTCGTCTGCGGGAGATACGTTGACGATGATGTCAGCGAACTTACCACGACCACCGGTCTGCTTCTTGAAGACCTCACGCAGCTGGAAGCTGGTGGTGATGGCCTCTTTGTAGTTCACCTGAGGAGCACCCTGGTTGATATCTACACCGAATTCACGGCGGAGACGGTCGACGATGATGTCCAGGTGGAGCTCACCCATACCGCTGATAACGGTCTGGCCGGTCTCGTGGTCGGACTTAACGGTGAAGGTCGGGTCTTCCTCGGCCAGTTTGGCGAGGGCGATACCGAGCTTATCCAGGTCCTTGGAAGTCTTAGGCTCCACGGCGATACCGATAACGGGATCCGGGAATTCCATGGTCTCCAGCGTGATAGGCTTCTCCTCGAGGCACACGGTATCACCGGTGCGCAGGTCCTTGAAACCAACGGCTGCGCAGATGTCACCAGCCTCTACGAACTCGATGGGGTTCTGGTGGTTGGAGTGCATCTGGTACAGACGGGCAACACGCTCCTTCTTACCGGTACGGGTGTTGAACACGTAGGAACCGGCATCCAGACGACCGGAGTAGGCGCGCAGGAAGGCAAGACGGCCTACGAACGGATCCGTGGCGATCTTGAACACCAGGGCGCAGAACGGCTCGTCTGCGGAAGGCTTGCGAGTGATTTCCTCACCGGTGCTGGGGTGAGTACCCTTAACGGCACCCTTGTCCAGCGGAGAAGGCAGGTAACGCATCACAGCGTCCAGGAGGAACTGAACACCCTTGTTCTTGAAGGAAGAACCGCAGCAGGCAGGAACGATCTGCATGGCGATCGTACCCTTGCGGATAGCGGCGATGATTTCCTCCTTGGTCAGGGAGTCGGGATCCTCGAAGTATTTCTCCATGAGGGTCTCGTCGCACTCGGCGGCAGCCTCAAGGAGAATGTCTCTCCAACGGGCAGCCTCTCCCTTGAGGTTCTCGGGGATCTCGCCGATCTTGTAGTTGACGAGGTTCTCGGAACCATCGTAGAAGATGGCCTTCATATCGATGAGGTCGATGATGCCGTCGAACTTATCTTCGGCACCGATCGGGAGGCAGATGGGAACGGCGGTGGCACCGAGCTTGGTCTTGATTTCCTCAACGCAGGCGAGGAAGTCAGCGCCAATACGGTCCATCTTGTTCACATACGCGATCTTAGGCACGCCGTACTTGTCTGCCTGAC
>Ga0310786_10001862_pt1 | contig 33495 bp, 31 predicted proteins | sample AusTroGonzalo_MG_FD_203881 | JGI IMG/M metagenome (GOLD analysis project Ga0310786, IMG submission 203881) | Bovine rumen microbial communities from tropical cattle in Woodstock, Queensland, Australia - Gonzalo_03 (v2) (version 2) | ecosystem: Host-associated > Mammals > Digestive system >... | reverse complement strand
TGAATCTTGAATTCGGTTTCCTGGATGACCTTGGCTTCGTCACCGTCACCTTGATGAATATGACCACGGGTGAGATAGAGTCAGGAGTGCTTGACAGCCAGCTCGGGATAGTTGACTTCCCCTTCTCAGGTGACGCTGGTTTTTACCGGATTATCATCACTACATCCTCCGGAGGGTCGTATCATGGTAGTTTTATGATATGATGAATGAATCTATATAGAGTGATTGTTTTGAATTATTAAACTATAAAATACCGGAGTTTATAAAGTTTATAAAACATCTCACAATAAACAAACAATAATAAAACAAGGTACAAATGAAAAAGATTATTATTTCCACAATCTCAGTGTCACTATTCTTAAGTGCGTTCTTTGCTGTCAAGTCTGTCGCCTCTATTGACGAGGTTGATCTGTTCAATGCTAATGTCGAGGCGCTCGCTGATGGCGAAGAAGCGGTGACTGGGCATTGCGAAGAAAAAGACAAGGATTGCCTTGCTTTTTGCCCGAAATGCGGTGCGGCTTATTGGGCTCCCGGTCATTTAGGTGGATCTTATCAGATGAGTGGCAATTGTGTTTTATGCAATCAGTCAATGTAGTCTCGAGAAATGAAAAGGGGATTTGGTATTTATATCTTATTCATTGTCCTATCGACTGCTTTAGGTTGTAAGAATCAAGATGGGAAAACATCTTATAGAGAATTGAAGTTCGATAAGGAAATTGCGGTTGAGATAGACACTCTCACAGGTGAGCAACTTTGGGGTGGCACGGCGAAGATTCAATTAATCAATGAGAAGCTATATGTTGTCGCTTTTGAAAAAGGTACTCCCACGACATGGGTGCATGTCTTTGACACGACGGGCAATAAGATATGTGACTTAATACCCTTTGGTCGAGGCCCCAAAGAGGCTTCGATGATTACTACAGCGCAAGTGATTGATCCCGCTTTGTGCCTCTTTGATCCTCAAGTATATAAAGAGATTTCTATCATTGAGGATCCAGTGTCTGGGAGTTATAATATAAGTGAAGAACCTAGGGCTCGTGAAAAATGGATCTGGAATTGTCTTAAGGCGAATGACAAGGTTGTCTCTTTGTATTGCCCCGGTCCTCAAAGTGATGAAACGGATATGCCGCGCATTGTCCTTAGATCATCGGCGGGATCTGTTATTGATGAGTACAGCGGCTCACCCCTTGATGACGAGGCTCCTGCAGTCAAGTTTTATTTGGAGGCGATGCGCTCATGTTCCGCTCTTTCAAATAATGCGAAGAATTATGCCATTTCATACAGTGATGCGGGAATCCTTCAGTTGTTTTCTATAAGTGACAGAATAAAAAACACATTTACAGGGTTTTATTATCCGCATTCACTTACGCTGAAGGATAATCAAGTTGTACCGCAAGACAAATCAAGACCCTTTATCAATACATTGTACGCATCTGAGTCATACTTGTTTGCCTCGTATGACGGTGAGGAGTATCAAAAAGGGGATAACAGGCTTTTATACTCTAAAATCGCTGTTTTCGATTGGAAAGGTAGGCCGCGGCTTCTGATAAAATGTGATTTTCGGATAGAAGCGTTATACTATTCTGAATCAGATTATACTATTTATGCTGTCTTGGTTGATTCATCACATGCGTACCGCCTGGGTAAATTTAAAATTCGTATATGATGGTATTCCCGCTTTTATATTGTGCCGGTGATGGGGAGGCCTATCGACCAATGAACAATAAGTTGGGCGGGTGCATATGGATTTGGGCGACCATGTAAAATGTTTTAAATCGAATCTATTTGATAATGACATGGAGATCAGTAAATAGAATTGTCCTACAGATCTTATTTTCTGTCAGCATACTTCTTTGCGCAAGTTGTGAACGTCTTACTTTGCGAAGAGGGTTATCCGCCATGTATAGTCATAGTATTTCATTCCAGGACTCTGTTATTCGAATCTATGACAAGAATGTAACCAAGGAGACATTGTCTAAACGATCCATTCCCACGTTTATTGTCTATATCGATTCCGCGGAGTGTCAGTCTTGCCGTATCTCTAAGCTGATGAAGTACAGCGATTTGTATAATGACGATAAAGGTAAAGTTAATGTCGTTGTCTTGTTTTCTCCTTCAAAAGGCAATCTTGATCATCTCCAATCTGTATTAAGCCGGTATAATTACCCTTTCCCTGTCTATATAGATCCGAATAACACTTTTCTGAAAACGAACCCGTTCATTCCTGAAGACCGCCGTTTCAGGTCTTTCATGATTGACCGCGAAGGGAATGTCATTTTTGTAGGAGATCCTACAACAAGTCCTAAATTGCGTTATTTGTATAATCGTATAATCACAAATTACTAGTCACCATGAATCATTATCACAAATTATCGTTGTTTATTCTGGTTATTGTTATCGCGACCGCGGTTACTTGCCTTGCCTCTAAACCCCAATTCTCAGAGATTCAGAATTGGAATATCGAGGCTTTAGCCAGCAGTGAGACTTATGTGCTTGATGATTGCTATTTTGGCTTTGAGGCTTCTTATGGCATGAATCAATTATTACTATTCTGTCATGACACGTTTTATTCTGACGTAATTCATGATTGTGAGGAGCCTACTTATAAAGTACCCACGATGCTTGGTAAATGCGTCCGTTATGTTTTTTAATCTTGTTTACAAAACCGGGCTTTTAGGCTGTTTTGTTCTTGTATTGATCGGGTGTACTCAGTATCTCCCCGACAAGTATTGTGATTTCCCTGTCCATAGCATCAATGACATAAAAATCACAGCTGAATTAACCCCAGAGCCATTATTCTCAGACATTAATTTAGTGTCCTTAACCATTATTGACACTTTTATGTTATCCTATCTTGGCAAGGGATCCTCATTTGTTTCAGTATCAAGTTTAAATACCGGAGAAGAGGTTGGAGAATTCTGTTTAAGGGGGAGAGGGCCCGATGAGAATGCCACTCTAATACCCTTTTTTCAACCGGACAACTCCCCTGACAGTGTTTTCATTTTTGATGCGACCAGGTCATTTCTGCGTATTTGGGATTTAAACTCTTCAGTGGCAGAGCATAGGGATGTTTATTCGGGTGGCATCAAGTTGGATAACGGCAAGGGAACTTATATGTCCTCAATGTCAATGTACAAACTTGACGATAAAAGGGTCCTGACGTATGACGCCAGCCATGGAAGATCATTGGATTTGGCCCGTGTTCCGAGGTACTGGGTATTTGATTATGGGACAGGGGAGCTTTTGGACAGTATCAAGTGTTTTAGAGATATCCCGTTGAAAAGTAAGTCTGCAACATATCTTCCAAATTCGTTTGTCATGAGCCACTACAGTTGTCTTGACAGTCGTCACGAAACACTTTATATGGCCATGTACTATCTCCCGTTGTTTTCCATTCTTAATATCCAAAACGGCAAAGCGAAGGGCTTCGCGATAAAAGACCTGCCTGAACAGAATGATCAAGATCCCATTATATATTTCACTTCCATAAGTGAGTCTGATGGATTTGTCTATTGTCTTTACTTTGGAGACAAGCAGAGTAGCTTCCTTTCATTGAACGCAAGTGAAAGCGAGCCTCTCGACGTTAAGAGTACTCTGTTTGTTTTTAACAATGAAGGAAAGCTTTGCGCTAAATACAAGCTTGATGATGTCTATGAGCGTTGTCAAGTCTCAAACGGCAAATTGTACCTGACAAACATCTCACATGAACGGTCTGGTCTTTATGTGCTTCCTGTTACCGAATTGATCAATTAGTTTTATAATTTATTATCAGCATGAAACGAATAGTTATTTTGTCTTTTGTATTAGTGTCATTATTGACATCTATTTGGATGGTTAACACTATTATTAACCGCAATTCCACTGATAATACAATTCGCCTGAATATTGAGGCGCTGGCAAGTTCCGAGGGTTATATATTAGGTGATTGTGTCTACAAATCCTCACAAGGGAACCTGTACGAAATCCGCTTTTTTTGTCTAGACGATGGATCTGGATACGAACTTCGAGAATGTAAACCGGGATATGGCGAACCATCAAGCCACTATTGGAAATGCGTTATAGAAAACTAATCGGAGTCGTTTGGCTATGTCTCTGCTTGGGCTGTTCGCGGATTAATGAAACAGCATTATTCGACTTCCGGGTAGAATCAATCCCCGACATCAACTACACCGACACACTCTCACCTATCCCAGTACTTGATGATTTGGAGCTATTGGAGTTCGCCATTATTGATGATAAAGTATTCTCATATTCGACTTCGGGGCATGATTTCCTGTCTGTGACATCCCTGGATGGAAATACTCCACCCATCTATTTATGCCACGAAGGAAGAGGCCCCGGGGAATTCCTTGCCATGTCTCCCACCCTTGACTATTACAATGGGCGTCTTGGAGTAGTGGATACCTACATGGGAAAGTATTCTTATTTGAATCTGAAAGAGAGCCTTGACTCAACGAGAACTATCATCGACCGGGAGTTTGACCTTCCTTGGGATATCAAAAGCTCACACCTGATACGTTCCGCATATTCTTTTGGGACTGACTCTCTATTAGTTTATCTGATAACAATGGCGTCTGACCCCCAAAGCAGGAAGAGTCTTGATGTTCCTGAATATCAGTTATTTAATCTTTCAACTAAAGAAGTAGTCAATACTTATAAATGCTACAACCCCGCTCCAGCCCGTATCAGGGAAAAAAGAACGATGGATTTGCAGGCGTTGTATTACTCATGGCAATGCATGGACTCCAACAGAGACAGGCTCTGCTTCGCGATGCTCAGGATGCCACAGATAAACATTTTGGACATACACTCAGGATCTATCCGGGGTTTTCGTTTGGATGACAGACCCCGGCTTAACTCTGAGAAGATGTATTTTTACTTTATGTCTGCTTGTTCTTATGGAGACAAGATATACGCCTTGTATTCCGGAGACGAAGGGATGGAGACTTCTTCATTACCGACATCCCCGGGAGCCTTGTATGTGTTTGATTGGAATGGCAACATCCATGAAAAGTATTTACTGGATGCTCCATACCAAAGATGTGTTGTCACATCAGATGGGTTCTATCTTTCAAAATATGAGGAAGACACCAGCATGAGTCTGTATTTCGTGCCCATGAAAGAAAGAGACTGAGATAAAATATCGGATATTGACGATTGAAGCCTAAGATTGAAAAAATCATTTCCAGCATATTGTTTTATGCTATAATCGCGACCATTACGATAGGTCTCACCCGCATATTTATTTGTGACCGTTTCACGATAAAGGGTGATTCGATGTTGCCCACGTATTATACCGGGAAGCGGATCTGGGTAAACAAACTCGTAATGGGGGCCAGACTCTATACTGACTTCGATTTTGATGAATCTGTCCTCAAATGCGTCCGGATGCCGGGTCTTAGAGGACTACGCACTGGTGACATAGCGGTTTTCAATGACCCTTACGAGCGTTATGGGGACAGAATAGGTTTTATCATCAACCGGGTATATGTCAAACGATGCGTTGCCTGTCCCGGAGACACGTTATCCGTCACGAATGGCTTTTACGTCAATTCTTCTGGGCATAAAACAAAAATACCAGATCAATACCAACAGGTAGTCGCCTCAATGTCAGACTCCCAATTAAGAATGATGGGGGCGATTTATCCAGTATATCCTTGGGTTGAAACGCTGGGGTGGAATATCAAGCACATGGGCCCCTTGTACGTTCCAGGTAAAGGTGACGAGATAAAACTTGACTCTTTATCCGCTCGTATCTACGACCGACTGATAGAATACGAAAGCGGAGAGAAGCCAAGTGTGTTGGAAGGCGCCGTGTATGTGAATGGTCAAATGACTGATTCATATACTTTCAAGAATGATTACTATTTTTTCGCCGGCGACAATGTACTTAACTCCAAAGATAGCCGATATATCGGACTTGTCCCGAAGGACTATATAGTAGGGATTGCCCAGCCATGAAGCAAGTTTTGTTCAAGGTCATATTGTTATGTTTACCCATCTTAACACAATGCCGTAGTGTTGAGAGTATCCGTGTCTTCATGACAATCAGGAGCGCTCGGGAGAATGCGGGGGAACTTCGAGCGGTGATCAGGCACTATAAGGATGAACCCTTGAAACGCAGAGCCGCATGTTACCTGATAAAAAACATGCCAGGGCATTACACATACACAGGCGCCTTAGCTCAATCGTTTTCCCGACAGCTGGACTCGCTATTGGACTCCTCCGCCTATGAGAATCCCTATTACGACAGCCGCAGGATTCAGATAAAGGTAGACAGCCTTCTTCGACTCTATCCAATATCTTCTTTTGATAGGACACCGGATCTGGAATCCGTGACGGCCGGTTTTCTGATTTCCAACATTGACGCCGCTTTTGAGTTGTGGATAAACGGACCTTGGGCTGGTCATCTTGACTTCGAAGAGTTCCGCGAGACGCTTTTACCCTACACTTTTTTCAACGGGTACAAGCACGAAGACTGGCGAAGTAAAGCAAAGGCTCTATTGGACGAGGACGTCTTTGAGACCTTGGAGAGTTATCGGTATTCCTCGGACATGGATCATTCTCCATTTTGGGCGTGCAAATATCTGAACGGTTATCTAAGAGACAGATATGGGCGTGACGATGTACCCAAAGGGACCGTTAGAGCTCTCTCCCAATCAAGTATGCTCAAGATCCCATATGGAGAGTGCGATCATTTCGCGGACATCGCTTTAGTCATCATGCGCAGCCTTGGTATTCCTGTACTTGAGGACTTGACTCCTCAATGGCCATTCAGGTCCTTGGGCCATACATGGAATGTCTTGATCTCAAGCTCTGGCCATAACATATCATTCGGCGGATGTGACGTGGATCCTGACGTGCTGCATAAGCCAGACCAGAGGATGTCAAAAGTCTACAGGAGGACTTACGCGCAGAACAAAGAGCTAATAAGGCTCAATAAAAGAGAAAGGATTGTCCCTCCATTTTTCACCAACATCTTCCTGAAGGATGTCACCCGGGAATATATGAGAACCGTGGACATCACGGTACGAGGATGGCGACTAAAGCACAAGTACGCATACCTTGCGGTGTTTGACGACAAAGAATGGAAACCCGTATGCTACGGCCGCCGTGCTATAGGGGGCTACCATTTCAAAGATATAGGGAAGGATATTTTGTATCTCCCTGTGATCTGTGATGATAAGGGTATACAGGCAATTGGTGACCCTTTTATTATTGATATTAAGGGGGATAAGCATACTATATCGACATCAAAGAATGAGACATGCGATATCATCCTTACCCGTAAGTACTTTTTGTCGCAACGCATGCACATGTATGCCGGAAGGGTTATAGGCGGCAGGTTTGAAGGATCCAACGATGAGACGTTCAGAGACTGCGAGCTCATTCATACGGTCTCGGGATGGCGAAACTCATGGGACTCCGTATCCTTGAACCCTTCAAAGGCATATCAGTATTGGCGCTATATATCCCCTAAAGATGGTCTGGGGAATATTGCCGAGATTGAATTCTATGGAAAGAACAGGGAACGTGTTAGGGGAAAGGTCATCGGCACTGATGGTTCATACAATGTAAATGACACGACGACCAACAAGTATTCAGTCTTTGATGGAGACCCACTCACCTATTATGATATGCCACGCTCAATCGCCAATCCATGGACCGGGATGGATTTCGGGAAACCCGTAGACATAGCCACTATAAAGTATTTACCCCGCAATGATGACAACAATATCCGTCCGGGAGATGTTTATGAGTTAGTGTATTGGTCGAATGGAAGCTGGTGCCCTCTAGGACGCAAAGTCGCGGAAGGAAACTCTCTATCTTTTGATAATGTTCCTATAAATGCTCTGCTCCTCCTTCATGACCTCTCAAGAGGAAAAGAGGAACGTCCTTTTACCATGAAACCGGATCCACGAGATTCCAGTGTCCTGATACAAAGGTGGTGGTGATTATCCCTCTATAAAACTCCCATCATCTTCTCCTTAGAGTAAAAACAGGGAGAACGAGTATGATGGCTATCACGGAAAAGGCCATGCCGGCGATGGTTCCGATGGCGAAGTCGAACCAGAAGACTTCCTCGGGGCCGTCGGAGAGGAACGGGAGAAGCCCCAGTATGGTTGACACGATGGTGAGGCTGATTGGGCTGATCTTTCGGGAGAAGGCCTTGATGTAATCGTGTGTCTGCTGATATGTCGTGACCAGATATATTCCCGCGTTGACCACTATTCCGCAGAGCATCACGAATGCGGCGAAGCCACCCTGGTCGAAGGCGAAGTCAGTGAGTCCGAACACCAGGAACAATCCGATGAACGAGATCGGGATCATGAATATCACCGGCAGCGGATACCGGAACGACTCGAAGGTCATGGCGAGCATCACATAAATCACGGCGATGATCAGGAATATCAGCCACGCGTACCTTTCCTTGTTACCATAGAACCATCCCCCGGATGGATCCTCGGCCTTGAAACCTACCGGAAGTATCTCATTATTAAAGTGATCCACCACTTGTGCCCTAAGGCGTCTGGAGAGCTCGTAGCTTCCGATGAAATCGTAACGGACCTCAAGGGTGTAAGACTGGTTCTCCTTCTGTATCTCCAGTCCGGTCCGCCTCTTGTCTATCGAGCCCAAGCCGGAGAGCGTGACCTTCGACTCCCCTATCTCGACCGGGGAATTGACGACATGCCACAGGTCGTAAGCGTCCAAGTCCGAGGAACGCAGCACGACATCCGACAACTCCCCTTCGTGATCCGCCTTCCCGATGACCTCCTCGTACAGAAGGGACGACAGAGTCCCATAGTAGGAATACGGATTCACGTCTGCCATCGTCATCCTGCCGAAGTCATAGTCGAGGACGAACTCGGATGACGGCCTGCCGTACCGTCCCCCGCCCCAGATCTCGGGTTCCTGTACCCTTCGGTTGCCGGAGACATATTCCACCATCATAGAGGCGTAGTCGTGGAGACGCTGGTAATTATAGCCCCTGAGGATTATCCCGTCGCTCTTGTAGCTCGTGACAATGTTATTGCTGAACGAGTTGTCGTCTATCCCCCAGACACTCCAGTTGGCCCCTCCGAAATTGATCGCCATCCTCGTGACCTCGGATTTCAAGATCGCGGGGAATGTCGTGTTCTCATATTCCGGCTTGAATTCCACGGTTATGTTGGCGTTATTGTAGGAGCTGATCCTCGTCGTGAACACCGAGATCTCGTCAAACTTTGAGAGATAGTTCTCCATCGCCTTCACGACCTCGTTGAGCTGGTTCACCGTGCAGCCTTCAAGCATACCCGCGCGGATGTTCAACTGCTTCCGCTGCGGCTGACGGTAGAAGTTGAACCGGTCCAAGGCGCCGTAGAACAGGGCGAAGGAGGATCCGGCGTACTTGTCGATCTTGACCCTGCCCGACTCGTACGGCTTCCACGTCACGAACTTGTCCACCGCCTTTCTGGCCCGACTGGCCGTGGTCTTCTCTTTTTCAGAGAGCGGTTTAGGCAAGGCGCAGAAAGGGAGGCCGAACGCCGCGATGAATAACACTATGTACACCCAGCGGTGCGCAACGCCCCAATTTATGTAACGGGAATACAGTCTGTTTCGCCTGACTGTCCTTCTCTTCCCTCTCACGGATCCGGAACGGTCTTCGGCTTTGACTGGAATATATTCCATCAACGAAGGAATGAATAGATAGGAGATGAGAAGCGAGAGGCAAAGGTTGATGACTATGACCCAGATGAAGTCCACGAGGTTGGCCTTCTCGCTCTCCGGAAGCAGGAGCACCATCAGTAGGGCGCCAACCGTGGTCGCCACCGCCGAGAGGATGGCCGGGAAGACCTTCCTATCACGGTAACGGCTGTAATGGTCAATCATCACTATCGACGTGTCGATGATGATCCCCAGCGAGACCGTGATCCCGGCGAGGGAGTAGATGTGGATCTGGAGCCCGGCAAACGAATAGATCGCCAGAGCCGTGAGTATGTTCACCGAGAGAGTGGAAAGAATGATCAGCATGTATCTCCACGAGCGGTAGATGATGAGGACGAACAGCAGGAGTATCAGCACGCAGAAGCCTGTCCTGAGATAGATCCTGTTCAACTCCTCCCGGACATATTCGGAAGAATCGTACGCGACCGAGGCCGTGATCTCGCCGGGGAAGCCGCTCCTCAGCTCATCCATCTTCGCCCTCACCGCCGCGGCGGTGGTCAGCAGGTTGGCCGAGGAGGCTATCTCCGCCGTCATTGTGATGGTGTTCAGGCCGTTCACCCTGTAGTAGTAGGTGGGAAGTGACTCCTCATAACGCCAGGTAGCGATGTCTCTCAAGTGGATGATCTCCCCGCCGACGTTTTTCACGGGAACCGCCCCGAAATCAGGCCCGCTCTCCTCCTCCAGACGCACGGACATCATACCGTCGCCGGTCCTGGCCATACCGACGATCTCGGAGCCATAATAGGAGCGGAAGGCAGTTGCAATCTCGTCGGCGGTTATCCCGGCCGAGGCAGTTTTCGCCGCGTCGAAAGTGATCACCCATTGGAAAGGGACCCCGCCCCCGATCTCAACCTTGTCAACCCCGGGGACGGCCGCGAGAGGACTGAGGACATGCTCATTAAGGTAGCGTGAGATCTCCCTGGAGGGAATGTCTCCCTTGACAAGGTACGATACCCTTGAGACCGACTCCCCGCTTCCTCTGGATATGGTCGGATAGGTAATCTCCCTCGGAAGCGAGGACCTGATGTTCCGGACCGCCGACGCCGCCTCGAAACGGGCCGCGTCCATATCGGTTCCCTTGTTGAAGGAGACCTGTATCGTGCCTCCTCCCTTGGATGAGGTCGAGGACACGCCGGACACTTGATCCAGACCGGAAAGCACCCCTTCCAGTTTGGAGGTGGCCTCCGCCTCGACCGTCTCGGCCGAGGCGTTCGGATAGTTGAAGGAGACGGTGAGAGTCCTCTCCTCGGCGGTCGGGGTGTACTGGATGTTCAGGCGCCGCAATGACGCCACCCCGATGAGAGACAGCGCCACCATGATCAGAACCACAGAGAACGGGGGGATCCTATTTGTCCTTCCGTCCATTGTAGATCGAGTAATATATTGCCGGCACGACGAAAAGGCTGACGAGCGTGCCGACCAGCATCCCGGCTATGATCACAAGGGACATGGGGTATTGCAGGTCGGCCCCCATGCTTCCCCTGGCAAGGAACGGGCAAACGGCCAGGATCGTTGTCAGGGATGTCATGATAATGGCCTTCATCCTCCTTGACGAGGCGTCAAGCACCGCCCTCTCAAGACTCTCTCCCGCTTTCCGCATGCGGTTGATGGTGTCGATCTTGAGGATGGAGTCATTGATCACTATACCCGTGATCACGATCAATCCGATCATGGACATCAAGTTGACGCTCACGCCGAAGATCCAGAGGGCCAGCAGGGCGAAGAAGATGTCTATCACGATCTCCGACAGGATGATAAGCGGCTGGACGAGAGACTCGAACTGGGAGGCCAGGATAAGGTAGAGGAGGGTCACGGCGATGAGCAGGATGAGGATCATCTGGTCCACCATCCTCCTGTTCGAGAACCAGGATCCGGAGAAGCCGGCCTCGAAGGCCCCGTCCTTCCTGACCACGTCCTTGACGGCGTCCATCGCCTTCCTGACATCCTTTGAGGGAACATCCAGGTCAACCGGATAGTAATTACCCTCGGCGCCCGCCACCACTGTCTTGAAGTCCTCCACGAGGGTCTGCCTCATGAGGTCAGAGGCGGGTATCCTCAAAGTAACGCCGTCTTCTCCCTTCTTCTCGACAAAGGTCCGGGAGAGGATCTCCGACAGGCTTCCGGCGTTCGATCCGGTCACAACCGGCACGGACCGGGAGCCCTGTACTATATTGAAGAGCCTGTTCTCGTTAAGGGAGTTGCGGAGGATGGAGAGGAGGTCGGACACGCTCACACCGTAGAGGGCGAGAAGGTCCGGATCAGCGACGAAAAGCGCGTCCGTCTTGACTGCCGGATCTGACACTCCCGCCCCGGGAAGGGCGTCCCGGATGCCGGAGACGACATCTCTCACGGGGGCCACCTCAATCCTCTCGGCCCTCACCGGACGAAGTTTGGCAGTCAGGGTGGCCTCATTCCCGGCGAAGACCATGTCGAAGATATTCCCGGACGGGGAGAATGAATATGTCGCCGCGGGCCACGAGGAGGCGAGGTAAGCTTCCAGTTCCTCCTTGACCTTGTCCAGGGTCCGCTGGTTCCCGCAATCCAGATATACAGAGGCCTCTGAGATCCCTTGGTCGCCGCTATGGCTGAGCGCGAACTGCTGGGCACCGACAAGGGCGGTCATCTGGGAGACCTTCCCGGAGAGAAGGGTCTCGATTGACCTTATCCTGTCCGTGTTGCTCTCGATGGCCAGATGCTCGTTCCACTCGATCTTGAGGATGGTGTCGGTCTGGGTCATCTCGGGAAGCCTCTCTTTAGGCATCAGCAGGAAACAGGCTATCGCACCGGCCAGCGAGACCGCGAGAAGACTCCAGGAGAACCCGCGGTGCCTCAGGCACCACTCCATCCATTTGTCGTCCCACCTCTGGAGAGGCCTCTCGAAATTGATCCTCTCAAGGAAACGGCTCGGGGCAAACCTGTCCTTACCCTTGTACCACCAATAGTAGAAGACGGGAATGACGGTGATGGTGACCACGTAGGAGGTCAGCAGGACTATCGTCACGGATATGGCCTGGTCGTGAAACATCGCCCCGGCTATGCCCCCGAGGAAGACAAGGGGTATGAACACGGCGCAGGTAGTCAGGACGGAGCTCAGCATAGGCCCCATCACCTCGGAGGTCCCCTTCAGCACGGCCTGGCGAAGATCGCCGTCCCGCTGCCAACGGCCTGTGATGTTATCCACAAGGACGATGGTGTTGTCGGTCATCATTCCTACTCCGAGAAGGAGTCCGGACAGGGAGATGATATTCAGCGAGAGGCCTACCGCATGGAAGCAGAGCATCGAGAACACCAGGGCCACGGGCATGGTCAGCGCCACCAGGGCCGGGGAGCGGAAGTCCCTCATAAACAGGAATATGACCACGCAGGCCAGCAGGAGCGCCATGACGATGTTCTGCAGGAGGTTGCTGATCGAATATTCCAGAAGCTCCGTCTGGTCCCTCGTGATCTTGAAATCCAAACTGGGATAGTCCGCCTTGAACTGGTCCATCAGTTCTTCCATCGACTTCTTCAGGGCGGACATCCTGGCCTCGCTCTGCTTGATGACGGCGAGGCACACGGCGTCCTTCCCGTCCGAGCGGACCAGCCCGGTCCGTTTGGCCGGATGCGTCACGACCTTGGCTATGTCCTTGACTTGCAGCATCCTGCCCTCACGCTTGAGCCAGATGGAGGAGATGTCTTCAGCCGATGAGGCCCTGGAGTCGAACTTGACATTATAACGGTACTCGCCGTCCCTGATCGTGAGGCTCCCAAGACTGATATTCACTCCCTTAATCAAGGTCTCGAACTCGTCCATGGTCATACCGACCTGGCGGAGCCTGTCCTGGTCGGGGAGGATCAGTATCTCCTCGTCCACCGTGCCGCTGATGTCGGCCATGGCGACCTCGGGAAGCTGCTCGACGCGCTTGATGATCACGTCAGTCGCGAACCGGCTGAGCCGCGAGAAGCCCTCGCTGACAGGGAAGAGATCGTCGTCAGGAACGAACCCTGCGGACTCGTTTCCGGTAATGTTCAGGTAGAACGCCGGGATGTCGGTGGCGCTGGCCTTGAGCACCTTCGGGCGGGCTATGTCCGGAAGGGAGGACATGCTCCGGTCTATCTTCTCGTTGACCTCTATGAAAAGGTAGCTTATGTCCGAGCCGTGACTGAAGGTGAGCCTGATGGTTCCGCTACCGTCCTTCGCCTCGCTGACGATATCCTCCAGACCGTTGATCTGGATGAGCTGCTGGCGAAGGGGTCTCAGGACGGTCTCGTCCATCTCCCTGGCGGAGAGGTCGGCCGACGAGGCCTGGACCGTTATGTAGGGGATGTCAACCTCGGGGATCAGGGAGACAGGAAGAAGGCGCATGCTGACAAGCCCCAGGACGACGACAACGAGGGTTATCATCGTCACTGTCACAGGCCTGTCTATGAGGGATTTGAGCATCTTCTACCGTTTGAGGGCCACCTCGGAGTTGTCGGCCAGGTTGAGATTGCCTGAGACAACCACCTGGTCACCCTCGCTCAACGTGGCGTTCCTGTCCGTGTTGGCGGTGACCACATGGGAATCGCCGTTGGAGTAAAGGATCTTCACATAGGTCCAATGGGCCCGTCCGTCAGGGGTGTAGGTGAACAGGACATCGAGATTGTCCCGGATCACCACGGCGCTCCTCGGCACCACCAACTGGCCCGGGATCATCCTCTCAACGACGACCTTGACGTTCATCCCGTCGATCAGCGAGCCGTCATTCGCCACCTGGGCCCGCACCGAGATCTGCCCCTTGGAGTCAACCGATGGGTTGATCGAGGTGATCTTTCCGGAATATTCCTTCCCCTCGTCGGCGAAAGGCCTGATCTTGACAGGCAGGCCGATGGAAAGGAAGGAATATTCCGACTCCATGACCGTGAAATCCACGTCAAAGGTCCTGTCGTCTATTACCGCGCAGAAAGGATCCGATCCGGAATACTGGTCATGACGGCGAAGTTTCACATCAGCCACACGCCCGCCGAACGGGGCTCTCAATACTGTCCCGGCGATGTCGTAACGCGCTTTGGACAGACTGTTCAGCGCCGAGGAATAACCCGACCTCATCCGGGCGGTGGCCAACAGGTCTTTAGGCACGGATGTGGTGTCACGGGCGGTGTAGCCTTGTCCGGCAAGGAAGTCGTACATGTCGATTTCCGCCTTCTTCAGGGCGATTTCCGCTGACTCAAGCGCCAGCCTGAGATCCGGCCTGTCCAGGGTCGCGATAACAGCCCCGGCATTGACATGGCCTCCGTTCCGGGCAGAGATCGAGGCTATCTTGCCGGTCGTCCCGAACATGAGGGCGCTCTTCCTCGAGGCAGCGAGTTTGCCGTTGGAAAGCAGTTGCCTGGCGAAATCAGTCCGCTCCAGGGTTATCACCTCGACCTCGTTGACCTGGGGCGAGTACTGCAACTTGCCGTCCCTCACCTCTTCCGAGGTCTTTTTGCCTCCGCACGATGTGAGCGTCAGGGCCACCGCGAAAGCGCATATCGTGAGTATTCTTGATCTCATAGTCATTCCACCATTTCCTTGACATCGATATCTATGTCACGCCCGGCGAGGAAGTCATAAAGGGTGAGTTTCCTCAGGGTGTAGTAATAGTTCCAGTAGTTGGACAGGTCGCCGACATATTTCGAGAGGGCGGAGTCCGAGTCGTTCTGGGCGTTCGTGAGGTCGGTCACGGTGGCGTTACCGCTGCGGAACTTGTCCATCATCAGGGTATATCTTTCCGTGGCGATCTCCATCGCGCGCTTGCTGGCTACGCACTGCTGACGCTGGTTGTTGAACTGACCCACCGCGGTGAAGATCTTCCTACGGAAATCATTCTCATCCTGGAGGTTCTGGGCCTTCACCACCTCCTCGGCCGCCTTCGCCTTCTGTACCTTGCCCTTGCCGAGTCCCCAGTCGAAGATTGGCACGCTGAATGTCAGTCCCACCACCTCCTGGTTCAGAAGGTCCCTGTACACGTCCGGCAACCCCGCCCCTGACTGGGAGAGGCCGAAGCGGGCGTTAAGGCTCATAGAGATGCCCCTGTCGGCCTTGGCCTTGGCGACGGCCGAGGCGGCGCTGAGCTCCTCGATCTCATTCTCAAGGTTGAAGGTCGAGTTCTTCAGGGCTTTATCAAGGACCATGTCATAGTCCATAAGTATCTCAGGCAGGGCGTCGTCGATGACCGGTGATATCTCCATCGACTCGTCATAGCCGAGGATGGAATTGAGTGCCATCTGGGCCTCCCTCACCTTAACCAGGTTCTCCCCCATCGCGATGCTGTCGTTGAGGGCCCGGAGCTCAAGCTGGAGATACTCGTCCCGGGTGACGGTGCCGAGCTTCAGCCTCTCGCCCGCCACCGAGCGCATCCTCACAGTGTTGGAGAAGTTGGTCACCGAGGCCTCGTGGTTCCTGGTGGCGGCGATAAGGTCGAAATATGCCTTGGCGGCGGCGATGGTCACGTCCTCCATGGACTCTATGTACTGTCGCCTGCCCCTCTCATATTCCTTGGGCTCGATCAGTTTGTCCCACTTGAACTGGTTATACGCGAAAAGGGGCTGGTAGTAACTGACCGTTATCGGCTGCGAGTACCATGTCAGGTTCTTGAAGGCCCCGAACTGATCTATACGGCGGAGATCAGAGTAAACCGAGAGGCGGCCGCCGGTGAAGGTCACGTTCTGGGTGACGGACAGGCCGAGGCTGTTCTGGAGGTTGTAGGAGTTGGCGTAACGGAACGTTCCGTCCTCATAGCTCTGCAGCAGGGTCAGGGAACGGTCGAAGTTCATCAGGTTACCGTAAAGGCTGAGCGACGGAAGCCGGCTGGCCTGGTAGGACCGGTAAGCCCAGTAGGTCGAGACGAAGGCGTGCTTCGCCTGCAAGGCCGCCACAGACTGGCTCCTGGCCGTCCCGATTGCCTCCTCAAGTGTCATAGGGCGCTGGGCTGGCAAGGTTAATGAAAACAATAAGAATAATGACAGTGATATGCAATATTTTGTAAAGTAGCACATATATAAATACACGGTCAGGAATATTAACCATTATTTACAATGATGTTCATTCATTGAACCTATGATGGATCTTGAAAAAACAACTCCAACACAGGAATAAAGCCATCTTGATATCTCATGATATATGGACTTGAAAAACCTTTCACATGCCTAACAAGTAGAATACTCTCGAAATACTCGGGAACATCCAGCGAAGATATAGATCCAATACCAAGATTATTTGCTATACCAACAATTTGAGGATAAGATTTGTCCACATATAATGAAATATTATCCAGATCAATGCCACTATCTTTTAAATGGTATAATAAACTAATGGCGCAGGCATCGCATATAGAACTTGGTACAATTATTAACAAATCAAAAGAACTAATGCTGCTAATCTGATCTACATATACTGACTCATTGATACTTATGGGATCCACAAGCATCAATTTTATATATTTTTCATATGAGGATTTTATTCCTTCGGTTTCACTAAGATTGCTTCTATAGTTTTCTGAGATATTGACTTGTCGAAATAAAGAAAAGAAGGATAGTATAAATGCAATTATTAAAACCAGTATAATTGAGGATTTCTTCACCGGCTATGGAATTTTAAATTTCACCTTGATTATTAAAGGATTATCATCTTCTCCTTTAGATACGCCAAATTTTGTAACAAGTGTACGAATTAATGGATCGGGAATAGCATCCGGTGAATCAATTGACAGCGATGACTCTTCAAACGTAAAATAAAAGAAGTCATCATCCGCACATAACGCGGACATCGGTGGAGCTTCGTTTCCATACGATTGCCACCTTATACCTCTGTCGGTAACCTTATTAAACAAGAAATTAATATACGCAGAATGAGCCCCGAAAGCAGAACAGAACAGGAGAGAAGAAGTTTGACATACTGAGGAAGGATTCTTATAATACTCTGATTCAAAAATATCTCCAATCATTAAAAAAGGATCTTGACTCTTCTTCGTAAAGCCAATAGGCAAGCCTTTACCATCAAAAGACAGATAATACAGAGGATTGATTTCTCCATCATCACAACTATAGCAGATCCCATCACCAGGCAAGTATGAAAGGACATATTCATTCCCGCTCTCTTGAATAGCTTGCGAACGAAAAGACATAAGAATGTTGTAATCTTCTCTCAATAGCCGTTCTCCCTGCAAATCACCTTTTTTATTATATATTTTAAGGCAATAGAACTTGTTTTCGTAGTCGTTAATCTGGTTATCCGGTGGGTTTGCAAAAAATAACCCGAAGCCATCATCTTTCATTGGTATTACAACAGAAGATGTGCCCTTTTCCATTGTCGCTGTTTTGTCAACAAAGCGGCCATCTTTGATAGAATACCTGTAAACTGTATTCTTATTATCAAGACACAGTATTGTTTGCTTATCAAGACTTATACAGCAATCCAAAATAAAAAGGTATTCATCAGGTCCATTCCCCTTTCTTCCCACGTAATTCTTAAAAAGTCCAGAATCGTCAAAAGAATAAACTTGCCCAGAAGCTAAAACTAATAATTTGTTGCCAGAGATGAGCAATTTTTTAGGGTATACTATTCTAACCGGATCCGGCTCAAGAATAATAGTCTCTACTGATTCTATATAATCATCAAGAGATAGTACCTCTTCTGACTGAAGAAGGTTGATTATTTCACAATCTTCATTGCTACGAGGCTTAGATTTACAGCTCCCTAGAATCAAAGAGAGAATTATACAAATAAGCCAAAACTGATTATGAAACAACTGATTCATATCTATGCTGGTTTTATTGAGGATTATTCCAAACGCCATTACCGCAATTAAATTGTTTTCCATGACATGGGTTCATCCAATCACAATCTTCTCCCCCATAGCAACAACCGGGTTTCACCTCCCACCCCCATGCGCTTCCTGCACATTCAACAGCTTGTCTCTGTCTTTCTCCTTGCGCTCCTGGTCCCTCGTTGACATATGGGACAAGAGACGCATAAAGAGTACCGGCAATTGACAGAAGAAGTGCAACAATAGAAATAAAAGTGTAAATCTTTTTCATAATAGATTGATTTATATTAGCCAAAAAGTAACATTTCAATTATAAGTATCACATAATCTAAGAAAGATTATCAATAACAGATATTTATGTTTTTGATATTTATATTCAAATTTAAAACAATTCTTCAAAAATCCTCATCGTTTCGGCATCTTGTTTGATTATATTATCGATGTACCTCTGCTCTTTCTGATACTCCGATAAGTACAAATCTGTCTGCCTCTGGTTCTGTTCGTCAATGGACAGACCACCCTTCTCAAGATCCGACATGATTGCGGACCAAGAAGGAATACTCTTAAGCGATGCCAAGACTTTAGCATCAATAACTGGTTTGGCAAGAGTTAACCTCCACGACGCTCCCGTAGGTCTGAAATAACCGACATAACGATTCTTCTGAGTTTTGTCCAACGCAACGTGCTTACTGAATGACACTTTTGTCGTCACAGTAATTGATCGATTAAACGGATCTGCGCAAGGATTCTTCTCGGCGAAATAATAAACAGATTTTGAAAGATCCTTGGGTTTTATCCATTGTACCTTCTGGATAAGATGGTCAGGGAAAACCACCCCATCCTCAACAGTATAGCGAACCTCGTACGAATAATCATTGACGGAAGTCGTTGGGGACGAATCCTTCTTGTTAATGAAATGAGAAAAACGGTCTTCTACATTATCCAACCTGAATCCCACAATCATCCCAGCTTTTATGAACAATACTCCTTTGCCCCAAAGACGAGTCTCTCCAGGGAAACAACCGTCTTTGGTAGTAAAAAAAATCTCACATTCGTCAGATGGATCTCCTTTAAGAAGGGAATATGTGTACAATTTGACTTTTCGGGAGTTCAAAGGGCCATATACTTCAACTGCCCTTTTCCTAGCGACAGGAGGAATTACAGGATACTGAGAATATGTCTCACTAAACTGAGGCATTCCTTCAATTAATGTAGGTGTTGTTTTTCGGAGTTGAGATTCATAACCCTTCTCTCCCGAAGGATGAAACATAGAGTTGAAGGATCCGACGACCCTGAATGATCCTATGTTCGGATCATTGTAAAGATTCTCGATCTTATCTTGCGAGAAGTCAAAAGATCCGAAAACACCATATGAGAAGAATAGCTGGCAATACCTTTCCTTACTCTTTACCGTATTCTCAAACTCGGCGATAGAGATGAAATCCTTGCAGTATTTGGATGAGAAGGACTTGGCCGCATCAAAGACAATCTTCTCCAACTGGGCCGCTGATTTGCCCTGTGCTAGTTGACCTTGGGCTTGAGTGATCCCACCAGCCAGAGTTATCATTAATTCAACCAAATATAATAATTTAACCATGTTAATTTGTTAATTAATCTTAGCAACCAATCTCAACTTATGCTCAACTTCTTGAGTATTAGCCATAAAAGTAGTGTAAACAACATTCTTTCCTTCTTTTCCTTTGGTGTTCAGTTTCATTGTAACAACAATACTATCACCAGGAGATGCTGCCACTTTACTTGATCCTACAGATGTACATATACAATCGGCTTTGAGTCTTTGAATATATAATAGTTCTGAACCTGTATTCCTTATTGAAAAACTAGCAGATAGAACAGTATCGGAAACCACATTGCCGAAATCAATCACATTCGGGAGAATCTCTATGCTAGTAACCGCCATGTTTCGGACATCGATATTATCCTCATCATCTGAATATGATGCAATGCTAATATTATGATCATCTCCAACAGAAGAGTTTGAACGGAAATAACGAATCACATTTACAGTTGTAAATGCCAATGCAAACATGCAAATAACAGAACAGACTGCTACAAAAAGCCTTTGTTTCACAATCCTATAATTTAAAACGGTATATTTCTAAATTCTCATTATCCTCATTACAAATGAACTCTGAATAAAAATAAGGATCAATGTAACCCATAACCTTGAAACCTAACGGGACCTGAACATCAGCTATCATAGTCGTTTCATCATATATCTGTAATCGGTTCTGATAATCTGGAGACCCTGTAAAATAAGTTCTGAAAGTCAAATCACCCCAAATACTTAGAGATGTGTATCGACCTCTGATTTCCTGCTCAACCATAAGGTCGTTATAGAAGTTTTCTACAGTCAGCGTTTTATAATCCTTATTCATATTTTTCCCTGGTTGCCCGAAGGAATACTTGAGTTTATATTTGGAATTATAAACATAGATCAAGTCATCGGCCTCATAAGCGACAAAGAAATCTCCAGAATCTGATATTCTGAAGAAATCTTTCTGGAAAGGAGTCATATATCCTACCGCTGGCGTAATTCTTCCAAGCAATGGAAAAGGATCGCCCGTTCTAATGTCCCTGGGTTCTATTATACGAGCAGTTTTGTAATACTCTGGAATGGTAATATTGAATTCGTCCGATTCACCGTAAATATTTGTGTAAAAAAGCCCGTCATGAACAGTAAGATTGACGTTATCACCCCATGCCGTAGCATAAGGCTCCGTTCGTTCACAAATATCACCTTTAGTTATTTTCTTGTTCCAATAGTATAAAATTCGGTTAACCAGATTATAATCTTGGTCAAACTCATAAAGATTAGTGGAACTGTCCAGGAAAAAATGATGCCCCTCATCTGAAATACAATATGCCTCAAGTCGGTTCACTGGTATTTCATGAGGTCCGTTACCATAATGAATGACTGTATTAAGATAATTGCCTTCTTTGTCAAACTGATTCAGGTTTCCGAACAGAGCATCAGCCCAAAAGAGGCCATCACTTGAAATAGCCGAAAAGCCTACATATGAAGCACCTGCCACGTTAGGGCGCAAGCACTCTAGTTCAAGTGAATCAATACCCTGGTCTATATAATTATTCTCCGGATCGCAAAAGAATCCGGAGAAACTATCATTTCTTCCTACGCAACCGCAGAGAAGAAAAACTAACAAGACTAAAGGATACTTGATCATAGTCATTGAAAGGAACAATTCGAGCTATATTCAGCACAGTTTATATTGCCCCCCGGCTGACTTTGTGCACAAATAGCACCATGATTATTAACATAACAACCATGATGATGAAAGGTGATATCTCTATTACAATGGCATTGAATAGTATCCCCTTGGTCATCTCCAACACTCGCACTAGCATTTGTAGGAAGAGAAAGGGAGGCTGCAAAAGCAGCTAAACAAATGATGGTGAAATAAACAATTTTTCTCATGACTGAATAGGATTAAATGGTTAAAAAAAATAACTTATAATATATTATAGTTTAAAAATACAAAAACGATAACACTACAGAACGATATTCATCATATTATAAAACTTCCATGATACGACCCTCCGGAGGATGTAGTGATGATAATCCGGTAAAAACCAGCGTCACCTGAAAAGGGGAAGTCAACTATCCCGAGCTGGCTGTCAAGCACTCCTGACTCTATCTCACCCGTGGTCATATTCATCAAGGTGACGGTGACGAAGCCAAGGTCATCCAGGAAACCGAATTCAAGATTCATCCCTGAGTCGGAAAGAGCGCAGATGACAGGCACAAACGACACGCTTTTGGGCCCTTCTCCGCCACCTTCTTCGCCTCCACCTCCGCCTTCTCCTACGCCAGTGCCTCCGGTCAACGGAATGTTAGTAACATCAGAAGAAGTGTTTGAATAAAGAGGAACTCCCGCCCAGAGAGGGAACAGCATCAGCGCGACAATCAATAAAGTTTTTCTCATCATAATGATCTGATAATCTGGTATACTCTTGCAAAAGTATGGAAGAGTGAGATGATAAACAAAAAAACGGCGCTATTTTTCACTTACCATAACTAATTGTGTATCAATGGAAAATAGTAATCGATTACTATTTTCGTCCATAGAAGGGCATATATTCACGATTAATCGCCGGGCGAAATAGTAATATTTTTCACCCTCGTGGGCCGATTCGCCAGATAACGCAAGAACTCTTCCCTATCTTTCGGAGCCGTCTCCTCTATCGCCTTAACCAGACGCCGGCGGGAATCATAAACATTCTGGCGGCTACGCTTGCCTGTCAATACCAATATCGTGGTGTAAGAAAAGCCTTGGGCAAGATAAGCGAAAAGGGAAGCTTGTGATTCCGTCAAATTAGGGACTTGCAATCTTAATCTGGACACAACGCCCGAATGCGCCTGGTCTATATACGACATCAGCCTATTTCTGAAACCATCTTCCGACAAGATTCTTTTTATCTCTTTCCGGAATTCGGCGGAGGTGATGCGATCTTCTGACATGTTTGTCTCTCCATATACTACTTCAAGAACTCGCTTAATGTTGTCTAGGTCTATTGATCCAAGTTCTTTATACGCGAGTTTACATTCGTCCATAAACAACCGGTAGTTCTCTTCCTCGGCTCGAAGACGATCAGATTTACTTTTATAAAGGAGTAACGCTATTATCAGGAGCGAGACTAATAACGAAATCAACAATTTCGAGACTCTGGCACCGAGTATCTTCTCCCTGGCAAGCCGCTCGTTCGCTGATGATAGAGCATTCTTCTGTGCTTTGACCACCGACTGCTCAAGGGTCTTAACGGTGACGGAATCCGTGTATGCATTCAACTGATCCAGAAGTTTGAATGCCGAAGAAATATCGTTTTGGACCTTCCTGATCTGTAACTCACGGGCAGTAACGAAAATCCTGTCGACCTCCCGGGAGCAAGCACCGTATGCCAAAGCGAGGTAGTGTTCCGCCTGGGGCATGTCGCCGTTCAAGGCATTCGACAGTGCGTAATCAGAATAAACCCGCCCATTCATCTTGAAACCCAATCCCTTCGCCCGATTGAGCCTGGAGATAACAGTGTCGGAACGGAAATGTCCATCAACAAGCATCGGATTGACTGAATTGGCGAGAGCCAATCTCAACCTGGCTGTGTCATTCTTGGATGTCGCGATACCTATGGCTCTGTTGAAGACGCTGTCTGCTTGCTCATACAGCCCGCTATCATATAAAGCTATCCCCAATTTTATCCTGGCGTCATCCTCGTGGGCAGGTAAACCTGCTTTCTTGAAATACCCTACAGCCCTATCAATTGATGACAATTCTTCTGGCCTATTAAATGTTTTCAAGAACACTTGGTAAAGGCTCCTTGCGGACATCCCGGCAATGAACCAGTCCTCCTGGCGGACGGCCTCATCCTCCGAGAGCATGAAACGCACCGCGGCATCTTCTTGACGACCCGCATCGCGGAGTTGGTCGCCGTAGTAATAATCGGAGCGAAGCCTGTCCTTACAGTTAGCGTGTCGGTCGTACCATTCAGCGGCTTTCTCCATCTCCGACACAAAAGTGCCGTCGTCTATATTGTTCTTATCCAAGGCTATCGCTCGAAGCAAAGTGTGGCGGGCCAGAAGCCTGGCGCTTAAGGTGGAAGGGTCAATAGAGTCAATACGGGCAAACGCTTCGGCCGGGCGGTCCCCGAGCATTCCATCTATCTCGTCCAGTGAGCGGCTAACCCTGAGTCCACAACCGCAAAGCAGCACGGAAAAACCAGCAGAAACGATAGCGAATAATACTTTGGCTTTCATAATATTAACAAAATTATTAAATTTTACTTAATAAATAAACTTTTAATCAGCTTTAGAGGGCACAAAACGAGTTGTGCATAAGGAGAGTTCTCTGATAAGTTGTCATTGGCGTTCGAGTCTGTCGGCATTTCTCGTGAAGCGTATACAACAATAATGGGGTGCCTATTCAGGATCCAGTTCAGATACACATTGACTATTCTTCCCGCATTCCCCCTGACGGTTACATCATACCGCAAGTAATGTTGGAAGTGTCTGGCCAATCGTATGAGTCAGCAGTGACGAATTATCGAATCTCCGTCCCTTGCAATGGGAGAACAACATGGCAAAGTCTGATGGAAGGATTAGCTGTGCTATGACTTCAGAAGGAGACCATAACCAACGTCTCTAAAAATTGCACCATTCCTTAAATGTCAACTTATGGCAATGAGAGAATCAAGTCGCAGTGTTCCAGCGATGTAACTTAATTTGTTATACCATATATTTTCGCCTCGCGCTTACAAGACCACAGGCGTCTTGCCGCCTTTTTTTAGAGGGGATAGACTGATGCTATTGCGGCAAATTGGCTGGAGCGACCTTCTATTGATACTGGTTCACACTCTTATAACTTCCGTACAGTCCCCGCAGCTTCTTACTCATCTCCACTCTATTTGATTTCAGTTCCTCTGCATTATGCAGCTTTACTGCTGTTTAACACAGTTCCTTATGCCGCATTCCTAATCAACGTATTTAGAGGAGTTATGTCTATTGGTCTCAATAACTTTTAACACCTCATCATACCTTACCATCCACTTTCGATTACATTTTCCGTTGAATAGTTGTCGCGATTTGGCAATGAGAATTGAAGAAGGGAGGCTGCTCTGAAACTATTACCCAGCTTGCGACAGAACTCAACAGAGAGACCAAACCTGAATATCCGTAATATAATGTATAATGCTGTATCATCTTCTCGGGCTAGGCTGTCGGCATTACGGCTTCTTATGGTTTAACTCATGCTTACCCTTGATTTTAAATAACTTAGATGTATAAACCCAAGCACAAAACCAGCTATGAAAATCTTTATTGACAACGGTCACTGGGTGGACACTCCGGGCAAACGCATCCTAGACGGGAAGCTATGCGAACACGCCTGGAACCGATTGAATGCTCCCTAGATTGTCGCCGCTCTCACAGGCCTCGGCCATGATGCCCAACTCCTCATGCAGGATCAGGAAAACATCTCACTTTCCGAATGCGGCCGCCGCATCAAGGGCATCGCTGGCTATACCAAGTCCGATGCCCCGCTATCAGTCTCTACGAAACCTCCAAGCACCTGCTCGGCCAGCGCCTCAGCACGTTGGTATACTGATCAATGCGGTGCTTCTCGGCATAGACGGTGATTACGTTACCATCAATCTCTTGGTAGGGCTCCACGGGAGTTAATACACACCTTTAGCGTTCACCAATTGGTCCAGGTCATCGGGGTTGCTTGTTGTACTGTCGAACAGACATCTCGGTGTTGTCTTCAGAGTGTCCTCGCCACGGTCGGATGGTAACAGATGTTCTTTGAATGCAGCCATAAACGGTGCAAACATCTTGCATAAAGCGGAGTAACTCTAACTGTAATCGCATAAACATTTTTTGCGGAGTATCTGACTGGAAATCAGCTTCCCCAATGCCATTATAGGTAATATATTTCCCATAGATATTGCATTGACAATCAACCCTATAATAGCAGCACATTCTAAGTATTAATCTACCCAAAGAAACTGGTGTTATACATATTCACCTCACCTGATTGAACATAGATGTCTCCATCACAATTCTTTTATGTGATTGTCTTTCCCTGAAAAAAGTTGACTCGCAAATGCTAAAAACAAATGCGATTCTATTATTCGAGCAAGCGCGAGCAGTACTACGACAAAGCGATGCATCTTTACTTTGAAGAAGGGATGCGAGTAACCCAAATTTGCAGAATTCTTCCTGTTTCTCGTAGGGCTGTTTACGATTGGATTGCTATCTTTGCGGAAGAGAACCCGCAAGTAGCATCCATGAAAGGAGTTAAACAAGTCAAGAAGGTCTCCAAACCTTCTCCGGAGTCTCAAGCAGAAGAGCTCCCGAAGACCGTTATGGAGCTTCAGGCCGAACTCAAGAAACTGCGGGCGCAGCTTAAAAAGGCAGAGATCAAAGCGGAAGCGTACGACGAACTCATCAATGTCGCGGAAGCCAAGTTCAACATTCCGATCAGAAAAAAAGCTGGCGCCAAGCAGTAGAGAACCTGCACGCGAAGAACCCCAAACGATATGAGGTTCAACATCTTTGCGAGCTGTTTGGCGTATCGAAGCAGGCATATTACAAACACGACGAATCCAAGGTTCTGGCCCGTGCGGCCAGAGAGGCTTTTGCCTTGGAGTACATCAAGGATATCCGGATGAAAGATCCAGGGATCGGAGGTGACAAACTCTGGCATATGTACCGGCGAGACTTCCAGGGGAATGACCCGATCGGGCGAGATTGGTTTGCCGATATCATCGACAGGCACAAGCTGAAAGTCCGGTTAAAGGTACGGAAGCCCCGTACGACGGACTCCTCACACGGGCTTCCGACATATCCCAACCTTGTCAAGAACTTTATCCCTACAGGGCCGAACCAACTATGGGTCAGTGATATCACGTATATCATCATCTGGATGGATGCCAGCCATTATATCTTCTGTTACCTGTCCCTTATCCTGGATGCCTATACGGAGGAGATCATCGGCTGGAGCGTCGGTCCCACGCTGGAGAACATCTACCCTTTAGAGGCCTTGAAAATGGCCTTGAAACGACTGGAAGGCAAACAAGACATCCACCTCATCCACCACTCGGACCGAGGTTGTCAGTATGCCAGTTCGGAGTATATAAAGCTATTGACCGATAATCATATACTTGTCAGCATGACTGAGTCCGGAGACCCGAAGGACAATGCCCAGGCAGAGCGGATCAATAACACCATGAAGAACGAACTTCTCAAAGGAATGCGCTTTACGAGCATCAGCGAGGTCATTGCGGCCGTCGCACATGCCGTTGACTTCTACAACAACGAACGACCCCATATGAGCATCGACATGATGACTCCGGCGATGGCAGCCCTCTGCGAAGGAGAAATAAAGAAACGCTGGACTAGTCTCCGAGAGGAGGCCATCAAAAAGAAAGCCTTGGAAATCCCTGAAAATAGTTTACCTTTGTCCGTCGTTCAGGGGGCTCCTTCCGGGCTACGCCCTCCAGTCAACCCCTGAACGGGATAAGACCTGGGAAACAACCAAAAACAGGGATAACGACGAAAGTCAACTTATACCAGTAATAACGTTAAACCAGAGTCAACTTCTTTTAGGGAGAGACTCGTTCTGAGTCAACCCAAATCAGGAAATGACAGATTGAGACTCCACACCTAATAGTTTGCATCTTTTATTGTTACTCTTTTCAACATTTGGAATGCAAGAAACAGGGATTACAAACTGCATAAAGCCGCATTCTAGATGGATCTCTATTCTTAAGTTCAGGAGATCATTTGACAGAAGAATATGTAGTCAGTCTTTTATCTACGATTCTTTTAAGCAGGTCAAATGTTTTATCCGATTTTGAATAAATTGGATCACCAACGAAAATAGGGAATCCCTCTTCATTAAGAAGAAACGCATGAAAATTCAAGGAGGGTGGAATATGCGGATTCATTTCAGGGAATACTCCATACTGATCCACAAACACGGGGAAAATATACTTCGCTTCAAGTAATTCCTCAAGTAGATCAGAGACATTATCTCCTGAAGGAGAAAAGAGAATTACGACATTCACTCCTTTCTCCCTGCAATAACTTTGAAGTGAATTATAGTCTCCCAAATTGTCAATCCGACATTTATGACATTGAGTTGAGTCAATATATATAACCATACAGTTGGCCAATCTCAAAGTTGTATCTTTCACATGGTTTTTCACAACACATAGCGCATCTCCGGAATAATGGATCTCAGTACTCATAAATGCCCGTAGCTGCGAACTAAGCAAAGAATTATCCCTTTTGCAAGAGAAAGATAAAGATAGTAGGACTAATAAAAAAGGAAAGATTCCCAGATGTCTCATTTCATATGACACTTCACAATAAATGGCTCATCACGATGAATTGCCTCTTCGGTAGCCTTGTCTGCTGGAGTGAAACCATTCATGACCATAAAGTCGTATATGGGACGACTCCAGGAGCAGATAAAATAATCATCCGCACTTCCTACAACACCCACAATCGCGTTACGGGCGTTGTCCGTTGAAGCGGTGAGAATCTTCTTCTCTTTTAAGTCAATCACATAGGAATTCCCTTGTCTGGCTTGTTTATAGACAAAGGACGCGAAACCATTGCAAAAGAATGGGACATCCATGATACTTGAATACTGTTCACTGTCAGCATTATGGATATCCGAACGATACTCGTATGGGAGCGTGGTATTCGACTTAATCTCTACAGATTCCATTAAATCTCCGTTCTCTCGATTGAAAAAATAAAACTTATCCTCGCCAAATGAAGCGAAGACTATATTCCCATCATACGCATTCAAATACCTATGGAAAGTGATCGCTTCGTTGTGATCGTATTCCAGAAATTCTTTCGTAATTTTAAGATTGGGATCCGTGATGAGGACACGGAATTTTTGATCTTCGTTACGAGGATCCGGCGCATTTATACCTGTTGGAGCATAAGCCAAAACAAAACCACCATTTGCAAGAACTTCTAGATCATCTGCCAGTACCGGCAGATCCAAAGATCTCTCAAATCTTCCGTCTAAAGAACTGAACAGATGAATTTTCTGCTGATAATTGTCTAAAATATAAACATGATTCTTATCCACGGAGAAGCTATGGATTTCAAGATATTCTCCCGGACCTCGCCCCTGGGCGTCTATGACAAAGCCAGGATCTCCGTTCATATAAAAGGACACAATTTTCTTATTACGGAAATCACCCACATAGAGCATGTCGTTTTCTACGACGACCTTGTCAACGTTGCCGAAAGCATTATCTTCGTTTTCCTTCAAAACCAAGAATGAGACACTGTCCACGCATTCGGCGAGCGATTGCTCAATTCCGTCTGGACTGAATTCTATTACAGTAGAGACAATTGAATCGTTCCCTTTATTGATGTTGGTACATGACACCACCATCAACGACAATAGCACTGTTAATCTTGCTCTCATATATTTATAATCCACACTTAGTACAAGGTTTTTGCTCGCAACCTCCTCCTTTAAAATTGCAGACCTGCACAATCCCGGTGCAATTAACCGGTCGCCACCCCTCGATTAGCAACCTGCCACAAACTTCATAACTTGTACCTAATGAACCACCACCAGCACCAGAACCTTCACCCTCTGCCAATACTTCAACGTTGGCCTTAAATAAATCCGAATGAACTGATTCCGCAATAGAAACAGCGGCAACTGTGACTCCGACCAGAAGTACAGCAACTAAAGAAATGAATACAAGTTTTCTCATTTTTCTATGACATTTTTATAGTTATAAATCTAATATTCTGACTGGATTCTCGCCATTAGGATCCAACAATATTAAAGAGTGGCTTTCTTTGTCTATACAGAAACCGTTTGAATAAAAGTCGAGTTCATATGTTTTCATAAGATTACCCCTCAAATCGAACACCTTGATCAGATTCCCTCCCAAAGGAGTACTAACTCCATTCCTCATATCCTCGTGCAATTTCTTTTTGCTTAGTCCTGAAAACAGCGCGTAAATTTGACCATCATGGATTTTCACATCATAATAGCCTTCGATTTTCCCAAGAGAAGTCCGTCCTCCCTCTGTATACAATGCTGGATATCCTCCTTCCCCGATTACTATCTTTCTTTCAAATGATCTTGTGTCTATAATCTCCAGGCAATCACCCAACATCGTTGTCACGGCAAGAATGTGATTCGATTCATCATGATCAATCTGACAATTCCACAGAGAAGGAATATACATTGGATCAATCTTTTCCAAATCTGATGAGTCCTCTTCGGGTAATCCATACGGACTTTCTTTAATTAATCCGTCGTTATCGAATACCATTACTCTAGGATATCCTGTGTTGAGAATAATCACAGTGTCAACACTTGCCGCATATGATAGGATTGGGAAAGTGATCTGATCATAACGCTTAATCGCTCTCGGCTCGGTTACACGATTCTCAAGATCTCGGATATTGAAAACCAACATCTGTTTTGTCTCCGATCCTAGAGCGTATAGATTATCGTTATCAACACATATCATTGAAAGGTTTACTAACTCTCCCGGTCCTCTTCCTTTTTCGATAATTGAAAAAAGGTATCTGCATCCAGGATATGAGAATACCTGGATGAACTTCCCGCTCCTGTTTGACTTTATGAATAACAAAGAATCAGCCACCTCAATTCCAGAGGGAGATCCCATCAGCAAAGAATCAGTATTAGCAGATACTAATGGTTTGGAAACAAGAGAGATACTCCCCGTTTCTCGTACACAAGAGAAAGAGAATACGATAGCTATTAAGGGAAGGATTAACCGACGCAATAATTCCATACTTATTCTAAGGCTGGTTCTGATCTATTGTCACTTCTCTATAGATAATCATTCGACATATAATAAAACTACCATTGCAAAAGTATGGAAGAGTGAGATGATAAACAAAAAAACGGCGCTATTTTTCACTTGCCATAACTAATTGTGTATCAATGGGAAATAGTAATCGATTACTATTTTCGTCCGTAGAAGGGCATATATTCACGATTAATCGCTGGGCGAAATAGTAATATTTTTCACCCTCGTGGGCCGATTCGCCAGATAACGCAAGAACTCTTCCCTATCTTTCGGAGCCGTCTCTTCTATCGCCTTAACCAGACGCCGGCGGGAATCATAAACATTCTGGCGGCTACGCTTGCCGGTCAATACCAATATCGTGGTGTAAGAAAAGCCTTGAGCAAGATAAGCGAAAAGGGAATAATCATGGGAGTAAATGACTGGGAGTATTAAATAATCTTAACGAATCCACGCAAAGTTGCGCTCTGTCATGAAGTTCCACCATGTTTGGATTCTTCTTATTCACCGGAAGGGAGATTGCCATATTGGCATAGTTAATCGCTTCTGCTGAATTTCCACGTCGAACCTTCATCTCCATAAGAAGGATGAGTGGATATAGACGGCAGGGAACCATATAGTGCGCATGGAGATACTCACTTTCCGCACCTTCATAATCACCCATCGCCTCATAGTTTTTGCCGATGATGTTGTGAAACATAGGATCTGACGACAGATCGGCTCCTTCTTTAAGGATGCTATTGCTTTCTTCATATTTCCCTTCCTGATGGAGGACATATCCCTTCGCGAATAGTTGTCGGGGAATACTCTCTTTAGGTTTTGGTTTAGTAACCATAATCACTATTGACGCAGTGATAGCCACACACATAGTCAACAGGTTCAGATATCTCCATCTCCCATACCCAGGCACCGCTGTAGCGATTAAAATCAGCCCGATAGCTCGGAACTGCCATAGGCTAAATGGATAGGAAAAAAATGCGAATACGCTCAAGACTATCAGGCCGTATCCAAAAGGTGATCTTCTTCTTAAAAGTGAACGTATTGAGAGAAAAACGACAGCAATAAAACCCATCATGACAGGGACTCCATACTCAACCCCTACCTTTAGATACTCGTTGAACGCGTATTCGGGACATCCCGCAAGCCCTATCGTCAACTCATTCCTTTCCTTTTTCTTGAAAAACTCCGCCTGTGTCTCACCATATGACACGAGTGCTGATCCTGCTCCATGCCCGCATAAAGGCTTCTCGGCGATTGACAAACACTCGATTCTCCAAATGTGGAGACGCCCTAACGCCGAGCCAGGTTTGAGGAGGAATGCTCCGACGGACAAAGCGACCACGATGATAATCATAAAGACCAAAAGTGATCTACGCTGTCTCAAGAATTCAAGAGCATTGAACTCATTAGCAGACAGGACAATCATAGAGACGGCGAGAGCCAGCCATGCGGCCCGGCTGAATGTTGAAGGAAGGACAAGGATCCCCAGAACAAGCGTTATTAACGACAATCCAGTTATGAGTTTTTCGATTAGAGAATAATCCTTCCACTTTATAGGATGTCTCTTGACTAACCAGGCAGTGACTACCGCTATTCCAATCGCGACAAAACCACCATATGGACCAGGATTATTGAATGAACCGGTGATAGCATAAAGAGGATTATTGGATGAACTTATTCCTAGCAACTGAAAAAGGCCTAAGACCGATTGGGCGGCTGTCCATAAAACAACCACCAGATACAATAAGAACCGACAAACTCGAATGAATCTATGCAATGACAGTTAAACGGCTAATACGGGTATAATGTAAACTCAAAACAGGAGTGCAACTCACTTCTAAAATGCAAAATTAAACAATTTAATAGTATTCCCAAGGAGTCATTTAACCGAGTAACTAACGATGCCTGTATTCAGTTACCATTCTATTCTATCTCGGCAGGTATCTCTTCGGCCACCTCGCTGAAGTCTGCGCCTTAAAGGATTGCACTGGCTTATCAGCCCGTTCGCGTTCAAGTTTGCGACGCGAGCGAATTCTTTCTCCATCTAAATATGAGTATTATCAATAGCAACTATATAACAACGACTAATCAGAACTCATTGGTATATTTCCGATTCCCTTCCCACATGGTGCGTCAAGGGCACCACAGCGTCCCCAAAGAAAGCTCCCCGCATGTCGCTTTCTTCAGGGCAGACCCTTGACACACTTCCCTTGGCGCCAACTCATCCGCTATGTGTTTCCTGCGGACGCCGCCCCGTCCGGGACGTACGTCCCTTGGAAACACACCGCGAATATAGGCGCCAACTAAATCTACAATGATATGGAGAATATGGAAATGCTAAACAGAATCCAATTGAGAGGATTCGTCGGCTCGTGCAAGGTCACGAGTGTCGCCGACACTCGCGTCGCCCGCGTCAGCGTGGCGACAAACCACTGTTTCAAGGACCGGAGCGGCAACCCCGTGATTGAGACCACCTGTTATCCAAAGACAATTGTTATCAAATCTTGACATAAACCGGTGTCCTCTGCATGGTTTTCTGCTTGTTGTGCCCAGCAGTGTTAAGGACTTAGATAACAAGCTATTCTTGAGGTGCACTGCACCTCTTTTTCTTTTTGTTCTTTATCGTATCTTTTGATAATCTCTATCGATAACAATTGTATGAAAA
>Ga0310786_10001861_pt1 | contig 33504 bp, 29 predicted proteins | sample AusTroGonzalo_MG_FD_203881 | JGI IMG/M metagenome (GOLD analysis project Ga0310786, IMG submission 203881) | Bovine rumen microbial communities from tropical cattle in Woodstock, Queensland, Australia - Gonzalo_03 (v2) (version 2) | ecosystem: Host-associated > Mammals > Digestive system >... | reverse complement strand
ACCGGTATCGCCCATCTCCCAGAAGTTATCATGCTTGTTGCCGTTGAGAATATGGTCTGCGGGAAGGTGTTTTGCCCAGATTGATGCCGCCTCGTCATCACGGCTCAGACCTTCTTCCGGCGAGCCCTCAAAGACGGTGGCATACAAGTTGGCAGGGTCAATCTTCAGCACATCCACTATATACTCCCACGCGAAGTCAATGGCGTCCTTCTTGAAATAGTCTCCGAACGACCAGTTGCCTAACATCTCGAACATCGTGTGGTGGTAGGTGTCGCGACCAACCTCCTCCAAGTCATTGTGCTTACCACTTACGCGGAGACATTTCTGACTGTCTGCCACACGTGGATATTTGATAGGGTCATTACCAAGAATGATGCCCTTCCACGGGTTCATACCCGCATTCGTAAACATCAGGGTCGGGTCGTCTTTAATCACCATCGGAGCGGAAGGCACGATTTGATGACCTTTTGATTGCATAAAGTCCAAAAAGGACTGCCTAATCTCTTTACTTGTCATATTGTATGTTTTCAGTTATCTGTTTTCAGAAGTCAGCTTTTAGCTGTCCGTTTTATTTTAGCGTGCAAAAGTACTACTTTTTTTTGATATACGCAAATAAAATATGCAGATACTTGCACTTTTTCGTTTTTTTAGGTGGTAACGGGTTTATCTATCGTATATCTATCGTATATATATCGTGTATGTATCGTGTATCTTACGTCTTTGCTTCGGGAAGAATCAGGTAATTTTTAAGCTTATTTTTCTCTAATCTATAAGGAAATAGAATTTTTTATTGCATTTATTTGCACATGTGTAAAATTTGTTGTACTTTTGTCGGCAAAATAACCCTAAAACTTCAAATGTTATGAAAAAAAAGCTCTTTGTGCTGCTTTGTGCAGCGATTGTAACGGTTGCAAATGCACAGAATCCGTCCGGCAACTGCGGTAAGGACGGAGGTAGTAATCTCACGTGGGAGCTGAATCTTTCCACAGGCGAATTGGTTATCCAAGGTTCCGGCGAGATGTCGCAATTTTCGGGAGGCGCTGTGCCTTGGAAAAGCAATGCAAATAAGATTACATCCGTTTCGCTTCCAAATGGGCTGAAGAATATTGGTTATTACGCATTTTCCGCCTGCAACAACCTTACTGCTATTACCTTTCCAAGCTCCTTGAAAGAGATTGGTTATGAGGCATTTAGAGGCAGCGGTCTTGTGTCGGTAACAATCCCTGCAACCGTCACGTTTGTGGACTTGAACGCTTTCCACAGCTGCCACTCACTAAAGACAGTAATCATCCAAAGTACGATGTCCGACAACAGCAACAAGATTGCCGGCTATACCTTCTATTTTTGCGACGCGCTCGAGAGTGTGACCATTCCAGAAGGCATCAAGACCTTTGGCGAGCAGGCATTTGGCAGTTGCACAGCGCTAAAAAACCTCACGTTGCCCAGCACTATTCACATCATGGACGAATCGTTCAGCGGCTGTACCGGTTTGGAGTCAATTACCTGCAAAGCCACAACCCCGCCAATCTGCCATAATGGAGTGTTTGCCAGTGTAAACAAGTCTATTCCCGTATATGTACCAAGTGAAAGTCTATCAGACTACAAATCGGACCCTTGGGAAGGCTTTACAAACATCCAAGCCATTACCGGTACGGCTATCAGTCAAACAACAGACGGGCAACAAACAACTAGCAACAAGATTTTCCGAAACGGTCAACTCTTTATCCTGCGTGACGGCAAAACGTACAACGCCCAAGGCGCAGAAATTAAGTAGTCCCCATATAACAATATTCGCAAAAAGCATAGAAATTTATTCTATTAGAAATATAAAATGTTAATGCTATGAAGTATCAATGTAGTGTATGCGGTTGGGAGTATGATCCCGCCGTAGGAGTCCCCGAAGCAGGAATCCCCGCCGGAACAGCGTGGGAAGATGTACCCGAAGATTTCGTATGCCCGCTTTGCGGCGTAGGAAAAGAGGAGTTTCAAATTGAAGATTGAAGATTTAGGATTTTTCATGGAACGGATTAAGTATGTCGGCTGTGACGATGCGACGTTGCAGCTATTTGAGAGTCAGTATGCCCTTCCGGAAGGGATGTGCTACAATAGTTATGTCGTGGAAGGCGGCAAGACCGCGATTATTGACAGTGTCGATGCCCGAAAGACCGATGAGTGGCTGGGCAAAGTACAGGCAGCCCTACCCGACCGTAAGCCGGATTATCTGGTGCTGCAACACCTCGAGCCTGACCATAGCGGTTCGGTGAATGCGTTCCTAGCAGTCTATCCGGAAACTACGGTTGTTTGCACCGCCAAGGCGCAAACAATGATAGGGCAGTTCGGTATCAATCCGCAACAGGTCTTGACGGTCAAAGAAAACGACGTGCTGGACTTGGGAGACATGCATTTGCAGTTCCTTCTTGCGCCGATGGTACACTGGCCGGAAGTTATGATGAGCTACTGCCATGAAGAGCAAGTGTTCTTCTCGGCGGATGCCTTCGGAAAGTTCGGGGTATATGGCGCCGACACGGATGATTGGGCGTGCGAAGCAAGACGGTACTACTTCAATATCGTCGGCAAGTACGGAACTCCTGTCAGTATGGTGCTCAAGAAAACCGCCGCATTAGCTATCAAAGCCATCTGTCCGCTGCACGGCTATATTTTAGAGGGTGAGCAATTGGCAGAAGCGCTTCGGTTGTACAATATATGGTCGAAGTACGAGGTGGAGACCAAGGGAGTATTAATTGCTCACGCTTCGATACACGGGAACACTGCCAAAGCTGCAGAAGAACTGGCAGAAATGCTACGCGCCAAAGGTGCAGGCAAAGTGGTTGTTACCGATTTGTGCCGCGATGATATGGCGGAAGCTATCGAGGATGCGTTTCGGATGGATAAGATGGTGGTTTGTGCCTCGTCGTACGACAATAATGTGTTCCCGCCGATGCATCAGTTCCTGTGGAAATTACAGCAAAAAGCCTATCAGAACCGCACTGTCGGCATCGTCGAGAACGGTTCGTGGGCACCATCCGCAGGCCGCGAGATGAAGGCATTGTTGGAGACCATGAAAAACGTGACCATCGTAGAACCGATGGTAACGATACGCAGTTCGCTCAACCAGGAATCACGTCAGGCCTTGGCGGAACTGGCGGAGAAGATTTAGGATTTTAGATTTTTGATTTTAGCGGAGAGTCGGCCATTTGACGGAGAGGTAAACGACGCGGGCAAAGAGGTGTACAAAATACGCAATGTACAAGGCTTGAATGCCCAGCCACGTATATAAAGCGGCATACGAGACCACAAAGCCAACCGCTGCCCAAATCATCGCATTTCGGATAGGTGTACCGGCAGTAGCACCCACGTAAATCCCGTCCCACATAAATGCCAAGGTTGAAACAATAGGCATCGCAATCAACCAACCGAGATAGGGCGCTGTCGCCTGTAACACAGAGGCATCGTCGGTAAGAAGTCGAATGCAATCCATCCCAAATACCGCATAAATCAAGGTAAAGAGCAAACCTACTCCAATGCTCCAATTAAAAAGAACGCGCACCACTCGGGTGAGCGTTTTTTTGTCTGCTTCCTCGCCAATCGTTTTGCCGACCAAGGCTTCGCCAGCGTATGCAAAGCCATCCACAAAGTAACTGAAGAACATAAAGAGCTTCATAAGGATACTGCTCACGGCAAGTTCGACATCGCCGTAACTGCCTGCAATCGCCGTAAAACCGACATAAACAACCATGAAGCACAGCGAGCGGACAAAGAGATTGGCATTCAAGCGCAAAAGACGCCCCATTGATTGAAAGATAGCCAATTCGGTACTGAAAAAAGCAAGGTAAGGCTTGTATTTAGTTGCCAAGATGATGGCAGCGAGCAGCAAACCCGTAAACTGGGCTATAAGCGTTCCATACGCCACACCAATTGCGCCAAGCGGCGTATAAACCGCCAGCACATACGAAGCAACCATGTTGACCACATTCACCACAATATCACAAGCCATCGGCGAAACCGTGTCCTGCATTCCTATAAACCAGCCTTTCAATGCCATCAGCGACAAGGTGGCAGGCGCCGCCCAAATACGCACAAAGAAATATGACCGCGCAAACTCCTCCACTTCCGGCGAACAGGGTACACACGCCAAAGCCGCCGTCACAAAAAGCCATTGAATCAACCAAATCAGCGCCGTCGCCAAAGCGGAAATCGTCAGGCTCTGCGCCAAGATAGTGGCACATTCCCGTTCGTCCTTACGCCCGAAAGCCTGGGCCGTAGTGCCGGAAGTCCCTACCCGAAGAAAGCCGAAGTTCCAATAAAGCAGGTCAAAGAGCATGGTCCCAACCGCTATGCCGCCGATAATCGTAGCATCCGCGATGTGCCCGACAATGGCGGTATCCACTAATCCAACCAGCGGGATAGTGATATTGGCGAGAATGCTCGGAAGGGCTAATTTGAGAACCTGTTTGTTCAATTGACGATTGGACGATTTACGATTTACGATTGGATGATGCCGCCGCCGACGAGAAGGTCGTTCTGATACATCACGGCAGATTGTCCGGGAGTGACAGCCCAAACGGGTTCGGTGAAGGTCAAAATACCGTCTTTATACTGAGCTTCGGAAGGCTGGCTGCGATAGCGGATTTGCGCCATTACAGGCTGCGAAGGGTTGCCACAGAAGAATCCGTCTTTTATTCGCACGGCATTCGTCAGTAAATCATCGTGCGCGCCAAGGGTCACAATATTGCGTTCAGCATTAATGTTTGTGACAAAAGCCGGTGCGCCAAGTGCGATACCCAAACCCTTACGCTGACCGATAGTATAGTTGGTATATCCGGCATGTTTGCCGAGAATCTTACCCGCTGCGTCCACATAATCGCCGGGCTCAGTCTTAACTCCTTCCGAAGCCAAGAACGAACGATAGTCGTTATCCGGCACAAAACAAATCTCCTGCGATTCGGTCTTTTGGCTGAGTTTGACAAACCCGTGTTCCGCGGCAATTTCACGCACTTGTTGTTTGGTAAGGTCGCCCAAAGGAAAGATTGTCCGGCGAAGATTCTCCTCCGTCAACATCCAAAGGAAATAGGTCTGGTCCTTGCGGCTGTCAGCGGCTCTGCACAGGCAAAAGCGCCCATTAAGTTCTGCTATTCGGGCGTAATGACCGGTAGCGATATACTCGCAGCCGAACTCATCTGCGGCTTTGATAAGTTCGCCCCACTTGATGTGGGAATTGCACAACACACATGGATTAGGGGTGCGGCCGTGACGGTATTCTTCCACAAAATTGGCAATAACGTGTTTGCGGAACGTATCACGGAAGTCCAAAATATGGTGCTCAAAGCCGAGTTTTTCAGCCAAGTACTTAGCTTCCATGATTGACTCCACCGAGCAGCAGCCTTTCTCTTTGGCAAAGCAGCTCTCTTTTATCGAATCGAACGTGCGGAAAGTGCAGCCTACGAGTTCGTAGCCTTGCTCCAAAAGCAACATTGCCGCCACCGAGCTGTCAATGCCGCCGCTCATTGCTATGAGAACGCGTTTACTCATTTGCTCCAGTCCAGCATTTTTTGAATCGGGAGAAGGGCTTTTTCTGCTATCTCTACGGGCACTTGCACTTCGTTGGTTTCGTTGAGCAAACAATCACGGAGTTTCTCCAACGTGTTCTGGCGCATATATTCGCACTCATTGCAACTGCAACCCACTCCTTCGGTCATTTCAGGCGGCACTGGAATAAGGTTTGCATTCGGACAAGCCTTGCGCATCTCATGTAATATACCGCTTTCGGTAACAACGATAAAGTCCTTTATTTCAGGGTGTTGCTTTACGTAGTTAAGTAAAGCCTGCGTGCTCCCTATTTCGTCTGCAAGGTTCAAAATGATCTGCTTGCACTCGGGGTGAGCGAGCACTTTGGCATTCGGGTGTTCTTGTTTAAGTTGCAGGAGCGCTTCTACGGAAAAGCGCGAATGCACATGACAGCAACCGTCCCATAAATCCATATTTCTACCCGTCACGGAATTGACGTAATTGCCAAGGTTCTTGTCGGGACCAAAGAGAATCTTAGCATCTTCAGGCAGCCGGTTAACAATCTTGAGGGCGTTACTGCTTGTAACCACCACATCCGTGAGGGCTTTCACTGCCGCAGAAGTATTGACATAAGAGACTATGGTATGGTTCGGATGTGCCGCTTTCCAAGCCGCAAGATCATCCGCCTTGCAGCTGTCTGCCAAGGAACAACCGGCAGTCGGGTCCGGCAGCAGTACTTTCTTATCCGGACACAGGATCTTCGCTGTCTCCGCCATGAAATGTACGCCGCACACGACAAGAACAGCAGCGTCTGTTTTGGCTGCCTGTTGCGCCAAAGCGAGTGAATCGCCGATAAAGTCAGCTACTTCCTGAATCTCAGGACGTTGGTAATAGTGGGCAAGAATGATTGCATTCTTTTCGGCACACAAGGCACGAATTTGGTCTTGAATGTTCATTACAGTACTTCTTTTAGGATTTCACTTACAGTAGGGTGCGGGAAGACCACTTGCTTGAATTCGTCCACGGTATATCCCATTCTTACGGCAAAGGAAGCCGCCGCCACGAACTCTGAACAAGGATTGCCAATCATGTGAACGCCCAAGACAGCGTGAGACTTCTTGTCGATGAGCATTTTGCAGAGTCCGTTCTCGCCTTCGTTCTCTGCGACAAATCGTCCGGAGAAGGTCATCGGAAGACGGTGAACCTCGGCATCAAACTCTTGCTCTGTGATGCCGACGCAGGCAATCTCAGGATTGGTATAGACAACACTTGGGATAGCGTTATAGGCGATTCGCTGGAGCGGAATCTGCTTGAGCATTCTGCCTACTGCCACCTCAGCTTGACGAGACGCTACGTGCGCGAGCATAATCTTACCGGTGACATCTCCTGCGGCATAGACATTCGGAAGATTGGTCTTCATGAAATCGTCCACGACGATGGCACCACGGTTGTATTTGAGGTCGGTGAGTGCCTCCAAACCTTGGAGATTCGCCCTTCTACCCACGCAAACAAGCACTTTGTCTGCATCAATGTCGGCAATATTCTCCACCTTAGTGTTCGTGAGGATCTTAATACCTGCTTTCTCGTACTTCTCGCGAAGAATTGCCACAATCTCAGGGTCGATATTGGGCAGAATGGTCGGCATCGCTTCGATGATAGTAACGGGTACACCCAATTCATGATATAGCGTTGCAAACTCCAATCCGATTACACCGCCACCGATGATAGCGATAGATTGGGGCAGCTCTTTTGCCTCCAATGCCGCAGTAGAATCCCAGACCTTTGGATTGTCCTTGATACCGGCAATAGGCGGCACAAAGTTCGTCGAGCCTGTACAGATAAGCAGATTCTCGGCTTCGTATTGTTCTTCGCCACAAGCGATGGTTACGAGTTCATCCGTGCGGCTGACAACAGATGCAGCGCCGTTGACCACCGTGCAAAAGTCGTTGTTGAGTTTGGCTTTGATGCCCGCCACGAGTTTGCGAACGACCTTTTGCTTACGTTGCTGCATTTTGGCATAATCGAAGGTGACGCCGGTAGCCGTGACGCCGTATTTGTCACCGTGGGTGGCATTAAAGTACTGTTTGGCGCTGTACAAAAGCGTCTTCGTAGGAATACACCCGACATTCAGACAGGTGCCACCAAGTGCATTTTGCTCAAAGAGCACTACATTCTTACCGGCTTTGGAAGCCACTTCTGCCGCGGTGTATCCTGCAGGACCTCCGCCGATGATTGCAAGAAAATATTTCATATATTGTTTTCGTTTAACAGCTAAGTTATGTTAGGATTATGTTAGGATTATGTAAGGACTATGTTAGGACTATGTTAGGACTTGTGCTATGTAAATCAAATAGTTACAAGGAACATTTTGACAGCATTTCCGACCATTTCGACACAGGGACGCTTCTTATAATATTGCTCCGTGCGCTGTTCAGGTTGTGGTTTCGTGTCGGTTTGCACCTTCGCCAAGCCCAGCAATTCGGCACAAATAAGACTGCCGTTTTCTTCCTTGAATCGCTGCGCCAAAGCTTGTACATTGGCGTAGTTAGCCGCTTTGCCCTCATGGTCGCCTTGTTTGGAAGAGCCGCTTCGAAGTCCTTCGAGAAGGAACATTCCGCAAGCCGCGCCACAGGTTTGACGCATCCTCCCTATCCCACCGCCGAAGGAGGCAGAAAGGCGCAAAGCAAAGTCTTGGTCGTTAATAGCAAACAAATCGGCACAAGCCGCAAAAACCGATTGGGAGCAGTTATACCCCTGTCGGAACAATTCCATCGCCCGATTGGCACGAGCTTCAATCTCATCGTTGCTTATCATTTTTATCTACTGTAATAGAATCTGCTAACTTTTTTTCAAGTTCCTCCACTTCTTGCTTTTCTTCATGCGTGTATTCGGGTCTTACACCATAGCAAGCCGTTACGAGAAACGTGACACCAGTAAGCGTACACAATTTAATTAATCCGCGAAACAAATTGTCCGCACGTAAGCGCATTTTCTTCATATTCAATCGGTTTAATAATCTTTCACTTTTTTATTGCACAATAGTTTGTAGGCGCATTTTTTGCACGTGTCCGATTTGGAAGCGAACAAGGCATCAAACTCTTCTTGCGGAAGGGCTGAAAGAGTGTATTTGGAGACCTTAACCACCTCTTTAAGCAAGTTTTCAAGCTCTGCTTGGAATTTCGGGTCTTCATCAACGGTCATTTGGATGTCCTCTTCCGGTTTGGTGTTTTTGCAGATATACAACACCGCTTGAATTGGTTCGTCTTGCTTGGCTTTATGCGTTTTATAAGCTTCCTTATAAATGCGAATCTGCCAAGCGTAGTCATCCTTGTATGCTCCGGTCTTGTAATCGACGATACGGGTTATTCCGTCCACTTCATCAACTCTGTCTATACGGCCTCCAACGGAAATGTTATTGACGTTCATATAGACCTTTGACTCAGTAGAAAGAATCTTCAGTTTGTGCGATTTAGCCAATAGTTTGTCACTCTGCACTATACGGGAAACAAATGAGTGCACAGCCGCCAATTCGACAGGATGATATCCCTCGATTTTGAGCGTTTGCAGGTCGTCAAACGGAATCGGTTCGGGCACATCAATGGGAGATGGGTATTTGGCGTACAATTCCTGCATTGCATCGTGCACAAGGGTACCTATATCTGCGTGATTGAGCATAGGTGTCTCCTCCTCGAGCTTCTTGATTTGTGCCACGTACTGGAGGTAGAACTTCATTTTGCACTCGCGGAAGGTGTTCAACGCAGAGGGAGAGAGGAAATCAACAGTCTTTTGAACAGTTTGCATTCGAGAAACAGGCACCACCGACTCCGCCAAAGTATTGTTTTCAAGCAGCACTTTCCTTGTGATTCGGAAATCGTCCGATGCCATCATTTGGCGCAAGAAGCGAGACATCGCTTTTTTCGAGTACTTGGACTCTGCACCGGTAAAGAGCATTGTCACATGCTGCGCACGATAGGTGAGCCGGAAGAAGTTATAGGCATATACATCCGTCGATTCTTCGTGCGTCTGCAAGCCATAGGCTTTGCGCAAGTAATAAGGCAAGTAGGACAAATCCGCCGAAACATTAGGCACTACCCCTTCCTCCACATTGAGTAGCAGGACATTATCAAAATCCATCGCACGGGTTTCGAGCACACCTGTTACCTGCACATCCGCCAAAGGTTCTCCATGGAAGGGGAAAGATATTCCCTCCAAATAGCGCCGTAGCAACAGGCGTAGGGTGCGTTGATTCGTGATAGCAGGGATTCGTCCATCGGCAATCATGAGCCGGAAGCGGTTAAATGCCAGTTGGAGCTGGAACACCGATTCGCGGGCAAGAAGCTCGTGCCACGCCAGTTGTAGTTCTTCGGTATCCTCCGGCAATGCGCCGAAGGATTTTGTTTCGTCAATAAGGAACTGCTCTATTTGCGCGAGTTTTGCCTGACAATCAAAGGTTTGCGTTAAATCCTGCGGCGTTTGCAGTAATGCCATCATTCGCGCAAAAACATCAGTCTGACGAATCGGAAAACCTTTGGTAATATTGATGTGCTTGAATCGTGGCGATGGTTCGTCCGGCGCATCGGCCGGCAAAGCATAGACCACCTGTTCCAAAGCAGACTCGTCACAAATAACAACTGCGCTATGTTGGCCGTTCTGATGAGTCTTTTGCAGCCATTCAGAGACAAATTGCGCCTGAGCAAAAGCGGAAGTTGTGCAGATGACTTCAACATCTTTCGGTTGCCACGGTTTGACCGCTAAGGCATTCCCGAACTCCTTTGCATTAGCGATAATCCAGCGGAAAGCTTTCCTGTTGGCGGTAAAATCAGCCGGATAATCCCAGTAGAAGCTTGCTTGCCCGGCATCCTGTAACAGGTGCATCAGCCGTTTTTCAGCCGGGACAAGGTAATTGAAGCCTGCGAATACAACGTGTTTGTTTCGTCTGCGGCGTTGAATACTATCATCTTCCCAATGCTCCAAAGCCGCTTTCATGCGTGCCCCTTCGTAGCCGTAATCAGCAAGAGCCGTTTGGAAACGTTCGTAGATAAGGGGCAGGTTCTTCCAAATAACTTCAAACTCCCGACGTTTGGAATTGGCGACAAAGGCGTTATTTTCGCGCGTAGAAACAAGTGCCAGAAGACGTTCCCGTACTTCGTCATCTATCTCCAAATGCTCCAGTTTACGGGCTGAAGCGGTATTTTTCAAGAAATCCTGCGGCGTAACCAAAGGATATGTTTTGTCAATATTGGAAAAGTCCTGCACAAGTTGCCTACCCCAACCGTAAAAGATATCCAAGGAAAGATTTGATTCATGATTGGTCGCTTCATGCAAAACGTCACAATACACGCGATATAAGGTACAGACGAGCTGAATTTCATCGATTTTATAGCGTGGACTCAAGTCGTCAAACAGCTGCGCCAAGGTGGTCATTTCAGGTAATTGTACAGGTCCTTGCAAGCCATTTATACGCATATAATTCTTGAAGCAATCCTTCACGAACAACACCGCACGGCGAGTTGGCACAACGATTGTTGTGGAAGCCAAATTATTGAGACCTTGCGCGTCAATAAGATGGTGCGTTACTTCTGATAAAAATGACTTCATAGTTTAACGGGTTGCAAAAGTGCTTCTTGGGCATACCATAAATATCCTTCTACATGGCGGAATTGCAACTGCGCCATTATACGCATATAATCCCTGACCTGTTGCGCGTACTGGCTGTCACGATTTCCGAACTTGTAATCCAGCACGATAGCCGTGCTTGTCTTACGGTCAATCATTACACGGTCAGGCCGCAATTCGGCATTTGCCGTGAGGAAGGTTGCCTCACGGAGCAATTCCCACCGACCGGAGAACCAGTCAATCATCCGGGTATTGGTCCACGCGACATTAATCAAGCGATTGATATCCTTCTCGGTTTGTTCATCAGCTATCAGTCCGCGCATCTTTGCGTCTTGAATAGCGGCGTCACTATCGCTTTGTGTTTCCACCTGCTCCATGATTGCGTGGCACACATTTCCCAAATCAATGCGTGAGGTGCGGCTCTCTTCATCCGCACCAAATCGTAGGCTATCCATCGATTCGCGGCTCATGCGGAACGACACAGGACGTTCGCCGATGTGCAGTTGAGCCTGTTCAACCGCTGCCTTATCAAAAGCAAACCGGTCAATCATCTTGCCGGATTTGGTGGCTGAGGGTTGCGGTATTTCATTCGGGTCACCGAAAACCGCCACCAACGAATAATCAAGTTCTTCCCATTTATCCCTCAATGCGGTATATAAGAGAGCAGAAACATGTTTTTTGCTTCCGACTTGAGTGTCTGGAAGTTCGCCGTACACATATAAATTTTCCCTTGCACGCGTAAGAGCTACATACAACACGTTGAGATTATCAAAGCGCTGTTGCAAATGCTCTGTTTGGTATTCGGTTTCGTATTCCGAATTAGCCAAAGCCGACGACATTCGAATAGGAACACGTTTGAGCGGCTGAACAGGTGCTTTGAGCAAGGCCTTGGCATCACACCACATGACATCATCAGGTCGGTCTTTCTCCATTTCCCAAGAGCAGAAAGGAATAAACACATTCTTCGCCTCAAGTCCTTTAGCTGCATGAATAGTCATAATTTGTATCGCTTCCGCCGTTGGCGCAGCAATCGATTGTTCGTGCAGGTTATCTCCCCAATAGGTAAGAAAAGCCTTAGCATCCGAGCCATATTTGCCTACATAATTATGGACTCCGTCAAAGAGCGCATTTATGAATGCAAGGTCTGTTGCTTGTTGCGAAGGGATTAGTTTTGCCAGCTCTTCAAGTAATTCGCTGAGAGGAATCTCCTTATTCAGATTGTTTATCGCATCAAACTCAACCTCAGGGAAAAGGAGAGAGATATAAGATTTGGAGACTTCATCTTGCAGGACCAGCCAGCGCAATGATTGGATGAGGAATTGCACGGAGCGTGACGAATCAAGGTGAAAACTATCGCAGGAAACAAGTTGAGTGGAAGCCAGTTCCGGCACTTCAGCAGATAGTTTGCGGTATAATTCTACAATCTTTTCCGCCTCACTGTGATTTCGTACCAAGATAAGCATATCCGAAGCCGACTCTCCCATCTGCAAACGCTGTACAATCTCACCAAACATATCAAGCGCGATGGTATCTTGAGCCGCATTCACATCGCGAATCTCCCTACTCTTTCCACACGGGACAAGCGTCACCTTTACAAATCCGCCTTCGTGACCGGAATAATAATCCGTCAGCGCTTCCGGACGAAATTGTTCATCATATTGCGTAGCGGCAAATTCATTACCATACCCCTCCGATGTCAGTTTTTGGAACAAACTCAGATTAAATTGAACGACTTCACGAGAAGAACGGAAATTCTTACGCAAAGGCATCGAGTGGAAAAAAGCACCAATATTGGGAGTTTGTTCGTTCAAGCCGGCCATTATTTCCCAATCGCCGTTACGCCAGCGATAAATACTCTGCTTGATATCTCCCACAATAAACACGGTGCCGCCATTTGCTAAGATTTCCTCAACCAACGGTTTGAAATTCTGCCACTGGAGCACGGAAGTATCCTGAAATTCATCCAACATGATATGACGGTAACGGATACCCGCTTTTTCCAATATAAAATCGGCATCTCCGTCTTTCATCGCTGCATGAAGTTTATTGGCTGTCTGTGCCAAAAGCACACTATTATTCTCGACCAACAGGGCTTGAATTTCGCCACGGATAGCCGTCATCCACGCCAAATCATTGAGCAAAGCGATTGTATATTTGTGCGTCACATAAACGCGCCGACAGGCTCTGCAAAGTTCGTCCAAGTGCACCAAAGCTTGCCACACTTCCCTTGCCCGGACAGTATTGGTTTTGTATTTGGCAATAAGGCTCTTTCCTTCTTCGTTAACCAATTTATTGCGCGTTCCATCCGTAAAGCCTCGGAACATATTTTCTGCATTACACGTTTCGTTAAGATACGTAGCAATTTCGCTGATAAAGACATCTACATAGTTAGCTCCTGATATACCGTCAACAGCAGTTGTCCAATTTCGCCACGGTTCGTAAGCCTCTCGCAGTTCCTTTATACATGCAGCGTGTCGCCAATCGACATTCGCCTTGTAACGAAGAATCGCCTCCGCATCAAAAACAATCCGGTCTTCTGCCTCCATCTGCTGAACAGACTCTGTATATAGGCGCTTTGCGATACTTATCAGCGATGCGCGGATATTCCAATCCTTGCCCTCGTCGAGCCGTTCATTCACATAACTGGCCAAACGTTTAATCACCTGATTTTCAGCCGAAAGAGGACGAGTTAAGAAATTATCAACAGCCGTTGCAATAAGATGATCAAGGTCCAATTCTACAGCAGCCGCCGCTGAAGCATCATCCAACATCTGCCCCAAGCCGTTCAGTAGCTGCATAAGGAAGGTATCTATCGTCGAGATGTGAATGTTATCGTAATCCTCCAGCATTTTATTATAACATTCACGAGCTCGCAGACGCAACACTTCGTCCGGGTCGTTTTGATGGGCAATCATCTTACCGCGAATAGTCTGCAAAGCCGCATCCGCGTCAGCGCCAGTGGCATTCGCGATATTATCCAAGAAAAGCAGAATCCGGTCTTTCATTTCTTGCGTAGCCTTGTTGGTAAAGGTCACAGCAAGGATTGAACGGTAACTTTGCCCGCTCAATAGCAACGCCACGTAAGTAGCTGCCAATGTATAGGTTTTGCCGGTTCCAGCAGAAGCGCGGCAAACCGTTAATGTGTTGGGGTTAGTGCTTGCCACAATTTATCTTCAGGCACAGGTGCCGTAATACATATTTGTTCGTGTGAAACAGGATGTTCAAAGGCTATTTGCCGCGCGTGCAGACAAATACCGCCATCTGGATTACTGCGCTTGGCTCCGTATTTCAAGTCGCCTTTGACAGGACAACCTATAGCAGCGAGTTGGCAACGAATCTGGTGGTGTCGCCCTGTTTCCAGATTGATTTCCAGCAGGGAATAGTTATCGCCTCGGGTGAGGGTTTTGTACGTCAGGACGGCGAGTTTGGCGTCTTTGGCATTCGGCTTGGCAATATAAGCCTTGTTCTGTTTTTCATTGCGTACCAGCCAGTTCTCAAGTCGGGCTTCCGGCATTTTTGGCGCGCCTTGCACTATCGCCCAGTATGTTTTTTGTATCTGCTCATGCGATTTGAACATCTCGTTCAGTCGCGCTAAAGCCTTGCTGGTACGCGCAAAGAGCACCACTCCGCTTGTCGGGCGATCCAATCGATGCGTCACACCAAGAAACACTTCGCCGGGCTTGTTGTATTTGGCCTTGATATAAGCCTTAACCGTTTCGTTCAACGGAGTATCGCCGGTTTTGTCGCCCTGCACAATTTCGTTGCATGTCTTGTTGACGGCAATAATATGATTATCTTCAAATAATATTGTCATTTAGACATTTACCATTTGGTCACTTATTTAATCATTCTTTGTCGAATGGCTTCATAGATGAATATGCCTGCAGCAACTGAGACATTCAGCGACTCAATAGTGCCGGACATCGGAATACGTACTTTCTCATTGCAGAGTTTGAGGTTTTCAACATAAATACCCTTTTCCTCGTTACCCATAACAATCGCCAATGGCACAGTCATATCGGCTTCCGTATAGTTTTTGTCTGTATGTTCGGTCGCAGCCACAATGGACAAACCACTATCCCGTAAGTAGCGCAGTGTATTCTGCATGTTCTCGACTTTGCAGACAGGCAAACTATGCAAAGCTCCGGCAGAGGCTTTAATGGCATCGCCGTTGATGGCAGCACTTCCACGCGCACCGATAACAAGCGCGTCCACTCCGGCGCAAACACAGGTTCGCGCAATAGCGCCAAAGTTTCGCACATCCGTTACACCATCTAACACCACTAACAAAGGTGCTCGCCCTTCTTCGAACGCATTTTGCACCACATCCTCCACGCGATAAAACTCTACCGGCGAAAGAAAAGCGATTACTCCTTGGTGGTTCTTGTCCGTAAATTGATTCAGTTTCTCAACCGGCACTTTCTGTACAGGAGTATTGGTACCTTCTAATTTAGCAATCAACTCGCGTCCGATTGCGGAAGACATATCTCGGCGCAAAAGCACTTTGTCAAGAACCTTGCCGGCATCAACGGCTTCAATCACGGCACGGATTCCGAAAATCATTTCTTTCTCCGGCGGACGTTTTGTTTCGTATTTTGTATTTGTTTTCATAATTCCTTATTTACCAAATAGCTTGAATTAGCGCTACAGTCATTAATCCACAACATATTAGTTTGAGGATGGTGCCACACAGCAAACCGATGAAACTGCCCCAGCCGGCGCGAATCGCCTCTTCCATTTCTTTTCCGCCAATCAATTCGCCGATTACGGCCCCGAGCAAAGGACCTACAATCACCCCCACAGCACCAAAGACCAGCCCTGCAAAAACGCCAATAGTGCTGCCCCACACGCCGTATTTTGTGCCTCCGAACTGTTTCGTTCCCCAAGCCGGCACAATATAGTCCAAAACTGAGACAACAACTACCACAATTCCCCAAACAAGAAGCATCTGCCAGCTGAAATCCACGCGGTCTGTTGCCTGAGCAATCCATAAACCAGCGTAAGAAAAGGGCGCACCGGGCAATCCCGGAATCACACACCCGATGATTCCTACCAGCATAAAAATGCCTGCTAATATCAATAGCGCAATATCCATTACTTTTTCGCTGGGTCAGTAGTAAGGTCTATACCTAATTTCTTAAAGATTTTCCAGTCCACAGAATTAAGCATAACGGTTGAATGTGCCTGACAACCTTTGAGTTGCGGAAGCGTCTCGAGTGCGTGTCGGCACTTCTCATCATTTAACGAAAGTACCGACAATGCCACTAACACTTCGTCCGTGTGCAGACGCGGATTCTTGCCGTGCAGGTAACTGATTTTCGTTTTTTGTATCGGTTCGATGATATTCTGTGGAATAAGACGAACGGAATGTTCTATTCCAGCCATTTCTTTCATCGCATTCAGCAAGAGTGCAGCCGACGAACCCAGCAAATCGCCCGCTTCGGCAGTAATGATTCGTCCGTCCGGCAGTTCAATGGCGGCACAATGCGCAAAAACGCCATCGTTTATAGCCCCTGTCAAAGAGCGCCGTTCGCGAGCTGCCACGGTGGTTTTACGGTAGGCGGTATTAATACCGACCTGTTGTTGCAATAGTGCCAGTTTCTTTATTTCAGGCTCATTCACTGCCCCGTTTGCCAACCGGCAAACCGCTTGGAAATAGCGGCGAATGATTTCCTGCTTACTGGCCTCACGAACCGCCTCGTCATCACTGATACAGAATCCCACCATATTCACCCCCATATCCGTTGGTGACTTATACGGATTCTTGCCGTAAATAGAGGTAAACAACGCATCCAGCACAGGATAAATCTCAATATCACGGTTGTAATTGACAGCCGTCTTGCCATATGCCTCCAGATGGAACGGGTCAATCATATTAACGTCCTGCAGGTCCGCCGTTGCCGCCTCGTATGCCACATTCAGCGGATGCTTGAGCGGCAGACTCCATACAGGGAAGGTCTCAAATTTGGCGTATCCTGCCTCTCGTCCGCGTCGGTTTTCGTTATATAGTTGGCTCAGGCAAACAGCCATCTTGCCGCTACCCGGCCCGGGCGCAGTAATAACCACCAACGGACGCGTCGTCTCAATAAAATCATTACGCCCGAAACCTTCATCCGAAGCGATAAGCTCCACATTATGCGGATAGCCTTCTATCGTATAGTGATAATACACTCGAATACCCTTTCGCTCCAAACGCTGGCGGTAGGAATCTGCCGAACGTTGACCGGAATAGTGCGTAATTACAACCGATGACACCATAAATCCACGCTGCATAAACTCCTCGCGAAGACGCAGAACATCCTCATCATACGTAATACCAAGGTCCTGACGCACCTTGTTACGCTCGATATCTTCCGCTGAAAGGACAATTACTATTTCCAGAGAATCACGCAGTTGCGTGAGCATTTGCAGTTTGCTGTCCGGCTGGAAACCAGGCAGTACACGACTGGCGTGCATATCATCAAAGAGCTTGCCGCCCAATTCGAGATATAGTTTATTTCCAAACTGCGCTATGCGTTCGCGAATATGTTCCGACTGAATGCGGATATATTTTTCATTATCAAATGCTGTCATATGCTTTCTTAATTCGGCGGCAAAATTACTGCTTTTTTTTGACATTTGCAAATATATTTGCAGTTTTTTAATATTTCAACCAATTGAGGAAGTCATCCACATCAATGGAGAACACATATGGTTCGCTGATTTTCTCTCCCGACGGGGACAACTGGATATAATACGGCTGGGCGTTGGAGCCATATACTTCGCGCTGTAGTCGGCTGTTCTCGTTGCCTTCACTTTCGCCATCAGAATCCTTGTCTTGTTTGTCATCCACATAGAGCGTAATCAGCACATAATTCTTCAAGCGTTTTTGCACCGAGTCGTTGGAAATGACATACGCCTCCATTTTGCGGCAGTTCACGCAGCCATAGCCCGTAAAATCAAGTAATACAGGCCTGTTCTCCTGTTTTGCGAATGCTAATCCTTCTTCATAATCCGCAAACACTTCGCGCTCTTCAATAGGCATCGGCGGCGCAAAGGCGGCAATAGCTTTGACGGGTGCGCCCCAAAGTCCCGGAACAAGATAGCCTGCAAACGCAAACGATACAATGGCAAGACTCTTCCCCACCCAACTCTTGCGGATAAGATAGATGCCCAAACCTGCAAAACATACAATCCACAGCGCAATAAACAACCACCGCGGCAATATGCCCCAACCATACGCCATATCCGCTACTGATAGGAACTTCAGCGACAGCGCAAGTTCCACAAACGCCAACGTGACTTTGAAGGACTTCATCCAATCGCCGGATTTAGGCAACTGTTTCATCCATTCAGGGAACATCGCAAACAACGCAAACGGCAAAGCTAACGCAACCGCAAAACCCAACATGCCAAGCGCAGGAGCCAGTAAAGACTTTCCTGCCGCTTCCACAAGCAACGTCCCGATAATCGGTCCGGTACAAGAGAACGACACAATAACCAGCGTAAACGCCATCAGCAGAATGCTCAGGAATCCGCCTGTCGAACGTGCCTTGCTATCCAAGGCTGTGGACCACGAATCCGGCAAGGTTATCTCGAACAAACCAAAGAACGATAGCGCAAATACGACCAACAACGCGAAGAAGAACAAATTCACTATCGCATTGGTTGACAGCGCATTAAGTGCAGAAGCGCCGAAGATAACCGTTATCAACAAGCCCAAACCGACATAGATAATCACTATACTCAGCCCATATAATACGGCATCTTTCGCCCCGCCGCCTTTTTTCAGGAAGAACGATACCGTCATCGGAATTATCGGCCACACGCACGGCGTGAATATTGCCATAAACCCTCCAAGCAAACCAAGCAGGAATATCATCCAAAGACCGCGTTCGTTGTCAGAACTTTGCTCAAAGTCAAAAGCATTATTGCTTTGAGCAGCCTCTGGCTGCGTTCTTTCTACTTTCGACTTTCTACTATCATATTCCCACACTTCCGGCGCCGTACACATATTGTCATCACAAGCATTAAACCGCACAGGCACCGCCTCTGCAAGCGTCACAGAATATGTCCCTTCGTACTCTTCGCCAATCATTTCCTCGCCCAGTGAGATTAGCGTCATATGCCAGCCGTCCTCTATCGTTGCCGTCAAACGCACACTGTCTCCCACTCGCTCTCCTGACCACTTAACGGGTTCAACCATCTGCGCTGAAAGCGACAAAACGGCAAACACGCACCATATGATTAATACTATTCTTTTCATCCTCTTATGGTATTACGATTTTCACAACTTGCTGTCCTTGACAAACAACATATACGCCCTTCGGCAACAATGAAACATTTTCGCCTAACTGTTCGCCCAGTATCGAATAAACAACATACTGCTTATCCCAATTGATGCCATTTGATTCCGCGTTCACCAGGGCTTCTGACGGAACAAACTCATAGCCGATTTTGTTATCCATCCACGCAATACGTTCCCGCACAAATCGCTTCACATTCTCCACTTCCGCCTCATAGCTGCCCCAAATGCGCGGATTCATATGTACATTTTCATTCATAATCGGCCAGCGAATAAAATTCAGCCGTTGCGACTCCTGCAGCATTTCGGCCTGTTTGTCGATATAGGCTATAAAATTCTCCTCTGTAAATCCCGATTCGCGCGCGGATGCCCAAATAGACTTCATTTCCGCTTTACACGCGGCATCCTGCACAGCCACTTGATTGGTAAGCGTTTTCATGTAGCCGGTTGTACTACCTTTTGTTCTATAGATATAATCAGTCAGATTCATTATCGGATATGTCCGGTAGTCATTCTCAAATGCCAAATCAAAATCCCATACGGGACCGGTAAAGATAGTATCATTACCACGATGCTTGTAGAAATATACGCTCCAGTAAGTATCTGTATTGCCGGACATTTCGCCGATGAGGAAATGTTTCAGAAAAGTCCTCGTATCCAGCGTCTTGCGCCAGTTATTCTCCATATTGTTATAGACATTCCGGATGTATTCATGCTGCGCGGAAGTTATTTCATCCTCATCCGGCGATTTAATGGTCACACCAGTTCCCTTATCCGACCAGAACATGCTTGTTTCTTCATACGCATACGCGTCTGCCTCTATCAGATAACCTCCTGTCAGCGGCTCGCCGCTATTATCCTCCGGCGTCATCTCCTCTATATCCACTCGACCTTCGCGAACCTCTATCTGGTCGCACAACTGGTAACAACCTTTATATTCCCCGTTAACCAACACGTCCACATATGCGCAGAATGGCGTATAAGGCATTCCGAATCTCCGACTCAACTCGAACGCCAGCTGATTTCGCATCAACGTCTTGTCGCCGTAGTTATTTATGAGTGTCCATTTCTTTGCCTTTGCAGGCGCATCCAACACATTGTATTTCTTGTCAAACTTAATACGATACGGTTTTTTCGGAAAATTCATTGAAGCATTTCCGCGCAGCCGAACAAATGCGCTGTCTTTCAACAACTTACCGCCATTGTTCGACACAATAGACACAAATGCCCTAAGTTCATTTTCCTTGTCATATGGTTCCTCGTTATTCACCACGTGAATACTGACGGTCGGCAAATTCGTCAATTGTGCAAAATGCGTTTCATCGCCTTCTCCCGAATGACCATAGAATGCCAACTCTGCAATATTACAACGCGCATCATTCGGTCCTACATAACGCACATACCGGAATCCTTTTGAACAATTAACATCAGCATAGGACATCACGCCGATTGTGCCTTTCTCTTTGACGATATACAGCGGCAGAGCGTCTAAAAAGTCCGGCGAGTTAGAACCCTCAAACACTGCGAGCAATACACGTTGCGGACCATAACCATCATTTCGTGGCGACCAACCTACACGAGTAATCACATATGGCTTGCCAAGATCCAGTCCTACCCACGTTTGCGATCGTTCATACGTTGCAAAGCACGTGTTCAAGTTTCCGTCAAATGCCATTTCTCGGGTATTAACTGTTGTAGAAGGTTCAAACGAGCTGTAATCCACAAACAAATCTGTCCCAATGACAGTTCCGTGCAGCATTTCGTCTGCATAAGCCCTTTGCGCCATAATCCCTCCCGCGCAAAGCACTATAATATATAATAAGGTGTGCCTCATATCTTATTTGGTACTAAAAAAGTGGGGACATATTTTAACTTATGGTTATATCTTCTTAAATGTAATTTTCTGCATAACAGGTGTTGAGGCTGTACTAAAAGATAACTGAGGGTCTTCAAGTATCAACATTTCGTCTGTTAGTTTTGTAACTGTCATTATCTGTGTTCCAAGATATTCTCCGGTTAAATTATACAACTTCCCGGAAACTATTATATCCTTATCTTTATGAGACCATTCTCCGAATAACTTTGAATTGGCATACACCTTATTATCTTTTGTAAACTCCCAAATTGTCGGTTTTTGCCAAACCATTTCTGCGCCGTCTTCATCCTTTATAGAAACTATTTCCCATTCTCCAAGCAGATTTGCTTCTTTGTTTGTCTCACAAGCGACAAAACCACTTAGCAAACATAACCACAACAAAAAATGTAAGTATTTATATTTCATTTTATTGGTATATTTTTGAACTATTTGAAAATCCCCTTGGTTGGACTAATTGTTCTTTACCTTATTTTCCCTTATCTTTATCGGATGCTCATCGGGTGCTCAATATAACTCAAGTATGAGACAAGCCCGACACAAGCCCAACATCAATGCTCTGTCTCTATATATGTTTGTGTGTTTTTTCGTGCCTCACTTAACTCATGCTTTATATAATCGTACAATCTGCCCTGTATAGAACTATTATGCTTTTGCGCTTTGCGCACTGCCTCATCATAGCGTGCCTGCCATTCAGCCTTTCGTTCCGGATTGTGCATAATCGCTTTTGTCTCTGCCATCAGTTCAGCAAAACACTGAGCCGTAGGGTGTGATGCTTTTTCTTTTCTGGTTTTTTTGTTCAGTTCCGGCTTATTGAAGACGGCACCCCACTTGTCATTGCCCGGAATATACCTTGCATAAAACCGTTCACCAAAACTTCCCCGAGCCTCTTTAAATTCACTATACAATAGTAGACTTGACTTTATTAGTTCTTTTTCTTGGTGGACGCAAATTTTGCGTCTACCAGTTAAATTATGTTATTGTTCTTGGTATGTGCAAATTTTGCACATACCTATATTCTTTATTCCTCTCTCGTTATATGCGCGCCAATAGCGTTGAGGCGGCCTTCGATGTTTTCGTAACCACGGTCGATTTGGTCAATGTGGTCAATGCGACTCTTGCCATCTGCCGACATTGCCGCAATCAGCATCGCAATACCGGCACGAATATCCGGCGAAGTCATGTTGTTCTTCTTTAACTGCCGCTGATGGTCATGACCAATTACTACCGCCCTATGCGGGTCGCAAAGGATAATCTGCGCACCCATATCAATCAGTTTATCCACAAAGAACAAACGGGATTCGAACATCTTCTGATGAATCAGTACCGAACCGCGCGCTTGCGTCGCAACAACCAAAATAACAGAAAGCAAGTCCGGCGTAAGTCCGGGCCAAGGCGCATCAGCTACCGTCAATATCGAGCCATCTAAGAACGAATCAATCTGGTAATGCTCCTGCGCAGGAATATACAAATCGTCACCACGTTCCTCAACCGTAATTCCCAACCGACGGAAGGACTCCGGAATAATTCCCAAATCCTTGCAAGAAACGTTTTTAATGGTCAGTTCAGAGCCTGTAATCGCCGCCATTCCTATAAACGAACCCACCTCAATCATGTCCGGCAGCAACGTATGTTCTGTGCCATGAAGTTCTTTCACGCCCTCAATCGTCAACAGGTTACTTCCTACTCCGCTGATTTTCGCGCCCATACGATTCAGCATCTTGCAGAGTTGCTGCAGATACGGTTCGCAAGCGGCATTGTAAATTGTGGTCGTTCCTTCAGCCATCACAGCCGCCATAACGATATTCGCTGTACCGGTAACGGAAGCTTCGTCCAACAACATATAGGAACCGATAAGTCCGTTCGGCGCAGTAAACTTGTAGGCAAGGATGTCCGGCTGATATTCAAAGCGTGCACCAAGATTGTACATTCCTTGGAAATGCGTATCCAAACGGCGACGACCAATCTTATCTCCGCCCGGTTTGGCGTATGTCACTTCACCCAATCGCGCCAACAGCGGACCAATCAGCATCACCGAGCCACGAAGTTTGTTGCAGCGCTTGAAGAAATCAGAACTATTGAGATACTCGGTATCCAGATTTGCGGCACAAAACTTGACAACTCCCTTCTCCAAACGGGTAACCTGTACACCCATCTTCTCAAGCAGGTCGATAAGGTTATTTACGTCGAGAATGTCGGGTAAATTACGAATAACTACCTCTTCGCAGGTTAAAACGACTGCACAAAGCACTTGTAGCGCCTCGTTCTTTGCGCCGCAAGGCGTTATACTACCGTGGAGTTTGTGACCTCCTTCTACTACAAAACTTGCCATATCATTTTCTCATTTAATCATTTACAATTTATTCATTTATATATAGTTCACTTCAGGGTTAATACGAATATTGAATTTCTCGAACACAGAGTCCGAGACTTGCTTCGCAAGGTTGATAATGTCTTCCGGCGTAGCATTGCCCTCGGCATTCACAATAACCAACGGCTGTTTCGGCCAGACTTGTGCGCCACCAAGTATCTTGCCCTTCCATCCGCATTGTTCAATCAGCCAAGCAGCAGGAATCTTCACGCCTTGCGGCGACTCGAAATGCGGCATCGCAGGGAAGAGTTTCAGCAACGATGCGGCCTGTTCTTCCGGCACAAACGGATTCATAAAGAAAGAACCGGCACTACCTACTTTGCCCACTTCCGGCAACTTCGCCAGACGCGTCTGGATAATCTCCTCGCGTTTGGCACGAGCATCACCTTTCTCAACATGATACACCACCGAAAGAACAATTACCCGGTCTTTAAGTTCGTGCTTGAAGATGCTGTCTCTATAACCAAACCGGCAATCGGCATTGGAGAAAACGCGCTCCTCCAAGGTCTGCACATCCAATACCCGAACGGAAAGAATCACATCTTTTGCCTCGCAGCCATAAGCACCGACATTCTGCACAGCAGAAGCTCCAACTTCGCCCGGAATAAGGCTTAGTTTCTCCAGTCCGCAATAATTCATATCGGTCAGTTGGGCTATCAAATCGTCCAACCGCAAGCCATTCTGGGCTTCAACCGTTTCATCGTCCAAAAACCGCGCACGGCACATGCGGGAATGCAATATAACGCCATCAAAGTCTTTGGTAAACAGCAAGTTAGAGCCTTGACCGACATGCAGTATCCGCTCACCACGATGGGCTTTGAGTACTTCGCGGAGTTCGTCAACCGAGTCGTATTCGACCAACAACCTTGCTTTGACATCTATGCCGAATGTATTGTACGGCAAGAGGGATATATTTTCTAAATTTCGCATATATCGGAGGGCATTCTAAGGTCTCCGCGCGGCGAGAGGCTGACAGACACCACTTTCGGTCCGTCTGGCATACACGAGCGCTTGAACTGCTGCATGAAGAACCGACGCATAAACACATTCAGCCACTTGACTATTTCGTCCTCGGAATACTTGTCCTCGAACGCCTGCAACGCCATGTACGCAATCTTCTCGCGGGTGAAACCGTATCTTAAATAATAATATATAAAGAAGTCGTGAAGGTCGTAAGGACCTATCTTATCTTCTGTCTTTTGGGCAATCTCGCCTTTCTCATCGGCAGGTAGCAGTTCAGGCGATACAGGCGTATCCACCACATCTAACAGCACTCGGCGCGTTTGTTCGTCAAACAGATTCTCTGCAGCATAACGCACCATAAACCGTACCAAGGTCTTTGGGATACCGGCATTAATGCCGTACATAGACATCTGGTCGCCGCTATAGGTGCACCAACCTAATGCCAGTTCGCTCAAGTCACCGGTACCAAGGACAAGACCGTTGTGTTTGTTTGCCAAGTCCATGAGTACCAGCGTACGGATTCGTGCTTGCGCGTTCTCGTACGTGATATCGTGCGTTTCAAGGTCGTGGTCAATATCGTGCAAATGCTGAGTCGCCATTTCGCGAATCGAAATCTCCTGAATCGTTATACCGAGCTGTTCCATCAAAGACAAAGCGTTTTGGTACGTCCTGTCAGATGTTCCGAAGCCCGGCATCGTCACACCGATAACCCGTTCGCGGTCGTAGCCGAGTTTGTCGGCTGTCTGCACAGCAACCAGCAACGCCAAGGTGGAATCCAGTCCGCCGCTGACACCAACAACGATTGTTTCTGCATGCGTATGCTCCCAACGGCGCGCCAAGGCGGAAGTCTGTATCGCAAACACATCATTGGCGTACGAATCCGCCTCTTGCGGTTCCGGCAGGAACGGCATCATCGAGAAGTGACGATGGGCAGACTCTGTAAACGTATCGCCACGGTCTATCGGTGCCACATTAATCTTGCGATAATGACCGTGCTGGTCTTTCGTGAAGTTCGTATTCCTTTGGCGGTCCGTGCGCAGACGCTCAATGTCTATCTCGCTGACAATCATATAATTATCGCGTTGGAATCGCTCGCCCTGTTCCAACAAGTCGCCGTTCTCTGCGATATACGTAGAACCGGAGAACACCACGTCTGTGGTTGATTCGCCGACGCCGGAACTCGTATAGATATATCCGCATCGTACGCGCGCAGACTGCTGGGTAATCATCTGACGGCGATAAGCGTGTTTGCCCGTCACGCAATTGGAGCTCGAAAGGTTGAAAATCAGTTCTGCACCTTGAATCGCCAGTTGTGTTGAAGGCGGCAGCGGACTCCAGAGGTCCTCGCAAATCTCAATACCAAAGCAATAATCGCGGGTCATAAACAGCAGGTCTGTTCCGAAAGGTACATCCCCACCCCATAACTCAACCGTCGGGATTCGAGGAGTGCCGTCCTGTTCACGAGTGGCACGACCGGAGGTGAACCACCGTTTCTCGTAAAACTCGCCGGTATTGGGCAGATTGATTTTCGGTACGACACCTACGACTTCGCCGTCCGTCATCACAAACGCACAGTTATAGAGGTTATTATCCACCTTCAGCGGTGCGCCGACCAGCACAATAATCGGTTTTTCCCGCGTGAACTGGCAAATCTGCTCCAATGCCTGCAGCGCATCATACTGCAACTGTTGGGTAAAGAACAAGTCCGCACAGGTGTAACCGGTAACTGTCAACTCCGGAAAACAGACCACTTCTACGCCTTCTTCAAGGGCATCGATAATCTGTTCCTTCACTTGTTTAACGTTGTAAGCGCAATCTGCTACGTGCATCGTCGGCACAGCGGCTGCGACCCGCACAAATCCGAAATTTGTCTTCATAATGTGTTTGGTATTAAAAAAGCGTACAAAAGTACACAAAAAATCGCACATATACAAAAAAAATGCATTTTTTTACGAAAAAATTTTGGTATATCAAAAAAAAGCAGTACTTTTGCCGCCGCTTTTGAAAAAACAACCTGAGGTGCTATCGTCTAGTGGCCTAGGACAACGGCCTCTCACGCCGTAAACCCCGGTTCGAGTCCGGGTAGCACTACCAAGACCTCCAAAACGGAGGTCTTTTTTGATAAAAAACATGGGTGATTATCCTTCTATATTGCTCGAAAATGCGGTTAATCAGGTAGCCTCACTCCCGGGTATCGGCAGGAAAACGGCTTTGCGCTTGGTGCTGCACCTGCTGCGCAGACCTGCCAACGAAGTGGATACTTTTGCCGGTTCGTTAACACAGCTCAAACAAGAGGTCAAGTATTGCCGCGTCTGCCATAACATCTGTGATGAAGAAGTCTGCCCCATTTGCTCTTCCCGCAATCGCGACCACCAAACCATCTGTGTCGTTGAGAACGTTCAAGACGTGATGTCTATCGAAAATACCGGACAGTATAACGGCGTTTATCACGTTTTAGGAGGCATCATCTCACCCATTGACGGAATCGGACCCAATGACATTGAGGTCAACTCGCTGCTCGAACGCATTGTTCCCGAGCAGATTAAGGAGGTTATTCTTGCGCTCCCGACGACTATGGAAGGAGACACTACCAACTTCTACATTTATCGCAAACTAACGGCTTTGGCACTGCCTGAGCCACTGGTTGTTTCCCAGATTGCACGAGGTGTAGCTGTCGGAAACGAATTGGAATATACAGACGAAATAACCCTTGGCCGCTCGATTGTCAATCGGGTTGCTTTTAACGGATAAAACTACACCTATGGAGAAAAACATCATCAAACACCTTAATTGGTATTATTACGGTATTATGGCGCTCACCGTGTGCGTAGCGGCGGTGGCGTATTTTTTAGTGGTCAAACAACTCATCTCCCCCATCGACCCCTTGTCAAGAATCGGAAAGATAGCACAATATATCATTATCTTTGATGTGCTCCTTACTCTTCCCTTCGGACTGTGGAAACACAAGAAAAATTGCACCAAGATTGCGAAGATTGAGGACGAAGAAGCGCGCTTGAAAGCCTATCAGCAGTCGGCTATGTGGCGGATTATACTGGTCAGCAACACGATGATTTGGGCGTTTGCCGCTTACTATCTCATGGGCGCATATATGTCTATGTTGTGGGTAGCCGCTATTTCCGCTATCGGATGGTATTTCACCAAACCCACCGAGAAAAAACTCTACTTCGAACTCCACCCGCAAGAGGAGCAATACTAATTGTTAATTATTCATTGTCCAATGACCATCGCAGTTGACTTTGACGGCACAATCGTCACTCATGAATACCCTAAAATCGGCAAACCTATCCCCTTTGCCATAGAATCACTCAAACGTATGCAGGAAGTGGACCACCACCAGCTTATCTTGTGGTCGGTGCGCGAAGGACACTTGCTCGACGAGGCGGTTGCCTATTGCAAAAGTCGCGGATTGGAGTTTTACGCCGTCAACACCAATTATCCCGAAGAACTGCCCGAAAACCGTCCGAATCGCAAAGTAACAGCGGATGTATATATAGATGACCGGAACCTTGGCGGGCTGCCCGATTGGGGGATTATTTATCAAATGATTCATACGGGCACTTACAACAAACCGGCTCCTATGGCCTACGAACAACCACGCCGCAAAACATGGTGGCAGAAACTCCTCGGTCTATGATGTCAAATCTTCAATCTGCAATCTGCAATCTCCAATTGAGGAAGGTGGAGCCTTCCGATTTGCCTTTTCTTTATCAATGGGAGAACGATGCCTGTGCTTGGGCAGATGGTGCTAACCATAATCCCCTCTCCCAACAGGATCTCCGCGAATATATTGCCAACACCACCGGCGACCTGTATAAAGATGGTCAATTGCGATTGATTATTGAATCGAGAATCACAAATCACCACGGCTCTGCCGATCGACAGAAATCACCAATCACAAATGCAACCATAGGTTGCATAGATCTCTTCGATTTGGATATCCGAAACCGCCGTGCCGCGATTGGAATGTATATAGCACCTGAATTCCGCGGACAAGGTCTCGGCAAAGCAGCGGTTAAGACACTTGAAGACTATGCCTTTAACCATCTCGACCTAAGATTATTGTATGCCGTTATCGCGACCAATAACGAACCGTGTTCCCGTCTTTATCAATCGTTGGAATATGTTCCTTCATCGGTTTTAGCCGGGTGGACGCTCGAATCTGATGCAATTTTGTGGCAAAAACACAAAAAATAACGTTTTTCTAATGATTTTTCTTGCAGGGTTCAAAAAAAAGCAGTACCTTTGCAGCCGCTTTTGACGAAAACTCACGTTAAGAGGCGCGCAAGTCGCGGGGAAAGTTGTCTGAGTGGTCGAAAGAGCCACACTCGAAATGTGGTGTACGCATTACGTCGTACCGGGGGTTCGAATCCCTCACTTTCCGCAAAGCGTCAAGTTCGGGAAACCGGGCTGACACAAAACAAGAAAATGAGAGTCATTGGCTCTCATTTTTTGTTTGTACGACAGCGGGGCATAGGAGCTCGCTATAATGCCCTACTGGCGAACAAATAAAATGTACGGACGTTAGTCTGTTTCTTGTGTGCGTAAGCCGGTTGTACGAGATTGCAGCTTTGCTCAGGATACCTTTTCTTAGATTCGGGGGAATTGACGAAGTCAAGGCGGCGTCCGAATCCCTCACTTTCCGCAAGAAAAGCAGGTGATAGGGCAAAGAAGTGCGAGGAAAATCGTGCTTCTTTTTTTTGTGCGAAAACTCACAGGATAACGATTTAATATCTTTATTGATTATCAGCAGCTTACAACGTCTTTCGTGCGAATAAGTGTGATAAAACATCGCACAGGTTCTTGCACGGTTCAGATAAATGTAGTACCTTTGCACCGAATTTTCAAAACAAGCTATTATGAGTGATACATTTACTATAATCTTTATCCTCGTGGGGGTCGTGTACGTGCTCATTATTGTTATTCTGATACTCATCGGCTATCGTATCGGTCTCCTCAAACGTCAAATAACAGACCTGCAAATCCGTCTGCGAATCAACCAGCACGAAGACAATGTCCGTCATCAGCTATTACTGAATCAACTTAAGCAACAGCAAAACAAACCACGCACGCTGGATGAACTGCAGCATGTGTTTGGCAGTAAGATTGATCATTTGCGCCGTCGATACCCTGCCCTAACCGATCTTGATATACAGGTATTGACCCTCATCGGACTGGGCGTTGATAATGCCGAAATCTTACAATTTACCGCTATGTCCAAGCGTACGTACTATAAACGCCGGCAGCTGATAGCGCAACGCATGAACACTACTGCAGCGCAACTTGACCAACAGGCAAAAGATATATTCACACCTAATTATTAACGCGTATGACACGTTCTCAAAAATCCACTTTGTATTGGGCGTTGTATTGGATAGTAACAACGCTTATGTTTGTTTTGGTAATGTGGTTAATGAGTGTTTACAGGGAACAGCACCAAACGAAAACTGTGCTGACAATCTCCATGCTTTATATTGGAGGACTCTTAGCACTTTCCTCATGGCTTAACCGGCATAAGAAACCGATAGTGCTGACAGAAGAGGAACGCCAAAGACCGTTGGAACCGTTTGCAGACTTTAGTAACTCTTTTGATTGAATACCATTTGTTTTTATGATATTCAATATTGCTATTATTGTCTGTATTAATTATTTTTTCTTATCCGTTAATACTTCTGATTCTTTTGTTTTAGGGGGGCTTATTTTTCTTATGATTGCGGCTATTGCATGCTTCCCCATTCGAAATAAGTATATCATTGACTCAGATACATTGATTGTCAAGGAATACGACTTTTTCCGGTTGACTACAGACTTGAGAATTCCCCTAACTTCGATTGGCAAAGTCTATTTATGCGATACTTTTACGCTCTTTCCGCATGTCATTATTGTCGTTGACGGCATTGAACGCAAACTACGCGCTACAACCCATGCTGTGCCACTTGCCATTCACCTTGCAAGGGAGACAAATCCGGCTTGAATAATTGTTAAATTTTCTAAAAATTCAGCAACCAAGTAGTGAGAGTAATTTCAGTGTGGTGGCAGTGTAGTGGCAGTGTCCTTGTCGTTAAGAAATTTTGATATATTTTTTATTAAAAAATCTTAAGTGCCAATTACTAGTGGTGCGTTAACTTTATTGCATACTCTTATATCTCGTTGCTTTCCGTTACAAAAATTAACAAAGTTTGTACTATTATTACAAATTTCATTGCCTTTATTTGCATAAGTGGAAAAAAAGTTGTAATTTTGCGCCGCAAAATTGAGTATGCTAAGAAGGTTTGTAACAGTAGTGTGTTTATTGTGTACCGCCGGTGTTATGCTGCATGCGGGCAATCGTCCTGTGCTGCAGACATCTTCGGACGCTATTTGCACAAGTAATCCGTACTTCGCATTCTTCACGACTTACGTTGATGATGGGACGTATGGTTCGAAGCGGTACTGCAAGTATCAATATTCTGCCGACGGAACGACTTGGAAGACGCTCTATCCTGATAATAAGATTGTCGATAACTCCGGCTCCGTTTATGTGCAGCGTACCGTAAATTTAGAGTCAGGTTGGTATCGCGCACTCATTGCTGATTTGGCTCGCATTCTTACCGATGACCAATGTGCTATCAGCGAACCGATTTATCTGGAGAAGAAAGACATTTGTTCTCCCAATCTGGAACCGTATCAGCAGGAATCTATAGAGGGCGTCTGTACCCAAGGAACGCTTCTTTTTCGTGAGGACTTTGGCGGAAATAGCCCGTCCGACCCTGCCTACGGTCCCAAACTATCGTTAATGGATAATAACGGGTACAGTTATTGCGGATACGATTGGCACTCATTTTCTCCCGGTTATCGTATCGTCAAATACGGGCACGAGAATGCTTACAATAGCAGCAAGACCGACAATCTGTCGTCACAGTGGCATATACAGGATGACCATACGTATTTCAACGACTACACCCGTGGTTACTTTCTTGAAGTAGATGGACGCGGCGGAAATATCCCTTTCTATTCAACGACTATTAATGTTTGTCCGGAAACCGAGTTATCGTTCTCTGCCTATGTAGCCAATGTAATGGCAATGCACCAATATAGCCAATACCGGCAGCCTGTAAAACCGCGCGTGTTATTCCAAATTAAGGACGCTGATGCCGATACTGTGATTGCCTCTGCTTCTTCCGGCGACATCCCATCTGATGCGCGCTATAATATATGGCGGAAGGAAATGGTCACTTCCTCTGCTTGGCACTTGGTTGGCACAACTTTCTCCGTTCCGCAAAACGTGGAAAATGTCAAATTGTCTATTTATAACGATTTGACAGGCAGCGTCGGAGACGGCAACGACTTTGCCATGGATGATATTGAGATTCGTTTGTGTACACCATTAGTGACCATCGAATCGTCGCCTGAAGCTTGTCTGGATTCGGTATATAGGTTTGCACCGGTAGTGACACAAGACAGCAAGTTTCAAGAGCCTTTTGAGTACATCTGGGAGTTCTCCGCCGATAGTATTGTGTGGACTCCTAAAGCGGATTCCTTGAATCTGACCTTGCCCGCTGCACAATATACGGAAGCCGGTTGGTATCGACTTGGTGTAGCCGGAGCAGGCAATATTTCTAATCCCTATTGCCGTGCGTTGAGTCACCCCTTTCATTTAGCGGTTGTGGACTGTTCACCACCTACTCTTCCGAAATTGGCGATTGTGTCGGATAATCATGTATGTCTCGGAGCTGCCTATTGCTTTGAGTTAGACACACTTAACAAAGCCGATTTCGAGGAAGCAGACTATTCTTATTGGTGGGAAAACTCAAAAGATAACAAACAAACATGGGCTAAAATATCCGAAGGTAAGGATTTGTGTATAAACGCTTTGAGACGCTCCGATTCGTGTTGGTATCGCTGTGCCGTACACTATGAAAAAACCAATTCCAAACTCAACTATACCCATAACATCACCGAATATACCGAACCGTTCCTGCTTAATGTAAGAGATTGTACTCCGCCACCTTTACCAATACCTGTGATTGTATCAGCAAGCGAAGTGTGCCGAGACTCTGCTTATTGCTTTGAGGTGAATATTAGTAATGCGGATGTTATTCCCGATACAGCACGCTATAACTACACGTGGGAATATTCACGTAATAGCCGTATTTGGGGAGCGGTAGGAAGCGGATTAGAGTATTGTGTGCCAGAGGCATCGGTTGCAGATTCGGGATGGTATAGACTGACCGTTACGTATGAATACCCCGCTATTGAGGGCAGTTACACTACCCGTCCCTTCCGATTGGATGTCAAGCCTTGTAAAGCACAAGAACCAGAACCGGAGCCTCAACCAGAACCCGACCCACAACCAGAACCCGAGCCGGAGCCTCAACCGGAGCCTGAGCCACAGAAGCCCGACCTTTGCCCTAATGGTACCCTAATATTCCGTGAGGACTTCGGTGGTAATGACCCAAACGACCCAGAAATAAGTAGTGCCACTATACCCGGGATGTCATATACAAACTGCGGTAGCCAATATATGCAAAGCGGTTGCTATATGATTACGAAAAAGGGCTATAAGAACGGCATTCAATGGCACATTCAAGATGACCACACCTATCCGAATGACTATTCTCGTGGTTACTTTCTCGAAGTGGATGGTACAAGAAGTAGTGCATCCATATATTCAACGATTATCAATGGTCTAACACCCGGGGCGGAAATGACCTTTACCGCCTACGTGGTCAACGTTACCTTCGCAGGACAAGTTCCGTACTTGGAACAAAACTACGGATATGTCTATCCTCGTTTGAGATTTGTGCTGACTGATCCTTCCGTCAATTTTGCAGGCGATATAGCACCCTATACGACCGGCGATATCCTGCCTGACACCACCAAGAAGTGGGACAT
>Ga0310786_10001860_pt1 | contig 33515 bp, 32 predicted proteins | sample AusTroGonzalo_MG_FD_203881 | JGI IMG/M metagenome (GOLD analysis project Ga0310786, IMG submission 203881) | Bovine rumen microbial communities from tropical cattle in Woodstock, Queensland, Australia - Gonzalo_03 (v2) (version 2) | ecosystem: Host-associated > Mammals > Digestive system >... | reverse complement strand
TTGTTTTGCGTTAAAATAGTATCATTATTGATAATTTTCTTCTTGTTTGTTTTGGCAGTTATTCAAAATGATGTACCTTTGCACTGTGAAAGAGAATAAAGTTGCCAATGTGAGAATTAATAAGGAGTATAATTGTTATTAGCTTTGAGACACAAACACAAACTTATAACACAACACAGGATAAACATGAATATCAGGATTAATGAGCTGATTGACAGCCGAGACACTGTCAATAAATGGATGGAAAGATATGGAGTGAGATTCGGAGTGTATAAGCACGGGGTTTTCAATGAGCAACTTTTCCCCTTTGACTCCATCCCCCGAATCATCTCAGGTAGTGATTGGGCTTATCTGGAGAATGGTCTCAGGCAGCGTGTGACAGCATTAAACAAGTTCCTTTGGGATGTGTATCACGACAAGCGCATCATCAAGGATGGCATTGTTCCTGAAGAGTTTGTGTACTCCTCAAAAGGTTATATGCCAGAATGTGAAGGAATTAGCCCAACAGGGGAGGTGTATGCCCACATTGCCGGGATCGACCTTGTGGAAGGAAAGGACGGCCAATGGTATGTGCTGGAGGACAATTTGCGCATTCCCTCTGGTGCCAGCTATCCGATGATTGCCCGAGAGATTACCCGTAAGGTGTCGCCTCAGACCTTCACCCAGAATGCTGTGGCTGAAAATCGCAACTATTCCAAATTGCTCTCCACGATGATGGATGAGATGAACAACGGCAGGGGTATCTCTGTCATTCTGACTCCAGGTCGCTACAACTCTGCTTACTTTGAGCACAGCTATTTTGCAGAGAAGACTGGTGCCACGTTGGCATATCCTGGCGACCTCTTTGTAGAGGACAATAAGGTTTACTATGCGGGCATTTACAAGGAAAAGACCCGAGTGGGCTGCATCTACCGTCGTGTGAGTGATGAATACATGGACCCATTGATTTTTGAGGCTTCTTCCTTGTTGGGCATTCCGAATGTGATGCAGGCATACAAGGCCGGCAATGTGGCACTTCTTAATGCTATCGGCAATGGTGTAGCTGACGACAAGGGGATTTATTACTTCGTTCCCAAGATGGTGGAATATTATCTTGGAGAGCAGCCTATCCTGCAGAATGCCCCAACCTATCTGCCGTATTTCAAGAAAGACTATGACTATGTGCTGGCGAACATCCAGCGTCTGGTCATCAAGGATGTTAGCGAGGCTGGTGGTTATGGAGTGGTGTTCGGCAAGGATTTGTCGAAAGAGAAGCTTAAAGAATTGAAGGAATTGATCATCGACCAGCCACGACGTTGGATCGCTCAGGAGGTCATCGACTTCAAGGATCTTGAGATACTGGAGGATGATAAGCCTGTGGAACGCAAGGCAGATCTTCGAGCCTTCGTGGTTAGCGGAAAAGAGACCAAGGTATGGGCGAGTGGACTGACGCGGTTCTCACGAAATCCTGATTCATTCGTGGTGAACTCTTCACAGGGAGGTGGATTTAAGGACACCTGGGTGTTGGAGGAAAATGGTTAAAAGTTAAAGGTTAAAAGGATTTTGAGCTATGGTTAAACATACAATCATATCGGCTAAGAAGGCCAACAGCCTCTACTGGCTGGGGAGATACGAGGAGCGGGTTTATATTACCCTGCATTTGTTACGGAAGTGTCATGACAAGATGATTGATGGTGAGTTAGAAGACTATTGGCCCATCTGGCAGAATTTGGACACGGCGGGCGTCTATCAAACCAACGAGGAGTTTATACTCGGCATCATGTATGACGATATCAATCCTGGCACTGTGATGTCTTCTCAGATGAGAGCAATGGACAATGCCATTCTTCTCCGTGAGGACATCCTGTCGGAAACGCTCAGTTATCTGGAAATGAGTCTGGCGCTGCTGAAAGAATGCCGCAACAAGCAGGAAAAGAATATCATTTGCCTGCAACCCGTCATTGACTGGTCGCTGGCCTTTTGGGGTTCAGCTGAGCAACGGCTGAAGAACCATAAGGCACTCTACATCATGATGATTGGTCGCAACATCGAGAATCTGGATATGCTGCTGCGTTTTGACTACGACTTCGAACGGGTGGCCTTGGCATACGATTCTGTGAAGCACTACTTCCGTCACATGCCCAGTATTGTCGATGACCACATTGAGGAAGAACTCAACCGGCTCATCACTCGGGAACGATTCAATCTCAAGGATGTGGAATACAAGAACAAGTTACTGAAATTTATCAACCAATTGGTGAGGGTGTGAAACGATATCTGTATAACTACCAGACCATTGTCGAGTTCTCGGAAGCTGTGCCCATCCATGCGGTGATGCTGCGCTGTCAGCCTGTCAGCAATGCCTGTCAGACGGTGGAGCAGGAGCACTTGGTGGTGTCCACTGACTACTGGCTACAGGCAGGGCACGATGCGTTCTACAACCGCATCCTTTTCGGTGGTGCCACTGAACCGCATAAGACTTTCGCTTATGTAAGCACGGGCATTGTGGCGACAGATACTTATCTCATCAAGTATCGCGGCGAAAACTTGTTCCTATTCAAGCAGCCTACAGCACTGACCACGGTCAAGGAAGCGGTGCTAACGACACCTGACAATGTCATAGATGCAGCCTACGCTATTTGCAACTGGCTGTTTGAAAACATCGTTTATCAGCCTTTGTGCACCACCGTTGAGACCACAGCTGCCGAGGTGCTGGAACGGAGGAAGGGTGTATGTCAAGACTTCGCCCATCTCATGATTGCCCTCTGTCGCCAGCGAGGCATACCAGCCCGCTACGTCAATGGATTCCTGACGGGGGAGGGCGAGACCCATGCCTGGGTGGAGATATTTGACGGCTACAATTGGTTGGGGTTCGACCCTACCCACGGCCGATGCATCAGCGATGGCTACGTTAAGTTGGCGCATGGTCGAGATGTTCGCGACTGTTCTGTCAGCCGCGGGCTCTACACAGGGCAAGCCGCCCAGCAAACCACGATTCACGTTACACTGCAAGAAATATGATTAAGACAATAGTATCTACGGAACTTCCCATTGACGAGCAGTTCCGCATTCGCAAGAATGTCATTCAGAACGGACGGAATGACGGTCTGCGCTTCTGTGTGGTGACAGGTACACACGGTGACGAACTGGAGGGTCAGATGGTGTGTTATGAACTGGCTCACATCGTCTCGGAACGTATCAGTTCTTTGGATGGCACTCTCGAGATCTATCCAGCCCTCAATCCACTGGGCATCGACACCATTCAGCGTGGCATTCCCAATTTCGACCTCGACATGAACCGTATCTTCCCTGGTGATCCGCAGGGTACAATGGCGGAACAGACGGCGCATGCCATTATTGAGGACATCAAGGGGGCAGATATGGTGATTGACATTCACTCCAGCAATCTCTATTTGCGTGAGACGCCGCAGGTGCGCATCAATGTGCAGGACTCCAAGTGGCTGGTTCCCTTTGCAGAACGGCTGGGCATGGACTTTGTATGGGTGCATGGTGCTGCCACAGTGCTGGAGGCTACGCTGGCTCACTCACTCAATGCTACTGGCACTCCCTGTCTGGTGGTGGAGATGGGGGTCGGTCAGCGCATCAACCACAAGATGTGCCGACGGCTCGTGGAGGGCATTCTGCATCTGATGCAGACGATGGGAATGTGGAAGGAAAGTCCTAAGGACAGATTGCCCCAACCGCTTGTTTGTGAAGGTGATCGTGTGACATTCCTCAATGCCGAGACCTCTGGTGTCTTCCTGACAGAATTGAAATGTGGCATCAATGTCAGCCGAGGACAAACCATCGGCCAGATTGTTGATCCGCTTCGAGGTCGTGTGCTCAGTACGGTCAGTTCGCCCGTTGATGGCTATTTGTTCACCATACGTGCCTATCCCATCGTTTACGAAGGGTCGCTGATGGCACGAATCTTTAACACGGAAGAAGCATGAGAAAAGAGACAATATTTGAGATGACATCGCCCTGCCGTGACAATTTCCGCGTCAAGGGTTACCGCTTTGGAGAGGGCGAAAAGACATTGGCTATCGTGGGTGCCATGCGAGGTGATGAGGTGCAGCAACAATATATCTGCTCGCAGTTGGTGAATCGTCTGACGATGCTTGAACAGCGTGGAGGCATAGCCGAAGGGAAAAGCATTCTGATCATCCCTTCGTGCAACCCGTTCTCGATGAACGTCAATCGGCGTTTCTGGGCAATGGACAACACCGACATCAATCGCATGTTCCCTGGTTACGACCAAGGTGAGACGACACAGCGTATTGCCTCCGCAGTTTTTTCGGCCCTCAACGGCTTCGAGTACGGCATACAGTTGGCCAGCTACTATGTGCCTGGCGACTTCATCCCCCATGTGCGGATGCTGCAAACAGGCTATGAGGATGTAGAGACCGCGCGCCTTTTCGGCATGAAATACGTCACAACCTACCAACCGCGTCCCTTCGACACCACTCTGCTCAATTATAACTGGCAATTATGGAGCACCAAGGCGTTCTCCGTCTATGCTGGACAGACCGATAGGATTGATCTGAACACCAGCGGCGAGACCATCGACGCCATCTTCCGCATGATGACGCGGACGGGCATCATCAATTACGGCTCTCTTGGTGCTGCCTATGAATCCATTTGCATCGACGAGGCAAGTCTCCAGCATATCAAGGCACGTCATGCGGGCATCTTCTATCGTCTGGTGGATGCAGGCAGCCGCGTTGCTTCAGGTGAATCGCTTGCCCACATTATCGACCCGTACAACGGTCAAATCCTCAGCGACATCAAGGCAACAGCCGAAGGCACAGTGTTCTTTGCCCACCACCGTCCTGTGGTGTTCCAAAACGCCTTGCTTTTCATGATACATGTGATATGATGAACGAACAGCCAAAGATAAATCAAGGTACTGTAATCGCACAATTCATCATCCATTTTTACCATCTCGAATAGTGTCCAGTTGCAAAGTGGGAGGAATCCTCCCACTTTGCAACCTCTACATTCCACTTTCCCATACCAATCCGCTTCCAATCCATAAAATCATCGGCTTGGAGGCAGATCGTAACGTTGGCTACGCCGAAGTTACTCACGCTCGACAATGAAAGTAAAAAATCTCTTTTTCCTTTGTATTGTACTCGCTTAATCGTATCTTTGCAAAAAAAATATTGCTTTTTGTGTAACAAGGGGGTGAAAAGTCTCGTTTCTACAGATAGAAGGGCTCTTGAAATAGTATTAACAATTAAAAAAATGAAAAATATGAAAAGAACAATCTTATCAATCGCATTGGCACTCTGTGTTGGTTGTGCCTTCGCACAAAGTGATGCCTTTGCCAAGTTGGCGAAAATCGAGGGTGTGGAACATGTCAACATTAACAAGACCATGCTGAACCTGGCTGCCAAAAGTGGAGGTGACTTCGAATTCAGTGATGATCTCTCTCTTGAGGGAATGTCAGGCGACATGCTCAAGAAATTGGAGAACATCAGTATTTATAATTGCGAGGAAAAGGAGGGTGCCGAGGCAATGGGCATTCAAGTGAGTGGTATTGTGAGTGGTCGTGGCTGGGAACCTCTTGTGGTTGGATCAGAGGATGGTGAGAAGATGAAAATCTGTCAGTTCAAGAAGGGAAAGAAATCCACCATCGCGATCTTCCATGAAGAAGAAGGCGAATCTTCGCTGATAATCCTCGAAGGCAAGCTGGACTTCAAGAAACTGATTGAAGCACAAATGAAGTAAGTGTAACAGGCAAATAAATACTCAGAACCCATGAAACGGACAGTGATATTGATGGCAATGGCACTCTGTGTTGGTTGTGCCTTCGCACAAAGTGATGCCTTTGCCAAGTTGGCGAAAATCGAGGGTGTGGAACATGTCAACATTAACAAAACCATGCTGAACCTGGCTGCCAAGAGTGGGGGTGATTTCGATTTTGGTGACGATCTCTCTCTTGAGGGAATGTCAGGCGACATGCTCAAGAAATTGGAGAACATCAGTATTTATAATTGCGAGGAAAAGGAGGGTGCCGAGGCAATGGGCATTCAAGTGAGTGGTATTGTGAGTGGTCGCGGTTGGGAATCTCTCCTCGTTGGAACAGACGAAGATGGCGAGAAGTTTAATATTTCTCAGTTCAAGAAGGGAAAGAAATCCACCATCGCTATCTTTCATGAAGAAGAGGGTGAATCTTCGCTGATAATCCTCGAAGGCAAGCTGGACTTCGCCCAACTGATGGAACAAGGGGCGGAAAATGCGGAAAAGGGAAAGTCTTCTCTCTCCATAAAGACACATACATGGGAGAGTGATGACGATGATGAGAAAGAACCACGAAAGTTTCAGGATTGCCTGATTGTGATTGACGGAAAAATCTACCCCAATCTTCATACGCAGGATGAGGCGGCGCGATACATGACCGAGCACAATATGGATTGGGGCTATATCCCATCCCAAGTGCTTCAGGGAAAAGAGGTGAAGAAGAAGTACCCTGACTCTAAGAAGAAAGTAGCATTTGAATATACAACCACTAAAAGAACCCAGGAGTAATGAAACGGATAGTTATATTGATGGCATTGGCACTCATGGTGAGTGTTGCCTTCGGACAGACAGTCGAGAAACTGATGGTGAAGTGGAAGGCGGTGCCAGGTGCCGAGTATATGGAAACGCCAAGAGATTCGCTGCTTGCCGAAATGGTGAAGGATGAGGAACTTATCGCGCAGGGGCTCAGCGAGAAGGAAATCGCGTACATCAAGAAGAACCTCAAACGGATGGAGCAGGTGACGCTGGAGTTGGACGAGGCTCAGCGAAAGGATTTGGACAAGGATATCCAGTCGCTGGAGGGTTATGAGCAGCTTTTCGTGGTCAACGAGAACAATGCCCCTGAGGAGGGGAGCAACATCTTGCAGCAGATGTGGAGTCAGGTGATGAACCCGAAGAGCCAGCTGTGTGCCTACGGAAAGATAAAGAAGAACGTGGCGGAGGGCGTGCTGCTGCGTTGGGACATCTGGAACAAGGTAGTGATGGCTCATCTTGACACGAAGATGAAGGTTGAAACTTTGTCCAAGGCTCTCTCGATAGACGGTGGCCTGGTTGAAATAGAACGAGACAAGGACAATGTGGTGGACATGAAGGAAATGGTGAAAGAGGTAGAGGCTGGTAATGTGCTCTTTGTCATCGAAGGAAAGGAGCATCCTGAACTGCATTCTACCGAAGAGGCACGAGACTATATGATTGCCCATGAAATCCATTGGAACCACGAGACCTGGGTCGTCGGTGGCGGTGTGAAGGAGAAATACCCCAACACAGACAAGAAGGTGGTGATTGAATACGAAAGAGAAGGTAACAGCAATATGTCGGACGAGGAACTGAAAGAGGCGATCATGAACTGCGTTATCCTGCTCAATGGCGAGTACCGTCCTGAGTTCCACAACGAGAACGAGGTCATCAAGTACTTGAGCGACGAAGAGGGCGTGCTGAATGGAGAGTATGGCGTCCATTACCATCTTGACGAACAGATGGCAAAGAAGTATGATGCCACGAAGAAAGTGGTGGCTGACATCACCTTTACGAAATCGGAAGACAAGAAGTGATTCATTCAGATGGACGCACGGGAGTTTAAGCAGCGGTTTATGCCTTTCCACAGGCGGCTCTATCGGGTGGGCTACCACCTGACAGGCAATGCGCAGGATGCCGAAGACCTGCTTCAGGACACGTATCTGAAGCTCTGGCAGAAGCGTGATGACCTGAAGGAGGAGGCGATGACGGAAGCTTATCTCGTGACGCTGATGCAAAACCTCTACAGAGACCAACGGCGACTGAAACGTATCGACACCTCGGAGGATATAGAAGACCACGCAGATCCGCCTGATGAACGTACACTCTTTTCGACAGTGGAAGCAGTAGATGAGGCTCAGCAGATGGAAGAACTGATTCAGCAGTTGCCCGAGAAGGAGGGCAGAATCATCCAGATGCACCTCGTGGAAGACAAATCCTACGAAGAGATGGAACGTGACACGGGACTCTCGCAAGGCAACCTCCGCATCATCGTGATGCGTACGAGACAGAAACTGAAACAACAATTTCAAAAACTCACAAAGACATGGACGAACTGAACTGGAAAGAACTCGAACAAATCCCCATCCCAGAAGGATTGGAGGAAAGGCTCTCGGCTAAGATAGATGAGTGGGCTTCTGAGGAGCAAGGAGCAAGGGGCAAGAAGATAGCCCAAACTCCGACATCTCTCTCGCCCCTCGCCCCTCGCCCCTTGCACCTCAAGGTTACAGCCATCGCCGCATCCATTGCCCTCGTCTTTGGAGTTGGATTCTACTTCCTCCAGCAGAAGGAGGAACCTGTCAACCTTGCCGAGCAGGATACCTACCAAGATCCAGCTGTGGCGCAGCAGGAAGCCCAGAAGGCTCTCAACCTGTTGGCGTACAATCTGAACAAAGGAATGGGTCAGTTGGAAAAGGCGAAAGCGATCAGCGAACGTACGGAAACTACATTGAATAAACAACTAAAAGTGATGGATAAGTTATGAAATCAATTGCAATCAGAATAATCATGTGTGTGGCGATGCTTGTAGCAAGCATCCAAGCCAATGCTCAATTAAAGGAGTTTGAGAAGTATGCCGACACGAAGAATGTGACCTACGTGTTCATCTCCAAGTTTATGCTCCGTATGGCAGGTAAGGAAGCTGCTCCATCCGTGCCAGGCGTGAACACCAAGAGCATCATGAACAAGATTAACGGCATCCAGATTATCGGTTCTGAGGACAAAGCCGCTTCTGCACGACTGAAGGCTGACGCGCAGAACATCGTGAAGCAAGGCAAATACGAACTGCTCATGCAAGTGGATGAGGACGATCAGAAGGTGCGCATCTACCACCGCGAGGGCAAGCAGCAGTCGGCCGTCGTCATGATGGCAGACGAAGACGGAGAATTTAATGTTATCGTCTTCTCTGGCACCTTTACGTTGGGGGATGTGATGAAAATGACGGAAGATTAAATGATAAATCAGAGAATCAAGTAGAGACGGCGACTTCCACAAGGAGGTCGCCGTCTCTTTTTTATTGTGTGATAAACAATTACTTGCCCATACGATAGTTGTATTCATCCAACTTAATCATATCCCACTCGCTTCTCTGGATAGGCTTCCAGCCATAACCAGTAGCACGGGTTGTTCTGGAACCTTCGTTAATCACAAATGTCATCACCTCAGTGAAATCGTCATCATCCTGACCTACAGGATAAACGCCCGTAGCAGGGTTGACACCTGTCTTAGGAGTGATGATGTTACCCTTGTAACGAGCTTGAACACGCCAGCTGGTTGCAGTGCTGGCATCACAATTTTCATACATGTTCACAATCACACGATAAGTACCTGCTTGAATAAAATCTGCAGGGATGACGATATTCTCATTCTTGAGTCCATCGATGGAGCAAGCAGGATTAGAGTCATGGTCAAGACCACAAATGATAGTATCCCCATTTTCAATCTTGGTTTCACCACGGTTATCCCAATAGATGCGAGTGCTGTCAGGAAGCACAAGGTGAAGGTCAACATCCTTATCGTTGCTGAAAGTGAGGTTCACCTCAAGGTCACCAGACTGACTGGACACATATTTTACCCCTGCGGAATAAGGCTTCGTAACACCATTGGCATTTTTACCAGCAATGAGCATTACAACGTCCTCATCAAAGAGCGTAGTATAGTCGATTGGAATCATGTACTCATAACGTCCATCTACGGCTTGTGGAGCATTAGGAATGATGAGATAGTAGCCTTCTACACCTCTTGCACCAATATAGAACTCGCTATACTGAATTGTTGAGATGATGTCGATGAAGTTGTTGCCACCAGCCAATGCACGTGCATTATAGGTGACAGTCTCCAAAACCTCACTTAAAGTAGCAGAAGGGAATGAACCATTGACAAAGTTTACGGTACGAACACCATTGCCTGTAGAAACTGTAAAATAATCAGTCTGCAATGTGCTCTGACCAGAATTGTTGTTGTTCCCCTTGTCATCGTCTTTACTACAAGACAGAACGAGAGCAATACCCATTAGGCAAATGCCAATTGTGAAAAGATACTTTTTCATTTTTTTGAATGTTTTTAAAGTGGTTGTTAATAATAAGTTAGTGATGTATTATGTTAGAAACTATATTTCTGCTGATGTTTTTGCAAAGTTAACGAGAATACACGAATTCATTGATTTCATATTCACAGAAAAACTTTTCATATTCACAGAATGTTTCATTACATCCACTTCCATACAGGGGGAATCTCCGTTTATGTTTCCAAAAAGGATACAAAACAAGCATTCCGCAAATCAAAGTTGCGGTTTAAGAGGGATTAAACAAGATTGTGGCAATTACTGAAGTTGTTCCTTATACTCTTTAGGAGAACACCCTGTGAATTGCTTGAAACAACGGTAGAAGGTGGCATTGGAGGAAAAGCCCGAGTTAGTGGCCACCTCATACAATAACTGTTCGGGATTTTCTTTAATCATCTGTTGGGCATACTCCACTCGCTGCTGGTTGATAAAGTCAGAAAAAGACATACCTATCTCCACATTGATAGCATGGTAAATATAGTCCCTATTGGTATGGAGGAAGCTGGCTATATCACTAATTTTAAGATTGTGGCGCAGAAACAATTTTTCCTCTTTGATTGTACTGATAATGCGTATGTTAGTTTGTTCACGACGATTCAGAACGGAGTTGCTTTCCAAGTCTCCCTCATCATCCACAGGAACAGACGAGGTCGAGAGGTTCGTGCGAGCCGTAGCAACACCTTCATCACGAACCCATTCATCCCCAGGCTGTTGTTCACCCATCTCCATTTCCAGATTCACCACATTAAAATGTTGTTTGTAACCTATATACCCCAAACAAAAAAGCAGTATGGAGAAGGTGACGGAGGGAATGGCAAGCAATGTCGTGGAATCAACAAAGCGATAACGTCCAATGACATTGCAGACAAAAGAGATAAGGGAAATCACAAAAAAGAGCACAAGCAGATGTTTGAAAGGAGTGAGCGTTTTATCCTCTGTATCAGCATAATAACCACACACCTGGCGGTTATAGCGATTGATTTTTCGGATGCCGAAAAACAACACGGGGGCGATTTGTATGGAAAAAATAACTTTTGCAAACGTGTGTACAGAAGCTTGCATACTGGCACCCTCCGTCAACACGTCCGATTCATTGTGGTACAGATAGTTCTGAATGAACAGCAGACTTTCTTCATGGTTCATCCGAATGTAAAAGAAAGCGACAACAACGCTTGTCAAGATGGCCGGCAAGAGATAGAGTAATCTTTTTCCACGATTTCTTTTCCCTTCAGTCATCTCTTCTATATAAATATAGAACAATGGGAAAACAGCCAAATTACAAAGCACGTAAATCGTGTCGGTGAAAGGAAGAACATCCAGATTCCGATTAAAATAGAAACCATGTCCGAGATACAAGAAGGTGGCTACTGACATAAAGACGCATAGCATCTTCTTTGCAGGGTCACCATTCGTGCGTCCATCCAAAAAGAGCATCAATGCCCAAAATACGCACACGAACATCGGCATGGATATGAAGATAGATTGTATCATAACAACTGCAAAGTTACGAAATATTTGGGACACAATCGCAGGAGTTGGTTAAAATAAGTAGGAATTTCTTGGTCATGTATCCAAGATGCCCTATCTTTGTAGCCAACAAAACGATAGACGGATGAAAAAAAGTGTTTTTTTTCTATTCTTACAGCTATGGGGCATCGCACTCATGGCACAAGTGAGGACCTTGCAAGTGACGGTCACCAACGATTGGGCAAAGGACAAAGTGGACGAGCCTGTAGTGGTGAAGTTGAAGGAAATAAAGAAACTCGCCTTCGAGGTGAAAACGGCCAGTGTCCATGTAGATGGGCAAGAGGTACCATGTCAGTTAGACGACATGGATGGCGACCTTCGTGCTGACGAAGTGTTCTTCTTATATAGCTTCAAGGCTCTGGAAACCAAAGTGTTTGAAGTGACGCTCTCTGCACAAGAGAGTGAGAAGGATGTGAAGCCTCGTATCTATTGTGCCCTCCAGTTGCGCGACAAACAGGACAAGCACCCCGATGTGCTCCGAGTGGAAGCCCCTGGTAAGAGTAACATTTTCAACGACATCTACATGCACGGCATCACGATCGAATCTGATGTGGTGGGTTATCGCATCTACTTCGACCATCGACAGAACATCGACCTTTATGGCAAGAAACAGCGTCGTATCGAATTGCCTGTGACTCAGTTCTACACTTCTGAGGAACAGTTGGCGCAGGGCTATGGTGTGGATGTGCTATGGGCTGGTGATGCGATTGGCTGTGGCTCATTCAAGGATTGGAAGAAGGGACAACTGGAGAACTGGACGGAAGTGGGTGTGAGAGGACAGCGTGTGGTGACTACAGGCCCTTTGCGTACTGTGGTGGAGGTATATGATTTGGGCGTGAGGGAAGATGATCTCATTTATGATATGCGCCAGTATTATACCTTGTATGCTGGTCATCGAGATATGCAGGTGGAGGTGCAGTTCACGCCATCGATAGGGAAGAAGCTGTTTGAGAAAAAGTTCTTCTGTACAGGTGTTCAGAAGGTGGGTGAAACTGCTGATGAGGCTACACGTAAGGGACATAATCCGCAGGGTTTTGTGAAGAAAGAAGGTCTTGCAGCCTCCTGGGGTTGCGACTATCCAGATATGGGCAAGAAACAGCTGTGGGCACCCGAACCTGTTGGTTTGGCTGTGTATGTGCCTAAGGAGTATATCAGCGACACGAAGGAGAACAATCTCAACTACCTTTTCGTGGTACAGCCTAAGAAGAATTTCCTCCGTTACTTCGTCAGCTTCTGTGCCGATAAGGAAGAAAAAGGCTTCCATTCTTCCAAGGAGTGGTTTGCCTCTTTGGATGAATGGAAGGACAATGTGAGTCACCCTGTGAAGGTGAAAGTGGAATGACTTATGATGTGGTAAAAATGTGTTGATGAATGATAAAACGGTGTAAAATTATGCGTCATCGTTTAATTTCACAACATTTTTTTGTGAAGAACTTTGTTGTTTATTGATTTTTAATCTAACTTTGCACAATCAGCAGATGTTGTGTCTGTCTTATAGTCAATTTATAGCATGTTAAAGTGAGAATCGTATGAGAAGTAATATTAAGCATTGGTTTTTCAAACTGAAATATTTGATTGCTTTGGGAGTGTTTATCGTCGCCATCGGATTTGTGGGCGAGAGCAGCATTGTGAACCGTATTGGTCAACAGCAGGAAATCTCCAGATTGAAAGGAGAGATTGACGAGTATAACCGTAAGTTCGAACAAGATAAGAAGACGCTCCAAGCGTTGAAGAACGACCCTGAGGCCATCCGTGAAGTGGCTCGCAGCCGTTATTTCATGAAGACAGACAATGAGGACATCTTTATTGTGGAAGATGAAGAAGAAGAGTGAGATTTGAAAGTTGAAAATTGAAAGTTGAAAATTGAGAGGTAAAAGATGATGCAGAAGATTTTAGGATATATTGAAGTGGTGGGATTGACACTGGTAGTGCTGGCGGCAGCTTTGTGGGTGCTTCCCCAAGAGAGCATGCGCTTGATGGCATCGATAGGGATGGCTGTGGGCACTGTGGTGTTGGTGTGTGGCAGATTCATGCAGACGCCGTTCTATTTGAAGTATCAGATGACAGATCCACGTGAACTGACGATGCGCCGTTTGTACCATCAACGGGTGTTTGGTATTGTCGCCTTGATTTTGGCGACCGTATTCATGTGGTTGCCTGTGGGTTTTTATGCTGGGATGTATGTGGGAAAGACTGCATGGCTGATACCTTTCGTGTTTTTTGTAGTGGTGGAAGTATATACTGTTTTTCGTATTTCAGCCGTCGAAAAGGGGTGAAAATTTGAAAAAAAGGTGTTGAAGGGGCTTTTATGGATGGTTTTCAGTTAAAAACTCCTAACTTCTCATTTCTAACTCCTAACTTTTTCGTACCTTTGCAGTGTAAAAGCAAAACGACGGATTAAAAGATTCATTCGACTTAGCAATTAATTGAAGATTGGGATTGGCGTCTAGGGGACGCATATTCAAATAACATAGTAGAAACAACGGATATGGAACTGAATGCACTCACGGCTGTCTCGCCTATTGACGGTCGTTACAGAAGCAAGACGCAGGACTTGGCTTCATACTTTTCAGAATACGCATTGATTAAGTATCGTGTACGTGTTGAAATTGAGTATTTCATCACACTTTGTGAATTGCCTCTTCCTCAGTTGAAGGGCTTTGACCACAATCTTTTCGAGCGTCTGCGTGATATCTACCGCAATTTCTCTGAGGCAGATGCACAACGTGTGAAGGACATCGAGAAGGTGACCAACCACGACGTGAAGGCTGTGGAGTACTTCATCAAGGAGGAACTCGACAAGATTGGTAACTTCGAAGATTACAAGGAATTTATTCACTTTGGCTTGACCAGCCAAGACATCAACAATACATCTGTGCCACTCAGTGTCAAGGATGCGCTCAACGAGGTGTACTACCCACAGGTGGAGGAACTCATCGCTCAGCTTCAGGAATATGCTGACGAGTGGAAGGACATCCCGATGTTGGCAAAGACACACGGACAGCCTGCTTCCCCTACACGTTTGGGTAAAGAAGTGATGGTGTATGTTTATCGCCTCACAGAACAGCTGAACCAGCTGAAGGCTTGCAAGATGACTGCCAAGTTTGGTGGTGCAACGGGTAACTACAATGCGCATCACATCGCTTATCCTGAGTATGACTGGAAGGCATTCGGCAACAAGTTCGTGAGCGAGAAGCTGGGTTTGGAGCGTGAGCAGTGGACCACCCAAATCAGTAACTACGACAACCTGGGCGCCATCTTCGATGCAATGAAGCGCATCAACACCATCATCATCGACCTCGACCGTGACTTCTGGATGTATGTGTCAATGGAATATTTCAAGCAGAAGATCAAGGCTGGTGAGGTGGGCTCTTCTGCAATGCCTCACAAGGTCAATCCTATCGACTTTGAGAACTCGGAGGGTAACCTCGGTATGGCGAACGCCATCCTTGCTTTCCTCAGTCAGAAGCTTCCTGTGAGCCGTCTGCAACGTGACTTGACCGACTCTACGGTGCTTCGCAATGTGGGTGTGCCAATGGGTCACATGGTCATCTCTATCCAATCCACGTTGAAAGGTTTGCGCAAGCTCCTGCTCAATCAGGACGCTATCAATCGCGACCTCGACAACTGCTGGGCTGTTTGTGCAGAGGGCATCCAGACGATTCTCCGTCGTGAGGCATATCCTCATCCTTATGAGGCACTCAAGGCACTCACACGCACCAACGCTGCCATCACTGCTGAAAGCATCAGCACCTTCATTGATGGCTTGGAAGTGTCGGAGAGTGTGAAAGAAGAACTGAGGGCAATCACTCCTCACAGCTACACTGGAATGTAAAGAAAGATTGTTAATACCTATTAATACAATCGCAAAATAATAGTAAATTGTTAAATCGTAAATTAAATCATGTCTGAATTAGAAGAATGGCAGGGCAATGCGCCTTCATCAGAAGAAAAGTCTGAAAATGGCGGTGACCGTGAGGGCTTCCGTCCATCATCTTACAACCGTGAAAGTCATTTTGGCAGTCGTCCACAGTATAGTCGTGGCGACCGTCCACAGCGCCCTCGTTTCAATCGTAATGAGCGTGTTGCGTATAGTTCAAATGGAGTACAGAATGAGCGTGGTTTCCGTCCATCTGGCTTTGGTAGTTCATCCTCTTCCGAGGAGGAAGGCTATCAGCCACGTCAGGGTGGTTACCAGCAGCGTTCATACAACAATAATGGCGGTTACCAGCGTAGCGGCTACCAGCAGCGTGGCGGCTACCAACAGCGTGGTGGCTATCAGCAGCGTGGTGGTTACAATCGTGGTGGTTACCAGCAACAGAATGGCGAGCAGGAGGGTAACTTCGAACAGCAGGGTGGCTACCAGCCACGTCAGGGCGGTTACCAGCAGCGCGGCGGCTATCAGCAGCGTGGCGGTTATCAGCAGCGTGGTGGCTATCAGCAGGGTGGTCGTGGCGGCTATCAGCAGCGTGGTGGTTACCAGCAGCGTGGCGGCTATCAGCAGGGTGGCGGCCGTGGCGGCTATCGTCCTCGCACTGGTGATTACAATCCCAATGCCAAGTATAGCATGAAGAAGCAGATTGAGTATAAGGAGTATCTTGAGGATCCTAATGCACCTATCCGCTTGAACAAGTTCTTGGCAAATGCTGGTGTTTGCTCTCGTCGTGAGGCTGACCAGTTCATCCAGGCAGGTGTTGTGTCTGTCAACGGACAGGTGGTGACCGAGTTGGGTACCAAGGTGCAGCGCACGGATGAAATCCATTTCCACGACCAGCTCGTGAGCATCGAGAAGAAGGTGTATGTCATCCTCAACAAACCAAAGGACTACGTGACCACTTCTGATGATCCACAGCAGCGCAAGACGGTCATGGATCTTGTGAAGAACTGCTGCCGCGAACGTATCTATCCTGTAGGTCGTCTCGACCGTAACACGACGGGTGTGCTTCTCTTCACCAACGATGGTGACTTGGCTTCCAAGCTCACGCATCCAAAGTTCTTGAAGAAGAAGATTTATCACGTTCATCTCGATAAGAACCTCACTGCTGCCGACATGAAGCAGATTGCAGAAGGCATCACGCTCGAGGATGGTGACATCAAGGCAGATGCAATCAGCTACGCTTCTGAGACTGATCGCAAGCAGGTGGGCATCGAGATTCACTCTGGTAAGAACCGCATCGTGCGCCGTATCTTCGAGAGTCTCGGCTATCACGTTTGCAAACTCGACCGTGTGATGTTTGCAGGTCTTACCAAGAAGGGCATTAAGCGTGGCGACTGGCGCTTCCTCACAGAACAGGAGGTGGCTATGTTGCACACGGGACATTATGAATAAACAAGAAAGAAGATGAAAAGAACAAAGATAATTGACCTCCTGCAACGCACCGACTTTGGTGCTGAGGTCACCGTCATGGGTTGGGTGCGCACCAAGCGTGGCAGCAAGGCTGTCAACTTCATCGCGCTCAACGATGGCTCCACCATCAAGAACGTGCAGATTGTTGCTGATGTGGAGAAGTTCGACCCTGAGATGATGAAGCTGATCACCACTGGTGCTTGTCTTTCAGTGACAGGTACGATGGTGGAATCCATTGGCTCTGGTCAGGCAGTGGAAGTGCAGGCAACCGACATCAAGGTGTTTGGCGAATGTCCTGCTGACTACCCCATGCAGAAGAAGGGACAGTCCTTCGAGTATATGCGTCAGTATGCCCACATGCGTCTGCGCACCAACACGTTTGGCGCTGTGATGCGCATTCGTCACAACATGGCGATGGCTATCCACACCTACTTCCATCAGCATGGCTACTTCTACTTCCACACGCCCATCATCACAGCTTCTGACTGTGAGGGTGCTGGTCAGATGTTCCAGGTGACTACCAAGAACCTCTACGACCTGAAGAAGGATGAGAATGGTTCCATCATTTACGACGACGACTTCTTCGGCAAGCAGACCTCCCTCACCGTGTCTGGTCAATTGGAGGGCGAGCTGGGTGCTACAGCACTGGGTGCCATCTACACGTTTGGTCCTACCTTCCGTGCTGAGAACTCCAACACGCCTCGCCACTTGGCAGAGTTCTGGATGATTGAGCCTGAGATTGCCTTCATGGATCTTCCTGACCTCATGGATCTGGAGGAGGACTTCATCAAGTTCTGCGTGCGTTGGGCACTCGACAACTGTAAAGACGACCTTGAGTTTCTCAACAAGATGATTGATAAGGGACTCATCGAGCGTCTCGAAGGTGTGCTCCGTGAAGAATTCGTACGCCTCGACTACACAGAGGGTATCCGCATCCTTCAGCAGGCTATCAAGGACGGTCGCAAGTTTGAGTTCCCATGCCAGTGGGGTGATGACCTTGCTTCCGAGCATGAGCGCTACCTCGTGGAGGAATACTTCAAGAAGCCTGTCATCATGACCCACTACCCCAAGGCCATCAAAGCCTTCTACATGAAGATAGACGAGAAGAACCCTGTGCTCGACGGCCAGGAAATGGCGCAGACCGTGCAAGGTACCGACGTGCTTTTCCCACAGATTGGTGAAATTATCGGCGGTTCTGTCCGTGAGGAAGACTACGGCAAGCTGATGGGTGAGATTGAGGAGCGCAACATCCCAATGAAGGACATGTGGTGGTATCTCGACACCCGCAAGTTCGGCTCATGCCCTCACGCAGGTTTCGGTCTCGGCTTCGAGCGTCTCATCCTCTTCGTGACGGGTATGCAGAACATCCGCGATGTCATCCCATTCCCACGTACTCCGAAGACAGCTGAGTTCTAACGATTACACATCATATAATATATAGAGGCATAAAGTCCACCAGACTTTGTGCCTCTTGTGTTTTAAATCATTAAAAATGACGAATGCAGTATTAAGAAATGCTAAATGGTTTGTGTGGATGGGAAAGGATTTGTACTTTTGCACACGTATATCAATGTGACAGACGCAGATGAGACAATTACTACGCATGGGATTGGGTATGTTGGTGCCAATGATGGTGCTGGCGGCTTGCTCAACTAATTACAACATCACGGGCACTTCGTTGCAGTCGTTCTACGACGGCGACATGGTGTATCTGCGTCCCATCGGTGGTGAGGACACGAAGGCGGTGGATTCGTGCAAGATTCTGCATGGCACGTTCACAATGACGGGTCCGGTGGATTCGGTGATGTGTGTGAGGATGTTCTTCGGCAAGAGTGGTGACAACATCCCCATCATCCTGGAGGAGGGCAACATCAAGGTGATTGACCTGAACAATGCGATGAAGGTGGAGGGCACGCCGCTGAACGATCGGTTCTATGCTTTCATGACACAGCGTGACTCGCTGATGTTCCTTTTGCAGGAACTTCCTCGGAAGGAGAGCAAGATGATTCTGGACGGCTATGACCACGACGAGATTCTGCGTGAGTTGGGCGAAGAAGAGGGTGGTCTGCGTATGGCGATTGATAAGTTGGAGACGGATTTTGTTACGGAGAACTTCGATAATGTTCTGGGCTTGACCTACTTCCTGGTGCTCTGCGACAATGCCTACAATCAGTTCGGCTTCCCAACTACAACGCCTCAAATCGATGAGATTTATGGACGAGCTCCAGAGGCTTTCCGTAATAATAAGGATGTGAGGCAGTATATGGAATTGTGTGAAGGACATTAGTCCGAAAAGAATTGATATTACTTTTCAAACTAAGTATAATAAAGGCTCGAACGATTGTTCGAGCCTTTTCTTTTATTTATCCGTTCATAATTTATCCGTTCATGCTGATCAGGAACTCTTCGTTGTTCTTCGTTCGTTCGATTTGTTTCATCACGAAGTCCATAGCTTCCATCGAGTTCATATCGGCAAGATGGTTGCGGAGCACCCACATGCGGTTGAGCGTCGTCTGGTCTTGCAGCAGGTCGTCGCGACGAGTAGAAGATGCCGTGAGGTTGACTGCAGGGAAGACGCGCTTGTTGGCAAGGCTGCGGTCGAGCTGCAACTCCATGTTACCCGTGCCCTTGAATTCCTCGAAGATGACTTCATCCATCTTGGAACCTGTGTCGATGAGGGCTGTGGCGATGATGGTCAGGGAACCGCCGTTCTCGATGTTACGAGCTGCTCCGAAGAAACGCTTGGGCTTGTGGAGGGCGTTGGCATCGACACCACCTGAGAGCACCTTACCTGATGCTGGAGAGACGGTGTTGTAGGCACGAGCCAGACGGGTGATGGAGTCAAGGAAGATGACTACATCGTGTCCGCATTCCACCATGCGCTTCGCCTTTTCGAGTACGATGCCGGCAATCTTCACGTGATTCTCTGCTGGTGCGTCGAACGTGGAGGCAATCACTTCGGCATTGACCGTACGTGCCATATCTGTCACTTCCTCTGGACGCTCATCGATAAGGAGCATCATGAGGTATGCCTCTGGGTGGTTGGCAGCGATAGAGTTGGCAATGTCCTTCATCAGCATGGTCTTACCTGTCTTGGGTTGTGCGACGATGAGGGCACGCTGTCCTTTACCGATAGGGGAGAAGAGGTCCACCACACGGGATGACTTGCTGTCATCGTATCCCTTGCAGAGCTTGAACTTCTCATCAGGGAAGAGTGGGGTGAGGAACTCGAATCCTACACGGTCACGCACTCGGGCTGGGTCGCAGCCATTGATTTTCTCCACACTGACGAGAGGGAAGAAACGCTCGCCTTCCTTGGGAGGACGCACGAAACCGTCCACTACATCACCAGTCTTGAGACCATAGTGTTTGATCTGTTGCAGAGTCACATACACGTCATCGGGCGATGGCAGATAGTTGTAGTCACTGCTGCGCAGGAATCCGTAGTTGTCAACCGTCTCCAACACACCACTCACACGGATGATGTTGTCGAAGTCGTAGGGCTTCTCCTTCACGGGCTTCTCCTTTCGTGCTGATGGTGCAGCAGGGATGAAGTCTTCGTATGGTGTCTCGTCAAAGATGGGCTGTGTGTTGTCCATCGCTGTCTGCCTGCTCTCGAAACGGTCGAACACGCTCACAACAGGAACGTAGGAATTGTCTGCTGTCACATCTTGCAGGATGATGAAGTCGGACTCAGTAGCAGCTTTGGCTGTTTCATCGGCTGTGGAGAAGATGGTCTTGGGCTTGCTTTCCGACGAAGCAAAGAGTTCCTCAGGAACAATCGCTTCAGGCACCACCTCTTGCTCTTCGTTCCTTGTTCCTTGCTCCTCAAGCTTAGCCTCTAACTCCTTCTCTGCCTTTGACTTTCTTCCACGCTTCTTGGGCGCTGGAGCCTCTTCTGCAGCAGCCTCAGGCACCATCTCTTGTTCCTCGCTCCGTGTCTCTGATTCCTTCTCTGCCTTTGGCTTTCTTCCACGCTTCTTGGGCGCTGGAGCCTCTTCCGCAGCAGCCTCAGGCACCACCTCCTCTCTCCTTGTTCCTTGCTCTTCAGCAGGAGTGAGCATGGCCTTCTCGTCATCAGACAAAGCGGCAAACATGGATTCATCCTTGGTCACCTTCATGGTCTTGTCAATCTTCTTGGCCTTGTCCTGACTGGCTGTATAGACGCGGTCAACACTCTTGATGCTGACACGGGAACGTTTGCGTCCACTCTTCTCACTGGATGCCGCATTGGAAGCAAAGTTGGTGGCTTGCTCATCAATGATGGTCAGACGCAGCGTGAGGTCGTCCATCTTTTCAGCGTTCTTAATGCCCATCTCGTTTGCGATATTGAGCAGTTCTTCCTTCTCCTTGCGGTTAAGTTCTTCTAAATTGTACATAAAATTATTGATTTGTAGGGGTTGCGGTTGATGATAGAACCGCAAGACCTTATAAATAGTTTAGAATGATGTTTGAGAATGTTTTTGAGACAATGTTGATTCTCCTAAGTGTATTTCGGATGTCCCAAAAAGATGGTGCAAAAGTAGTGATTATTTTTGATACTGCAAATACTTTTGCAAAAAAAATGCTCAGGAAAGTTCTCCTGAGCGATTTTTAGAGGTTTTTATTGATGTTTGCTATGTAATCCAACAATTCCTCCTTGCCTAATTTGCTGCTGGCGCTGGTGATGAAATAGGGGGGCAATTCTTCCCACTCCTCTTTCAGCGCACTGAGATACTTCTCTGCCGTTGGCTTCACTTTCGATGGGGCAAGTTTGTCTGCTTTGGTGAAAACGATAGCAAAAGGAACACCGTTGCTGCCTAAGAAATGCAGGAAGGCGAGATCCACCTTCTGAGGATCGTGGCGGATGTCAATGAGCACGAACAGGCAAGTCAGTTGTTCACGTTCCAACACATAACTGCTGATCATCGTCTTCAGCTTCTCCACTTCCTTCTTTCCACGCTGCGCATAACCATAACCAGGTAAATCAACGATGTACCACTGATCGTTGATCAAGAAGTGGTTGATGCACATGGTCTTTCCTGGGGTGGAGGAGGTGAGGGCAAGGTTCTTCCTGCCTGTGAGCGCATTGATGAGCGACGACTTCCCCACGTTGCTTCGTCCGATGAACGCATACTCAGGACGTCCGTCGTTGGGGCATTGGGTGTGGTTGGGTTTGGAACCGATGTAAGTGGCTGAAGTGATATTCATTGTTATGCAAATTCTGATAATTCGAGCCAGCGCATTTCCTTTTCTTCCAATTCTTCTGTCAGTATGGGAAGTCGCTTGCTCATGTTGGTGATTTCCTCCACAGAGGTGGTGTCTCCACAGAGAGCCGTTTCTATTTGTTTCTTTTCTGCTTCGAGGGTAGCGATGTCCTGTTCCAGTTGGTTGAACTCCTGGCGCTCCTTGAAAGTCAGTCGGCGAGCACGGTTCTGATTCCTCCCGTCAGGCTTCTCTTGCCCCTTGCTCCTCGCCCCTTGCTCCTTGCTCCTCGCTCCCTGCTCCTTGCTCCTCGCCCCTTGCTCCTTATCATTCTGTTCCTTCCAATCGCGATACTGACTATAGCTGCCAGGGAAGTCCTGAATTTCGCCATTCCCTTGGAAGACCAGCGTGTGGTCAACCACTCTGTCCATGAAGTAGCGATCATGACTGACGATGATGAGGCATCCACGGAAGTTCTTCAGATAGTCCTCGAGTATTTGCAACGTCACGATGTCGAGGTCATTCGTCGGCTCGTCGAGGATGAGGAAGTTGGGCGCTTTCATCAACACTGTGCAGAGATAAAGCCTGCGTCTCTCACCACCACTCAGTTTATAGATGTAACTGTATTGTTCTTCTGGCGTAAAAAGGAAGTGCTGCAAGAACTGACCAGCAGACAGTTTCTCTCCGTTGCCCATATCCACATACTCTGCAATGTCTCTGACGGCATCAATCACCTTTTGGTCATCCCTGAAGGCCATCCCCTGCTGGGAGTAGTAGCCGAAACGGACGGTCTTGCCAATCGTGATACTGCCACTGTCGTGGGCTTCTATGCCAAGCAGCATCTTCACAAACGTCGATTTGCCTGTACCATTATTGCCTACGATGCCGAGCTTCTCGTAACGTGCAAAGTTATAGTTGAAATCCTTGAGGATGATGTGTTCGCCAAAGGCCTTGCACACGTTCTTCGCCTCAAAGATTTTGTTGCCGATATACGTGCCATTCATCTCCAACCGTACATTCCGTTCTTCGATGCGTTGCTTGGCACGCTTCTCCAGTTCGTAGAAGGATTCAATCCTGTAACGGGCTTTCGAGGTACGGGCACAGGGAGTGCTGCGCATCCATTCCAGCTCTGTTCTATATAAGTTGTTCGCGCGAGCAATCTCGGCATTCATATTGTCGATGCGTTCCTGACGCTTCTCCAGATAGTACGAGTAGTTGCCCTTATAGGTGTAGATGCGCGAGTTGTCCATCTCGATGATGCTCGAACAGATGCGGTCGAGGAAATAACGGTCATGCGTTACCATCAGAATCGCCATCGTCGAACGGCTCAGCATGTTCTCGAGCCATTCTATCATCTCCAAATCCAGATGGTTGGTGGGCTCGTCAAGGATGAGCAGGTCTGGTTCGCCTGCCAGCACTCTCGAAAGCGCGATGCGCTTCACCTGTCCACCACTCAATTGTGCTTCTGGTCGTGTGGCTTCCTCTTCCGTGATCTTCATCTGGGTGAGGAATCGCTTGTACCGTTGCAGGTATTCATCGTTCTTCCCCTCCAGTTCCTGTGCTTGAATGGTGGGTGTTTGTTCCAGATAGCCCACTTTCAGGTCATTGCGGAAGATCATCGTACCCCCATCGTCACCTTCTTTTCCTGCGATGATGCTGAGCAAGGTCGATTTACCCGTTCCATTTTTGGCAATGAGCCCAATGTGCTCACGCTCGTTGATGGTGAACGAGATGTCCTCAAACAGCACACGGTGTCCGATGCGCTTGGTCAGTCCTTTGATTTCGAGATAGGGGCTTGGCATAGGCACTTATCGGGTGATGAGTTTCTGTTCTTTGGGTGTCAGCCGACGAAACTGCTCTGCCTGACGGACATGCTGTTCATAGAGGTGGAGAATCCTCTCCTGATCCATGAGGGTGTGCGTCTCCATCGTCACCTTATATCCTGCCTGTTGCAGTTTCTTGATCAAGTCGCCATGCATCTTGCTGTTCACTTCTGCATTGAAGGGAACGAGATGCACCTTCTTGAGTTTCTGCATTTTCAACATCTTGATGAGGTGGTCGAAAGAGGGGATGCCGTTCGTGGTGGCGAGCAACCAATCCCCGTTGCTTCTATCGCGCAACGTGTACTCCAGCATCATGTAGGAAGCATCTGCCTCACCATTACCATTGCATACGAGCACATTCATTTCTTTCGGCATACTGAAGGTGCTGATGGCGAGATCTGCCACCTCCTGATAATCTTTCAAATCACTCAGCAGGGGCTCTCCCAAACGCAGGTGTTTGAATTTTCCCTTCGTGGTTTCCACCAGCTGTCGCAGATACAGCATGTCAAGATTGTTTGTGATGCATGAAGGTTGTACCAGCACGTGGGTGTAGCCGTCCTTCTCCAGTTGAGTGAACAGCGCATCAGGATCTGGTGCTTGTGCCATCTCTCCTTGTGTGGTGCATGCCTCGCGATGGTTGTAGTTGGGATAAAGTTCTTGCAAACGCAGGGTGAAACGGCTGATGCTCTGTTGACCCAGACCGCTGTTTGCATCTTTGTGCACAGCCACAATCACAGCCTTGTCATCGTCCTTCATCGACTCAAACATGTCCTGTTCCATCGTCTCTTGTGCCCAGAGGGACACACAGGCGCACAACATTGCAAATATGAAAACGTAAAGCCTATTCATATTGATTCATTTCGGCAGCCTCGCGGATGGCTGATATGTGATATTTTGTGATTGTAGGCACAATCATGTGTAGCAGATGTGCCATCTTCTCCACCTTCACGGTTTCTCTGCCCTTCTCAATCAGACGATAAGTTCCGTCGCCAGGTATCTTGATGATTACATCTGTGGTGGCGTTGGTACCCTCTGCCGATGCGACAGGCTTCATGCCGTTTCGCATCAATGCCTTACAACAGAGACGATATTCGAGTGTGTCCTTCTTGCCCTCCACAATGATGTCTCTGGCTGTTTCATATTCGATGGAGAAGGTGCACGAATCGCGATCAAAGAGCATGTTCTCTTTTGCAAAATATTGTTCAATGCTGCCATCGATGCTCAGGTCTTCAGGCATACCTGTGGTCAGTCCTTTTTCAGCATCAATGAGCCACACTTGGTCGGCTACTTGCAGGGCATGCTCCAAGTCGTGCGTACTCATGAAGATGGTCTTCTTCAGGGCTTTTGCCAGACGATGCAACAGGAGCATCATCGCGATTTTGCTGGGATAGTCGAGATAGGCGGTTGGCTCATCCAACAGGATAATGGGCGTCTCTTGGGCAATGGCTTTGGCGATCATCACCTTCTGCCGTTCACCATCGGAAAGTGTCTGCATCTTCCTTGGTGCCAGTTCTTCAATGCCGACCCATCCCAGACTCTTCTTCACCACTAGCTTGTCCTTCTCGCGCAGTTTTCCCCAGAAGCCGGTGTAAGGACTTCGTCCCATCGACACCACCTCCTCGGCTGTCATGTTCTTGATGTCCGAATTGTCTGTCAGCACCACACTCATCAGTCGTGCCAAATCCTTGCTTTGATACTTCTTGATGTCTTGTCCCATCACCGTCACGGTACCTCCCAATGCAGGCTGGAAAGCAGCCAATGTACGTAGCAATGTTGATTTGCCTGCCCCATTAGGACCCAGCAGACAAATCATCTCACCACTGTTCAGTGATGCATTCAAACCCCTGGCGATGACTTTCTCACCGCCCTTCACCTTATAACCTGTTGTCAGGTTCTTTAATTCAATGGATATGCTCATATTGAGTGCAAAGGTACGCATAATTTATAGAATAAAGAGTTAAAAAAATGGAAAAAGAGAAATTGAACTTGTAGGATGGAGGATAGATTACGGAAAATGTGTATCTTTGCGATTGAATTTGAATTTAAACAAACCAAGACTATATGAAGAAGACATTGACATTGATGGCTGTGGCGCTGCTGATGTGTGCCACAACGATGGCAAAAGAACTGAAAATACTGGTGGTGAAGACTTCACCTGCTGTGCAGAATGTGGAGGGTCAGACGAAGGTGAGAGACTACTTGCGGCTGACGGCAGGGGTGAAGAAGGTGGAAGCAAACTTTTCGGCACAACAGGTGTTGGTGACCTACGATGCTGACAAGACCGATGCCAAGAAGATAGTGGCAGCACTGAAGAAGAATGGTTATGAGGCATCGGTGGTGAGCGATGGCGCCCCTTCAGAAGTACAGAAGCAAGTGCCTGTGGATGGAACATCGGGTGCATCGAAGCAGAAGAAATAACAACGATATTACTAACCTATATACTGACTAAAACGATAAGGTGAACATGGACAAACGAAATTATTGCGTGATATTGGCGGGCGGACAGGGTTCTCGCCTTTGGCCAATGAGCCGTGAGAAGAAGCCTAAGCAGTTCATCGATGTGCTGGGAACAGGGAAAACCTTGCTCCAGATGACCTTTGATAGATTTGCAGGTTTCATCGACACAGACAACATTATTATCGTAACAAACGAAAGCTATCGCCAACTGGTGGTGGAGCAGATTCCTGGCATTAAGTACGAAAATATCCTGATGGAGCCGATGCGCCGAAACACGGTGCCAGCCGTGACGTGGGCAGCCTTAGAGGTGAAACGCCGCTGTCCAGAGGGCAGATTCATCGTCAGCCCTTCTGACCAGAACATCACCGACTACGATGCCTTCCAAGCGGATGTGTTGCGAGGACTGGATTTTGTAGGCGTCAACGATGTGCAACTGACAATGGGTGCCAAGCCCAGCCGTCCTGAAGTCTCCTATGGTTACATCCAGATGGCAGACGAGGTGGAGAACAATGCTCATATCTATAAGGTGAGAAGCTTCACGGAGAAACCTGCCAACGAGTTTGCCAAGATATTCTATGAGAGTGGTGAATTCCTATGGAATACCGGTCTTTTCCTTTGGGGTGCAGACACCTTCCTGAATGCGTTGAAAGGGGCCAGCGATGAGTTTGCTATCATCGTGGAGAACGTGGTGGAACGCTATGCCGCTGGTGACTATATCGCCGACCTCCTGATGGAACTCTTCACAAAGTGCCCAAACATGAGTCTCGAACAGAGTGTGCTCGAAAAGTCCGACAACGTGGACGTGATGCTCTGCCACTTTGGATGGGCAGATCTGGGTACCTGGGCTGCCGTACACGAAGCCCTCCCGCAGTCAGACATGGGCAATGTCGTCATAGACTCCAAGTCCCTCCTCTACGACTGCAAGGACTGCATCATCAAACTGCCCGACGGACACGTCGCTGTAGTGCAGGGCCTCGAGGACTATGTGGTGGTGGAAGAAGGCAATGTGCTGGTCATCTGCAAGAAGGGCGACCAAAAGAACATCCGCAAATTTGTGAATGACGCACAACTGAACCTCGGAGAAGAGTTTGTGTAATACAAGAATTTAAAAGGGGGCGGGGAAAAGTGGCCAATTAAGCCTTTCCCTGCCCTCTTTTTTAATATCGTTTCACGTTGTTGAGAATAGGGGAACATTTATCATATATTATACCATGTAGGGAGAGTTCTTTGGGTATTTCGATTGACTCCAAAGAGGTACATTGGTTGAATGGAATAGTTCCAATTTCTTGGACATTTTCTGGTAAACGAATGTTTTGTATGGATGAACATCCCATAAATGCATAATTGCCGATTCGTTTTGTGTCTTCGGGTAAATATATTTCATAGAGTGAAGTACATCCTTCAAACATGTGATTTCCGATTTCATTTTTGATGCATGTATAATTGAACCAATATTTGTTGTCATCTGTTCGTGTGTAGAATCCTCCATCAACTATTTCTCCAATGATATTCTTAAAATCGTTCCAATCGCTTTCCTTCATGGTTTCAAAATTAAAGGAAAAGGTTTTTTTGATGGTCGTGCCGTTAGAATAGGACCGATTTGTTATTCTCGTTCTTGTGCCTGTTGCCTTTTGAGTGAGATAGGGCTGTGTATCGTCCTCAATTTGTGCTTGGGTGAGATTCAACACACGCAATGCCCCTCCTCTCCAACTACTGAAAAAATCTTCATCGATGGCTCCAGCCATTTTACGTAACAAGCGGATGTCAGCACTATTGATGGGACCACTAATAAAAAGTGTGGTGATATGTTCCTTTTCTTGCTCAGAAAGGACTTCGGTGAGTGTTCCAGCTTTTTGAAGATCCACTTTCTTACTCAAATCTTCATCTCGTTGGGGTTCTATGCCTCCAATAACACCTTTAATCAGAATGAGTTCATTATTATTTGTTTGTGTATAATTACCTAATTTCAATCGGTAATAGCCGTTGTAGAAACCGTGCCAGCCTAAATTATAATGTAGAAATTCTCCTTGATAGCCATCGCATACAAATGCGTGTTTGTTGTTGGTGACAATACATGGTCGTTGCTCATCCAATTCTCGGTAAATAAGAGAAACCGTTTCGTTTTCAGTGAGTTGTTCATGGTAGAACATCATTCTACCTGAATATCTAAAGTTATTGCACAAAACGTGTTTTACATTGGAACATGAGGCACTGGTGTTCGTATCACTAAATTTTGCATTAAGGGAGAATCCCAATGAAATTAGTAAATTAGAGAGATTGCCAATTTTTGCAGTGTCTTGATGCTGATAGCATTTCTGGTATGTTTTCCATAGTGGCGTGCATAAGTTGAAATCCATTTTATAAATATTGTCATCGGGTTGGTAATAAACTTGTGAACGTCCCTGCTCAGGCCATTGATAATAATACATTACCATAGCTACGGCTATAGGCACACAACCTACGACTACTTTCTTTTTGTTTAATATTGGAGCATAATGATTGTAGGGGGTGCGCTGTCCCCATGCCAAAGTGCCTAACAAAGGATTGACTGATTGGTATTTGGGCGAATAGAGGGGGCTTGGAATAGGACTACTCTTGCCAACAGATGATTTGAGCGCCTTGATTTGTTCCCTATAGGGTTGAAATAGCAGTTGATGGCTCTGATTGTCTGAATCGTCGCCAATAGAACTTTCTGTACTGTACGCTAAGACAGGGATACCAACTAATGGCCACACATCTTTCTTGGCAACTACACAGAAACATTGATTGTCTTTGTCTTGAAATATCAAGAAATCTTCGTCTTCCGTACCCTTCTCCAGCGAGATGGAGTCGGGGTCTTGTCCATGCTTCACTAGCCAATCGTGGGCAACAGACATTTCTTTCCCGTATTGAGGATGGGGCTTAATGTATATGGAGCGGGGTGCGGATGTTACCTGCTTTTGGTGGATTTGTGCTATCATGCTTGGCAATTCCACCATTCCCGTTCGTGAGGTAATATAAGTTGCTTTTGTGTAAAGTAAAGAGTATGGGTGCCCTCTTTGAGTTGTATACGCAACATCGGTAAGCCTAAAACCTTTCTCTTGTCTGGGATGGATTCCGCTTCCCCAAGTTGAGGCAGAAAGGATGTAAGTCACTTGAAAAGGTTCTCCTTGAATTATGGTGTCTGGAGCACTTACAGTAAAACGGTCAAACCCGGTTACATTTGTTTGGCTTGCCATTTTGTGTGTGACAGTCATCATCAACAAGAGAATGGTAAGTATATGTTTTTTTTTCATAAGTAAGATTTTTGGAGTAACGGCTTGGTGTTGGGTATGAGTATCGTATCTCACAGCATTTTTTGAATATTGTCCTCCAAGGTGCCTTCCATGAAGTCGCTGCGGAGGACAATTTCGTTGTCTCTGTTCACGAGGAAGAAGGTGGGGATGTCTGTTATATTATAGGTACTGATGACGAGGCCGTCTGTTTCATGTACACACACCCAGGGAAGGTTTTCGCACGAGAACTTCCAGAAGTGGATGTCCTGGTCGATGGAGATCTGATAAATTTCAAAACCTTGTGCATGGTATTTCTCGTAGAGCGAACGCAGCAGGCGGGTGCGCTCTGAGGAACCATTGGCTGCATAGATGACAAAGTCGAGGAGCACCACCTTCCCTTTCAACTCCGTGATGCTACGCATCTTGCTGTTGATGTCAGGCAGGTTGATGTCGATGATGCCTGTCTCGGACACCTTGCTTTCGTCTACATCGAGCACCTTCTGTTGAGGGGCGGCAGTGTTGTCCATTCCCTTGATCGCCATATTGCAGAGTTGCTGTGTGCGTGGGGCATCATGATAGGTGGCATCCCATGCATTCGCCACTGTGGCATAGCACTTCACGTCGTTGCGGTCGGTGAGGGGATTGAACAGCATGAAGGTGCCTCCCAAGTCGGTAATGCTCTGGCACACTGCATAGTATGCTGCTGCAGAAGTTGGGTCGGTGAAGATGTAATTCATCTTCATCTGTTCCTTATAAGTGTTGAGGGTGTTTTGGATGCTGTCACGTTGGTCACCTGGCAGCATATCCTCATTCTTCTCAAACGCCACAATCCGTGCCTGCACCTCTTGTTGCATCCGACTGATTTCTTTGATTTTCTTGCTGCTCTCATTGCCTTCGATGGTGTAGTTCCTTTCCATCGTTGGTAGTTGAGCTGTGATGGTGATGCTTTCCGTGCTATCCACAGAGAAATTGATCACGTGTCCTCCAATCTGCAAGGCAAAGAACTCTGGTGCTTCTGTTGGAGCCACAGCCTTGAACGAGAACGCTCCGTCTTCCTTCAATTTCACAGAATCCAACTTCTGCACGCCCTCCAGTGTGTTCTGTGTGAAATACAGCATCGAATCTTTTGCTCCCTCAATTGTTCCTTCCACTTGGAATTTCGGAGCTTTGTCGCAGGCCACCAACATCATGGCACCCACAGCTATTATGGTCAGTATTTTCTTCATTGTTTCTGAATCTTTTTGCAAAGGTACGATTTTTTGTCGGTTTTCTTTTGCGGAAAAGAAGAAAATGTCTACATTTGCAACGTTTTACAAAGAATTTAATATAATCGGATGATGAAAACAGTAAAGATTCTTGTAGCAGGCTTTGTGCTTGCCACGTTGGTGGCATGTGATAAGTTGTCGAAATTCGTAGATCAGACTTTTGGAGGACCAGACTTGGGACAGTTGGAAGCGCTGCAACAGCAGGATGCAGAACGGATGAGCCAGATGCTCGAATCGGTGGCTTTGAGCCTTGATTCCATCCAGGCTCAGGAACTGGTGTTGGGGCAATTCGATGAGTCAACGCCGAAAGACACGATGCTTTTACAGTTGAGAACGCTTAGGGAAATGCTGGATAGAAAGAAGGCTGAGATAGACCTCATGACGGCAGATAGCGTGTCTAGCAAGGGTGCCATCGCTGATTTGAATAAGGTGCTGGAGTTTCTGAGTCGCCAATTGGAGGAGAAGAGTGCCAATATCGCCAAGTTTGAAGAAGATGTGAAGACGAGGGAGGCCAAGATTGCGGAGCTTCGTGACAGGGTGGATGTGCTGACGGTGGAATCGGGTAATCTGAAGGCCAAGAACAATGAGCAGGAGAAACTCTTGAACGAGGTGTTCTATATTGTGGGGACGAAGAATGAATTGAAAGACCTTGGTTTGCTGTCGGGGAGTGCATTGAGCAAGAAACGTGCCAACTATTCCAACATCAATAATAATGAGTTCCATCGGGTGGATGCACGCAGTTTCAACACCTTGGTGATTGACTCGAAGTCACCCAAACTGCTGACCGAGAAGCCTGCATCGAGCTATACGTTGACAAAGAATGGTGATGGTACTTCGACGCTGAAAATCACCAATGCGAAGGAGTTCTGGGAGTCCTCTCCTTATCTGATTATTATGCAGTAATCACCTTGCATGGGGTGGACAATGAGGTCAAAACTCCTCATAATCTGCTAAAAAACATAAGAAAACGAAGTTTTTCGGGCAAAGATAGCTGGTGAATGGGAAAAAAAGGCTACCTTTGTCCGATTTTTGACAATATATCGCTTAGAAAGATCGTGCCGTGCGTGGTACGACAATAGATGTTTTTATATATTTTTCAACAAACAAGATGAACGTAATTACAAAGAAGGTTTCGTTGCCTGATGGAAGAGAAATCAGCATCGAAACAGGAAAGCTGGCAAAGCAAGCGGATGGAGCGGTGATGCTCCGTATGGGTGACACCATGCTCCTCGCCACTGTTTGTGCAGCGAAAGATGCAGTACCGGGAACAGATTTTATGCCACTCCAGGTAGAGTATCGCGAGAAGTATGCGGCTAATGGCCGTTTTCCTGGAGGTTTCACCAAGCGTGAAGGTAAGGCAAGCGACGAGGAAATCCTCACTTGCCGTCTTGTTGACCGCGCCCTCCGTCCTCTGTTCCCATCCAATTATCACGCAGAGGTTTATGTGAATGTCATCGTCTTCTCGGCCGATGGCAAAGATATGCCGGATGCACTGGCCGGTTTTGCTGCATCTGCAGCGCTGGCTTGCTCGGACATTCCTTTCGAGGGACCTATCTCTGAGGTGCGTGTTGCACGCATCAATGGTGAGTTCGTGATTAACCCAACCTTCGAGCAGTTGAAGGAGGCTGACATGGACCTGATGGTGGGTGCCACTGAGGAGAACATCATGATGGTGGAAGGTGAGATGAAGGAAGTGCAGGAGAAGGATCTTCTCGAGGCACTCAAGGCTGCTCATGCAGCTATCAAGCCCCAGTGCCAGTTGCAGAAAGAGCTGATGAAGGAGTTGGGTAAGGATGTGAAGCGTGAGTATTGCCACGAGGTGAATGATGATGACTTGAAGGCTGACCTCGCTGCCAAGTGCTACCAGCCTGCTTACGATGTGACGAAGCAGGGTCTTGAGAAGCATGAGCGTGCTGAGGCATTCGAGAAGATTCGTGAGGATTACAAGGAGGCATACGCTGCTGCTCACACAGATTTGAGCGAAGAGGAATTGGAAGAGAAATACACGTTGATAGATCGTTACTACCACGATGTGGAGCGCGATGCTATGCGTCGTTGCATCCTCGATGAGGGCATTCGTCTGGATGGTCGTAAGACGACAGACATCCGTCCTATCTGGTGCGAGGTTTCTCCACTGCCTGGACCTCACGGTTCTTCTATCTTCACTCGTGGTGAGACACAGGCTTTGGCTTCTGTGACACTCGGCACGAAGTTGGATGAGAAGCTCGTGGACGGTGCTTTGGAGCGTTACTACCAGAAGTTCCTCCTCCACTACAACTTCCCTCCATTCTCTACTGGCGAGGCAAAGGCACAGCGTGGTGTGGGACGTCGTGAGATTGGTCACGGCCACCTTGCATGGCGTGGTATCAAGGGTCAGCTCCCTGAGGATTATCCATATACTATCCGTGTGGTTTCCGACGTGTTGGAGTCTAATGGCTCTTCTTCAATGGCTACCACTTGTGCAGGTACTTTGGCGCTGATGGATGCTGGTGTGCCTATCAAGAACCCAGTGGCTGGTATCGCTATGGGCCTGATCAAGAACCCTGGTGAGGACAAGTACGCTATCCTTTCTGATAT